>Ga0182748_1001628_pt1 | contig 21540 bp, 17 predicted proteins | sample eDN3rd37CKraftOP_FD_128877 | JGI IMG/M metagenome (GOLD analysis project Ga0182748, IMG submission 128877) | Enriched Organic Plus compost microbial communities from Emeryville, California, USA - eDNA 3rd pass 37_C Kraft OP (version 2) (version 2) ...
ATGGCGTCGACCTTCTCCGACGTGATCGTCGCCATGAAGAATGGCCAGATAGTCGCTTCCGGATCGCCGACTGAGATCATCCAGCCTGACCTGCTCAGCCAGATCTACGAGACCGAAATCAAGGTCGTGCCGGTCGGAAGCCGGCTCGTCGCGATCTATTAGATCATCAGTTCCTGCTTGAGTTGCCGAACATAATCGTATAGGTTGCATAACGTAGATGATGCAGCCGTTTGATTGTGGCTGCATGTTTGTCGGGTTGTGTTCAGGCGTAGCAGAAATCTCAGCGGTTTCTTGCATTGATCTTGCCGCGTGAAGCGGCGCTGCGCTCCTCACGTCAGCTCTCGACACGATTTCACTTCGTCATGGCTTTGCTCCTATTGGGGGGAGGAGTGGATGGTGCTCGCCGTCGCATCACTGCTGGGTGCCTGCGCGTTTGAAAGGGTCCGCTCTGTTGCGGGCGCTGGTTGGGGCTATTGGGGGAGTGCAGCGGGCCACAGGGCTGAGTGCGTGCCATGCTGATCGGCTGGCTCGCAAGATCAGTCGGCCTTTTAGTGTTGCTCTTTCTCGCGGCCTGTTCCGGAATGCCCGGACCGGGGCCACAGGCGCTTGAGATCAGCCGCCTGGCTGCCGAGGAGAATGTCTCGTCCGCACCTTTGCCTTATGTGCTGGTGCCGCTCGACCCACTGTCGGTCAGCCTCAGTAACCATTATCAACCGCTTGGCTTCCAGACGGAATTTCGCGATGCCTTTGGTGGATCACGGGCGATGACCGTCGGTGTCGGCGACAGGCTGACCGTCAACATCTGGGAGCCCAGCGTCGATGGTGTCTTCGCCACTTCCGAGAAGAAGCAGACGAGCCTGACCGCCACGGTGGACGAGGAGGGCAAGATCTACATTCCGTACGCGGGACGTGTGCAGGCAGGCGGCCACCATGTGGAGGCTCTGCGAAGAGCGATCGAGGAGGCCCTGCGCGGCAAGGCGGTTGAACCGCAAGTGCAGGTGTTGCTGGAAGAAAACGCGTCCAACAAGGTGGTGATGCTGGGCGATCTCGCGCAGCCGGGGCAATATGCGGTGCCGCTCAACGGACTGCGGCTGACGGAAGCCATCGCACGTGCGGGCGGGACAAAGGCTCCAGTCTTCGAGACCGTGGTCACCGTAGCGCGGGGACGAAACCGCGGCACGATCAGGCTCGACCAGGTGGCGAGCCTCTCCGGGGACAACATCTGGCTCGCACCAAACGATACCGTGATCGTGCAGCACCAGCCGAGAGCCTTCTCGGCCTTTGGAGCGGTCCAGCAGACAGGACTCCATCCGTTCCATGCGGAAAAACTCAGTCTTGCGGAAGCCCTGGCACAGGTGAAGGGGCTGAGGGATGATCGCGCGGACGCCGGCGGCATCTTCCTCTTCCGCTTCGAGGCACTTGCTCTTGCCGATCACTACGGAAAGCATCGAAGACACGCGGGACGCACAGGAGAGGATGTGACGCCCGTCGTCTATAGGCTCGACTTCAGCCGTCCCGACGCGATGTTCCTCGCCCAGAAGTTCATGATGAAGGACAAGGACGTGGTCTATGTGGCCAATCATCCAACGGCTGAGTTGGGCAAGTTCCTGTCGTCCATCGTGTCACCGATGCTCGGATCGGCTCGCACCGTCGCGGCTCTGGGAGACTGAGGCTTAGACCAGTTCAGACTTTCACAGAAACTCTGAACTGCTCCAAGTCTATGTTCTCTCGCGGTTCCGGACGGAAAACCGGTTTCCACTTTTCCTGGAACCGCCTTAGATCAGTGAAGCCTTGCGTAAGCATTAATCAGGTCTTCCACATTATCGAAGAACCAGATGCCGTCGGGGGAAAGCAGCAGTCCGCAATCGCAAAGCTCGCGCACATGGCTCATCGAGTGCGAGGCCATGATCAGCCGCGAGTGCGGGAGCTTTTCACGCAGCGCGACGTTGGATTTCTTGCGGAAGCTGGCATCGCCTACGCCTAGAATCTCGTCGATCAGGTAATAGTCGAAGTTGATGGCGAGGCTCATGCTGAAGGCAAGGCGCGAGCGCATGCCGGTAGAGTAGGTCTTGACCGGCAGACGCAAGGAGGTCCCCAGCTCGGAGAATTCCGCGACGTGGTCCACGACCTCATCGCTGTCGGCTCCATAGGTGCGTGCGACGAAGCGGATGTTCTCGATGCCGGTCATCGAACCGTTGAACCCGCCGGAAAAGCCCAAGGGCCACGAAAGGCTCGCCCGACGGACGATCCGGCCAGTGTCTGGACTTTCGGCACCGGAGATGAGCCGCAGGAGGGTGGACTTTCCCGCTCCATTGGGTCCGAGGAGGGCCACATTGCGGTTTGCCGGAAAGGTGAAGGTGAGGCCGTCAAAGACCTGCTTGCGGATACCCTTTGCGAAGTATGCTTTCGAGACTGCGTGAAGCTCGATCATAAACCGCCGTTCCTCCGCGTCAGGCGTTCTGCGGCCAGTCCGATGAACACAAGGATGAGGCTGGTGAGGAGCAGAAAGGTCTTGTCCAGAACCTGGCTCTCATAGCCGGGGTAGTATCCCTCCCGGGTCCATTCGATCGCGTGGAGCACCGGGTTCCACTGCAGCCATTCGATGATCTGGGGCGGCAGGTAGTCCGGAACGAAGAATACGCCGGAGATGAAGAAAAGCGGCTTGGTGAGGATCGGTGCAATCCGCCGCCAGCTGTCCCAGCGGTTCAGAAGCATCGCGTTGATGAGCCCCATCCCGGTGCCAAGCAGGCTGGCGGCAACGAAGGCGAACAGCACGTCTTCAAGATGTGCGGGCGGGGTGGCCATGCCGAGAGCGATTAGCCCGCCATAGATGACGCCGGCAATGACAAGGTAGGTGAGAACGATCAGGATCGCGCGGGCGAAGAGCACGTCGGTTCGCTTGATCGGCGGATAGGCAAGCAGCGCGCGGTTTGCCTCGACCGCTGTCATCAGGGATTCCGCCAGCCGCAGCACCAGCTGCAACATGATGATGCCGGTCGCGAAGAAGAGTGCGAGGCTGGTGCCAAAAGGCGGATGGCGCGCGGCGTAGGTAAAGATGACGGTCAGAAGCACAATGCTCGCAACCGGCGTGATGATGGCCCAGAGATAGCCGAGGTGTGACGTGCCGAAAGTCGCGCGGGTTTCGCGCAGGATCAGGCTCGCGGCCACCCGCATCTGCAGTGCCGCGAGCGCCCGCCAGCTATCTGAGATGGTCGCGGACCGCATAGCCGATCAGTGCCCCAATGGCCCAGACGAGCGTGAGCCCCGCTGCCAGCAGCAGAATGTTGAGCACCCGCCGCGGATAGGCAGCCTGCTCAGGAACAGCAGGCGCGGAATAGACCGCGAGGTAGCGCTGGTGGCGGTCCGCGTTGATGCGCGCGGTCTCAAGCGAGGAAAGAGCCGAGGCATAGTATTGCTGTGCGAAGCTGCGCTCCACCTCCAGCGTCTCGTAGACAGCAAGCTGGTTGCTCAGCGTTGCCGACCCCGCCGCATCCGCAGTGTGCGCGGTCATCCCGGCTCGCTCGCGAGCAATCTGCTGTTCCAGCGCCTCTGCCTGGCGGGTGAGGCTGCGCAGCGACGGCGCGTCCTTGTCGAGGCTCGCCTGGAGGGCGGATATGCGCGCCCTGAGATCAGCCAGTTGCCGTTCCAGCCCGCCAACGAGCTCAAGCCGGATGCGCGCCGACCCTGCAGGGTCCAGCGATTGCTCCGTCTCGCGGAACTGGCGGATTGCCTCCAGCACTGTCTTCAGCCGGCCTTCTGCGCGCTCGACTTCAGCCGCAGAAAACGCGACTGCGTCACGCCTCGCTTCTCCGGACAGGTGATTGACCATGTCGCGGCAATAGGCGAGGACGAGCGATGCCAAACGCTCGGCGGCTACCGGATCGAAGGCCTCGACCTCGAAGGTGACGATGCCCGATGCGCTGTTGTAGTTCGCGTGGATGCGGCGGTTCCAATAGTTGACCAGATTTTCGATGGAGCTGCCCTCGTCGAGCCTCATCAGCCAATCCGCCTCCTCGCTGGAATAGTGTTCCTGCAACGGGAAATCCTGCGACAGGCGCTCAACGATATCCCGGCTGCCCAGATATTTTAGCAGGATATATGCGTCGGACGTGGTGGAATGCGCCGTACTCAGCCCGGTGATGGCGCCAATCATATCAGTGCCAGTTGCTTCAGTGCTGCGGATCGCGAAGCCTGCACCGGCGACATAGCGATCGGAGGCGAAAGCGACGTAGTAGACGGCGCTCAGAAATGCGGGCAGCAGGACACAGATCACGAAGCTTGCAAACAGAATACGGTGGCGGGGGCGCAGCCTGGAAGCAGGGGTCCGACCGGTGAGAAGCACACCACCCACCGTCCCGGGCAAGGGCACGAGTTTGGGCTTGGCCTCTTCCCCGGTCGCAATGCTCATGATGTTTCCTCAGCCATCTGCGGAGGCTGGCGGCGAAAACGACGGTGGAGTTGCAGGCGAAGGAACGGACGTGTGAGGTGGTGCAGCCCTAAGCCGCGCCGGCTCTGCGATTGGGCGACGATTTCCTCGACGGTTCGTTCCGGTGTCGTGTAGCGGTTCGTCCTCGCGCTGACGTAGGTTGGGTAGAGTATGAGTGCCGCCGCAACCAGTTCATCCAGCTCCAGCCTGCGTTTGCGGCGCGGCAGGGGGCTCACGTCGGTTGTCAGTCCCCAACCGGCGTAAAACGGTTGTCCATAACAGGTGACGCGCTTGCCACGGAGCAAGGCTTCAAAGCCCGTGAGCGAGGTGAGTGTGTGTACCTCGTCCACTTCCTGAAGCAGAGCGGTGATGGAAATGTCGGGCATCACGTCATCACAATATTTGGCAATTTCACCCTCCACCTCTCCCCCGCAACGCAGGCCGGCAGCTACATCGGGGTGAGGCTTGTAGATGATCCAGGTATCGGGATTGGCAGCCCGTACAGCCCTGACAAGCTCAAGATTGGTGCGGATGGTCTATGCTCCCATGAGTACGGATGCATCGTCCTCCACCTGACCAGGGACAAGGATTGCCGTCCTGGAGGTCGGCGGTCTCAGCCACTGGTTACCGGCAAGATTGTACTTGGAGATGCCCGCACTCACGATCCGCTCGCGAAGCACGCGTGCGCGTTTTACAAGCGCCTCGTCAAATTCGGTCGTCGCCAGCAGATGCTCCAGACGGGACGGGTTCCGAGGATCGTAGTGCATCCCCATGTCATCGACGCACCATGACAGCGGTGGCTTCAGATCGGCGCCAAGCCCCACCGATCGCAGAAAACCGTCCTCGATCCGGATTATTTGCGAGCCGGGCGGAGGTTCGACGGGCTGACTGCCCCAGATGGCGATGGTGGATCCGGGTGGACAGTCGCCGGCGGATCGCACGAAGCGGATGCTGGATCCGGCAAGGAAGCGCTTCGTCCAATGTCGCTTCCAGAATGGGAAACCGACGGCGTACACGGTTTCAGGAAAGCGTCTGCGCATACGCCGCTGAAAGGCGAGATATTCCAGAACGGTCTCAACCTCGCAGCGCTCGCCAGTCTCAGGATCGACGTAGCGCGCCAGTTCAACAAGGCAGGCGTGGACGAGTGTTTCGAGATCAATCGGCTGGCGCCAGTACGGCGCGGGCAACGTGTCTTCCGTCAGGCCACGCCCGCCGTAGAAGGGCATGCCAAAGGTTCTTACAGGTTTACCATGGATGAGCGACTCGAAACCCAGCTGTGATGTGACGGTGTAAACGGCGCTAGCGCCGCCCATCAGTTTCACTGGTGAGCAAGGTTTCGTGATAAACAGAATACGCGGATTGTCGGCGTAGTCGGCGGCGTTCAGGTATCCTTTCCGGCGACCCGCAGCGAGAGGATGGGCTTTCACCACGACCGTGGCCGACGGGTTTTCTTCGAGTGCCGCTCCCAGCATCGCGCGGAACGAGGTCTCGTCCGCCTTGCCGAGTTGAACCGAGTCATCGCCCCGCAACTGATCAACCACCAGAACGTAGCGCTCCGGCAAGGGCCCGTCATATTCGGGCAGGTGGTTGTATTTCGACACACCCGCAGCCTTCCAGGCTTCGATCAGGTTTCGGGCGCGAGTGCGCTGTGTTGCTGTGAGAGGACGCTGCAGGAGCTGGTCCAGATGCCCCAAACGGGTGAGGTCGTGGTGGGTCGTAATCCGCTCCACGGTGATGGAGAGGGGCGGATCATCGGGATGAAGCGAACGGAGGAACCCGTCCTCCAACAGGAGATGTGGGCTATTGCACATGCCTGACAGCCAGACGGCTCTAAGCCCGGACGGCTTCAGGCCCCAGCCGACGATCTGACTGGTTTTCCTCAAGGTCCAGGGGGTGACCAGCCTGCAGGCGGAGGCGTCCAGGAAAGCATGCAGATGGGGCAGACGCGCGAGCTTGAAAGAGGTAACGCCGATCATGCCGCCACCTTTTCGGTCGCGGGCAGGATACCGAACTCGTTCTGCCAGAAACGCCTCAAGGCTTCGGGTAGGCCAAGCCTTAGCGCAAGCCTGCTGTTGTTGGCTGCAACGCGTTGGACCAGATGCCGATCCTGGTTCAGACTTGAAAGAAGGTCGTACCAGCCAACGCTATTGTTGCAGAGGATTGCCGCCCCGGCCTCGGCTGCCATGTGGCGGAACGGCAGGCCGCTACCGTAAACGGGGGCGGCGCCGTAGCTGGCAAGCTCCAGTATCTTGTTGTGCGATCGGGCGGCATTGAAACGCGTCGGCAGTGCCGGAACAATGCCTATGTGAAACTGCTCCCGTTGCAACGTATTGGTGTATGCGGACCAGCTCTGCGGCTTGTGGTGCACAATATTCGCGAGCCGCAGTTCGCCCGGAGCATAGTCGCCAAGGAAGGTATGCAGTTCGCAATCCGGATGTTCACGCAGGAAACGTGCAAGCGGCGCAGCGATACTTGCAAGATCCTGAAGGCGCGCACGTGTCCCAGGAAATACGATCCTGAGCCGGCCGGAAGCGTGGTGCTCAAGATGCTTGACCGGCTGAACCAGGCAGGGGCTCACGATCCTGCCGCGCTGCCCAAAACGGGCCTGCAGCGCCTCTGACGTGACGTAAATGTGCTCCGCACGTTTGAGGACTGGTCTTATGCTACGGGCAAGGCTGAAAAGCCGTTTCCGGTAGGCCAGCGGCAGGTTTGTGTCGCACATGCCCGCCCAGATGTCGTCATCCAGCAGGTAGTGCACGCGCATTGACCGGAGTTGCCGCAGGACGGCAGCCGCAGGTTCATCCAAATGACGGATGATGAAAAGCTGCGGATCGTCCGTCTCCCGGATCAGAAATGCGTTCGGCGACAAACGCCAAATCGGATGGCTCGCGCTGCCGGAAGGTCCGATCTCGCTCGCCATTGCTTCAGTGAAATATATCGTCGTCGTAGGAAGTTCTACACTTCCCCCGCGATGCCATCTCATCCCCATGATCAGCATACCCCCAAAGAACAATCTACACGTACAACTTTGGGATGAAAAGTAGATTTGTCGTGGCGCTTGCTGCGGGACACTATATTTTCTTGGCAGACCACGCGGCCACGCTGCCAATGCCGAGGATGCCGAAGAAATCAAAGGGTTAAACGGGCTAGACGATTTGCGCTTCGTTCGCTCCAACAATTTTCAATCCCCTGCCGTGGGGGTCATCATCAGAATGAAGGCGCTTCAACCGAGAGAGCGTCTGAATGAGCGAAGAAACACCGAACCTGAGCCTCCCTTACATAATGCCGTCCCAGGCGCAAAAACACGTGACGCACAACGAGGCCATTCGCGCCATCGATGCGTTGTTGCACGTTGGCGTAATCGCGCGGGATCTTACAGCGCCGCCCTCGGACCCGGAGGATGGTGACCGCTATATTGCCGGCAGTCCATCCACCGGCGCATGGGCCGGAAAGGATAATCAGCTCGCTGCCTTCCAGGACGGCGCCTGGGCGTTTTTCGAGCCAAAGTCAGGCTGGGTCGCTTATGTGGCAGAGGAAGAACGGATGCTCGTTCATGATGGCTCTGGCTGGCAGGACGTTCCAGTGGAGCTTATGCCCGAGGATTTACAGCTCGTCGAAGGGCTAGGCGTCAACACGTCCTACGATAGCACGAACAAGCTGGCGGTGGCATCAATTGCAAGCTTGTTTACACATGCAGGCGCGGGGCACCAGCTAAAGATAAACAAGAACGCGACCGCCGATACCGGCAGCATTCTCTTTCAGACGAACTGGAGTGGACGTGCGGAATTCGGGCTCACTGGCGACGACAATTTTCACGTCAAGGTGTCGCCTGACGGGGTCACCTGGAACGAGGCGGTGCAGGTAAATCGATCGACGGGGGCGGTCGGCATCGGCAGTCTCAACCCGGCCCGAACGCTGCATGTGCGCGGCAGTTCGGCTGGGATCCGGCTGGATCGGGACGCGAACACGGTGCTCGTGCAGATGCACAGGTTCCCGACCGGCGATTACACCACTCCCTGGAAAGGATTCATGTTCGGCGTAGAATCGCATTCGTCCGGCGCCGGTCGCTTCATGATCGGCGACTATGGAACGCAGGTGTCCGGCCCGTTTACTTACCGCCTCATCGTGGAGGGTACTGGCCAGGTGACGCCTGGGGATGACGATGCGCAGTCGCTTGGAGCCGCATCGCGGCGCTGGTCACAGGTCTATGCCGCTTCGGCGACGATCAACACCTCGGATGAGAATGACAAGCAGGAGATCGAAGGCGTGCCGGACGTCTGGCTCGATGCCTGGGGAGACGTGGAGTGGTCGCGGTTCCGGTACCGTGATGCGGTCCAGCAGAAGGGCGAGGAGGCGCGCTGGCATGTGGGCATTGTCGCTCAACGGGTGCGCGACTGCTTTGCAGCGCATGGTCTGGACGCCTTCCGCCTCGGTCTGCTCTGCTACGACGAGTGGGATGAGGAGCCGGAGATCACAGCGAGCGAGGAGGAGCAGGGCGAGTATGTCTCGCGGCCATATCGCGCGGCAGGCAGCCGGTTCGGCATCCGGTATGAGGAAGCGCTTGCCATGGAGGCCGCCTGGCAGCGACGCGAGCTGCAACGGCTGAGGGATGAGGACTAGATCCTTGTATTTCCGGAGCTGCAGTTGAGCCTACTCGGCGTATGAGAAATCCTCCCGTTGAAGCGTCAGATTGGGTGAGTAATAGGGGTCGGCATCAAGCCGTCGGCCCCATCGCGCCCGCATGAAAGCAATTTCCCGAATGGAGCGCTCCATCTTTTCGGGGGTGCTGTCGTCTCCACGTGAGACGGATTCGTGGTGGTAGAGTTCGGCAAAGGGCGTGAAGACGTTGAGATAGCCTGCCTCTCTTACGCGCAGGCAGAAGTCCACGTCGTTAAAGGCAACGGGAAGGTTTTGCTCCTCAAGGCCGCCCACCTCAAGGTACACATCCTTGCGTACGACGAGGCAGGCAGCCGTCACCGCCGACAGATTTTGCTGCAACAATAGCCGCGCGAAATAGCCGGCGGCATTGCGCGGAAAGTGCTTATGTGCATGGCCGGCAACGCTGCCGAGGCCCAGAATTACGCCTCCATGCTGGATGGTGCCGTCAGGATAGTAGAGCTTAGCGCCGACACATCCCACCTCGGGCATCAAAGCGCGGGCTACCATTGCGGTGAGCCAGTCCGGCGAGATGACTTCTATGTCGTTGTTCAAAAGGCCAAGCACTGTGCCCCGGGCATGCTGGACGGCAAAGTTGTTGATGGCAGAGTAATTGAACTCGCGGTCGTAGCGTATGATACGGATATTAGGGTGATCGGAAGCGATGTTTTTGAAGAAGCGATGCGTCTCTGGTTTTGAAGAGCCATTGTCGACGATAATTATTTCGTAGTTCTTGTAGGTCGTCTTTTGGAGGACAGAGCCGATAGATGTCTCCAGCAGATGGACCCCATCCCGTGTCGGGATGATCAGGCTGACAAGCGGGGCAGGCTCGGGTACGTGGTAGCGAATTCGAAAATACGGCGTGCTTTCAAGCGGTTCGGCTTGTGCGGGCAGTTGGCAGCGTTCGATGTGCTCCGCCAGCGCTTTCAACCCATTTTGATAAGCGTAGGATTTTTCGGACGTGTCGGAAGCTGTGGACCCCGCGCTCGTTCTCCAGTGATAGAGGATCTTGGGGATGTGGCTGATCGATGAGGCGGGGATACGCTCGATGATCCGCAGGTTCAGATCATAATCCTGGCTTCCCTCGAAGCCGCGCCGCCAACCTCCGACCATGCGAATGTTTTCCGAGCGGTGCACGGTCAAGTGATTTAAATAGTTCATCGAGCGAAGGAGATCGATGGAGAAATCGGGCTTGAAATGTGGGTCTGCCCGCCGGCCTCGGCTGTCAATCTTGTCTTCGTCGCTGTAGACGAGCTCTATAGTGGGATCCCGGCTCAGGGTGAGCGCAACTTCCGCCAAAGCATGTTCCCGCAGCAGATCGTCATGATCAAGCAGCGCGACCCACTCGCCCTTGGCCAGCGCGAAGGCGGAATTCGTCGCCTCGGAGATATGGCCATTCTTGCCGCGGAAAATGACCTTGATGCGGCGGTCCCTTTGGACCCAACTCAGGATCGTTCTTCGGATTGCAGGATCGGTAGAACCGTCATCGGCAATACAGAGCTCCCAGTTCGGATAGATCTGTCGGGAGACGGAGTCGATCGCCTTGTTCAGGTGGTCTATTTCGGGATTATAGACCGGCATCAGGACGCTGATGAGCGGTGGTGCGGCCAGCTTCTGGATCTCAGCTTCAAGTTTGGCCCGTCCGCGTTCGGGACTATAGTCCCTGGCCCTGATCCATCTGAGGTAAGCGTCTTGCGAACTGCGCGCCTGGTACCTGACCGGAAGCGTCACGAACCCCCGGGTGCTGAGGTAGTCGCGCCGCAGATCAGCGAAATGCATTCGCCAGCCGAGTGGCGCCTTGGCCAGATTCCACACGATCCCCAGCATCTGCAGCAGGCGCAGTTTTGCAAGCAGGATCGGGTTCGCAGGGGTTATGGTAAAACTCTTCAAGTCGAAATCGACTGCACGGTCGACCGGATCCAGGCGCACTGAAAGCGTGGGCTTATAGGCGCGTACGATTGCCGAGTACCGATCTCCATCCACATAGAGCGGACAGCCAAAGCGTTCCTGAAAGCCATGCCCGAAGTTGAAATAGACACGCGGCTGGTAGCCATCGGGCAGGAATGCCTTGAGGTCCAGGCGATACCAGCCCCGACGCAGACAGTGTTTGGGTTTAAGCAGGAACCATGGATCGTGCCCAAGCGCGACAAAACCACTAGCTGAACGGGCTACGTCATTCTTCGCGATGATCGAGTTGTCGCCAGCCGAAAAGCCGACAGACAGTTTGCGCTCATGAGCGCGATCAGTAGTCGCGCCCTTCCTGATAGCCGTGGCGAAGGAAATGGTCCAGAATCGCATCTTTGCCCCGCTCGCCTAGTGGTTGCTTGAGATCCGGGTTCTTTTCGAGATACTGCGCGGGATCGATAAGAGGAGCCGAGGGCAAGCGCCCTTCAAAATATCCAAAGGCGCAATAGTGTTCGCGTGCATCGGAAAAGGCGCCCGCCTCAATCGCAGATTTCACGTCCGGGTAGGTCGCGAGATACCAGCTCTCATCAACATAGACGTTCTCAAGTGTCGCCTGCAAAAACCTCAGGAGCCCCGCTCGTGATACGATGAGGTCAGCGTGATGCTGCTCCCAACCCTGCAGGTTAAGCTCTCGCCTTGTTTGCGCAAAGCTGCGCGGCAGGAACTGGCGAGCCAGCGATCGCTGCTCGACTTTCCGATGGATGTTCATAGGAATTGTCCGAGATTTAAACTAATGGTTGTATAAATGATCAAGATAATCTTGTAAAGATTGCAGTTCAGCGCGGATCGCAGACCGCCTCCATGAGATCGATCCACAGCGCCGTTTCATCGAGCGCAGAAGGTCGGACGAACTCGGCCATTCGGTCCAGGCAATTTACCGGTGAGACATGTCTTTCGATGCTGTGGTAGTGATCACGGTCCAAGTAATCGTCGAACAGAAGGCGGGTACCAGGCGCAGCAAAGATAAGACTTGCGAGAGTACAGGCACGTCGGAACCGGCCATCGATGAGAATAAGGTCTGGAGCGAGGTTCTTCTCCTCGCAAAATATCCATGGCCCCATGGCATAGTGATGCCAATAACCGAAATCTGCATTTCCGACGGGATACCCATTTTCGCCGACCGGTCCGAGATCAACAAATTTGAGAATGGTTCGTTCAAGCGCGCCTTTTTCGGCCAGCAACAGCTTCACGCAGCGAAGAAGTTTCCAGTCACTGTCAACGCTGATGATGGACAGACGCGGATTGCTCGCGGCCAATGTGGTGGATCCGCCCGATCCATATTCCAGGTAGAGCGTGGTATCCGCCAGTGCATCCTTCAACCGTTCGACGCACGGTGCAGGCATTGCCGGACGCCGCAGCTTCGGTAGCGTATCCGCAGACCATTGCAGCTCATCCGGTATCGGCACACGGCCCAGTAGGGCGCCGTCCGACCAGAGCTCCACTGGAAGCGACGTTACGACATCGGGATCAAGCAGTGATGCCTTGATCAGGAAACCGACGTCGCCTGAAGCTTCGGGATGAGAACGCAACACATCGCTGCGGGACATGCGGATAATCTCAGTCGCTACCGACCGCTCACCTACTCGGAGTTCCAGATCTGCAACAGGAAGGTTTTCGGAGGAAATGGCCCAGCCCTTGATGCATAGATCCGTCCCGACACGTTCAACGGTATCGACGACCGAACGGTAAAATCGCCGTTGGGGAGCCTCGCCCAGTCCGCTCTGGATCATTGGTTTTTCGGCTTCACCATAGGAGGCTGAGTAGCGGGGATCGGCTGATCCATGCAGCACTTGCGAATGTACGCGCTGAAGCCGTTGCAGGAGATGATCTGGAAACGGTTCGTGGACGTCATTTCGGTCGTGGCCGATGAAGAAGGGCTCGCCCCGCTTCGGACCGGGAAGTGCTGCGCGTCCTCGCGCTGCTTTCTTCTCGAAAAATTCCTGGCGCGATTTCACGACATAGTGGTTGATGCGTGCATTGGTCCAGACCACGCTCGCGCTCAGTCCCGCGCCTCGCTGGGCCATAAGTCTCAGTGGTTCACCATCCGCAGTCACATAGGAAAATCCATCCTTCAGCCTGAAGTGATGGGGATTTCCGCCGGTGCCGGCGAAGGCTGCGCTCCTGACAATCGACTTGTAGTGGTGATTGATGAAGGCATTTTGCTCCGCCCGCCGTTCAAAGCGTTCGACGACGAAGCCCTCTTCGTACGCGAGCTTGCCGGATGAGCCGTAGCAGGCCCAATTCAGCGCGATCGCGCCAACTTCCGGCCTCGAGTGGAACGCGGAGACAAAATCCTGAATGCGTCCGGATGCTTCGTCCGTGATGATGAATTCGTCCGCGTCGACAAAGGCCATCCAGTCGACCTGCTCAGCAAAACGGGCAACCAGTTCTTCATAGGCAGGTAGCTGGGGCGGGCGGTCAGATGGCGAAGGGAAATCGATAAAGCGGCAGAGCTTGCTTTCTTGAAGCGCTTGAAGGCGCTCCCGGCATCCGTCATCGCTTCCATTGTCGGCCACGAAAATGTGGGTGCACCCGGAGGCCCGATGATGAGCGATCCATTCTTCAATATAGGGCGCTTCGTTCTTTACGATCGTAAACAGCCCCACCTTCAGATCACTGCTGCGAAGGGACGAGCTTTGTTCGCCGGCGAAATGCAGTGTCACTACATGCCTCCCCAGGTTATGCTCTTTAAAGTATAGTTGACTTTGGAAAAATACAACCTAAGATATTTATAAGCGGTGATCATGGATCTGGAAGCCGCTTCACGTGCTTCGCTGCAACGCTAGTTGGGACAGCTGCTGGTTCTGGATAAGCAGGACCGGTATCTGACAGTGTCAGCCATGAAGGGAATTATCCTAGCCGGTGGAATTGGGACGCGCCTGTTTCCGCTGACCATTTCAATGTCAAAACAGATGATGCCTGTTTATGACAAGCCAATGATTTACTACCCTCTGGGCGTTCTTCTGCTTGCGGGGATCCGTGAAATACTGATCATCTCCACGCCGAGAGATCTTCCTCATTTCAGGATGTTGCTGGGGGATGGATCGGCTTATGGAATATCACTGTCTTTCCTTGTCCAGCAGGAGCCGCGCGGGCTGGCTGAAGCATTTCTGATCGGGCGCGATTTTATCCGCAACGACAGTGTGGCGATGATCCTCGGCGACAATATTTTCTATGGCGCGGGGCTCGCCGCACTTTGCCGAAAAGCGGTGCGCAATGAGGTGGGAGCGACCGTGTTCGCCTATCGTGTCGAGGATCCAAGCCGCTATGGGGTTGTAGAGTTTGACGCGATGTCAGGAAAGCCGACGCAGATCGAAGAAAAGCCGAAGAAAACGAGCAGGGGGTGGGCTGTCACCGGACTTTACTTCTACGATAATGAAGTTGTGGAAATCGCATCGCGTATTACACCGTCCGCCAGAGGGGAGCTTGAAATAACTGATGTAAACCGGGCGTATCTGGAGCGAGGGCAGCTGAATGTCTGCCGGCTCGGGCGCGGATTTGCCTGGCTCGATACCGGAACGCCCGAGAGTCTGCACGATGCCTCGTCTTTCGTGCGCACCATAGAAGCGCGACAGGGCAGCAAGATCATGTGTCCGGAAGAGATCGCCTTCGATCTGGGTTATCTGTCTGCCGACGATGTGCTGTCGCGGGCGAACTGGCTAGGGGACAACGACTATTCCGCGTATCTTCGGCGGTGTGTGGAGGAGCGCCTTTATGCGTAGCAGGTATAAGGCATCGAGGCGGAACCCGTCCCGGTTGCGGTTCTGCCAGGCGTCATGCGACCGTGTGCCATGAGGATCGCCGTCGTCGGATGTGGCTATGTGGGGCTCGTGACAGGAGCCTGTTTCGCAGCGAGCGGCCACCAGGTGGTTTGCATAGACATGGACGCGGCGAAGATAGCGCTGCTTCATCAGGGCAAATTGCCCATCTACGAGCCCGGGCTGGATCGCATGATCGTACGGTCTGTGGAGGAGGGCAGGCTTGATTTCTCAACAGAATATGCTGCCGGCATCGGTGACGCGGAGGTGGTGTTTGTTACTGTTGGGACGCCCATGGCCGGACAAGACGGGCGGACCGATCTGACATATGTGTTGAATGCAGTGGCGGATGTGGCTGCGTGTATGGGAGATCATGCGGTCATTGTCATCAAGTCCACAGTCCCGGTGGGGACAGGTGACGAGATCGCGCGAAAGATCCGGCTGCTACGGTCGGAGCTCGACTGTGCCGTCGTTTCTAATCCCGAATTTCTCCGCGAAGGTGCTGCAATCGCGGACTTCATGCAGCCGGATCGCATTGTCATCGGGGCAGAAGAGGCAGCCGCGAGAGACGTTGTCGTCAAACTCTACCGGACAATGGTGGGGCAGGACGTTCCGATCGTCTGTACGGGACGGAGAACCGCCGAACTCATCAAATATGCCGCGAACGCTTATCTCGTCGCCAAGATCAGTTTCATCAACGAGATGGCCGACCTCTGCGAGAGCATCGAAGCCGATGTCGAGGATGTTGCGCTGGGCATCGGGCTTGATCACCGCATAGGCAGTGCTTTTCTGAAGCCTGGGCCCGGCTATGGCGGCTCCTGCTTTCCCAAGGATACACAGGCGCTTCTTGTTACGGCTGAGGCCCACGGTCGGCATTTACGGATTGTGGAAGCTGCGGCCACCGTAAACAATGCTCGCAGGCACGACATGGTCCGCAAGATCGCGGATGCCTGTGGCGGAACGGTAGACGGTAAGATGCTGGCAGTTCTGGGGCTTACCTTCAAGCCCGGGACGGACGACCTGCGTGAATCGCCAGCTGTCGCCATCGTGCATCTGCTGGTCGCCGAAGGAGCGAGGATCAGGGCATTTGATCCTGCGGCGATGCCCCGGCTTGGGGATCTCGCCGGCGAAGTCACCCTAGCGGAGACGGCCTACGGGTGTGTTCAGGATGCTGATGCGCTTGTCATCCTGACGGATTGGCCCGAGTTCGCCGGATTGGACTTGTTACGAATCCGGAAGTCCCTGCGCCAGCCGGTGGTCGTGGACCTGCGGAATGTCTTTGCGCCGAAGCAGGTGGCTGCGGCGGGCCTCTTCTATACCTCGATTGGACGCATGCCGGTCCGTGGTTCCGAGGCACGCTGGAGTGCCGCCGCCGAGTAGGAGGAGCTTGGCGCCGACAAGCCAACACATCTTTCCGCTTGACCGCCAGAAAGGCGTGCATGACACTTGCACCATCGATTGTGCACCCTGCGGACCCAAGGGAGGCGGGTCCTGTCTGGTGCTATCGAGGAGGAACGCCTGTGCAGTGGTAACCGTGCCCGTAGGAGTGCTTCCGTCTTGAAAGACAGTCAGAACGCTCTGCGCAGGAGACGGCTTTGCCGCATCGCTGCCGGACGGAGATTGTCGCGCAGAGGGGACGGAGATGCGTGGATTTGGCGTTCACACGAGCATGTGGACCATGAGCTGGGATCGGACGGGGGCTGAGCGGGCGATTGCCGCAGCGGTTCAGTACAAGATGGATTTCATCGAGATCGCGCTTCTGAACGCCCCTGCCGTCGACGCGCCGCACAGCCGCGCATTGCTTGAGAAACACGGGTTGCCTGCCGTGTGTTCGCTCGGACTGCCGGAGACAGCCTGGCCGTCGAAGAACCCACACGCCGCCGTCGATTATCTCAAGGTTGCGATCGACAAGACTGCCGAGATCGGGGCGAAGGCGCTCAGCGGCGTCATCTTTGGCGGCATCGGCGAACGGACCGGTGTTCCGCCCACGCAACAGGAATATGACAATGTCACGCGCGCTTTGTCGGAAGCGGCCCGGCACGCCAAGTCGGTCGGGATCGAGCTCGGTATCGAGGCCGTGAACCGTTACGAGAACCACCTCATCAACACAGCTCAGCAGGCGGTTGCGATGGTGGAACGGATCGGCGCGGAGAACGTCTTCGTGCACCTCGATACCTATCATATGAACATCGAGGAGAAGGGCTCTGCAAACGGCATTCTCGATGCCCGCGATCACCTGAAGTACATCCATCTGTCTGAGAGCGACCGCGGCACGCCCGGATATGGCAACGTGCCCTGGGATGCGATCTATGCGGCACTTGCCGCGATCGGCTTCAAGGGCGGGCTCGCCATGGAGAGTTTCATCAACATGCCGCCGGAGGTTGCCTATGGGTTGGCAGTGTGGCGGCCAGTGGCAAGGAGCGAGGAGGAGGTGATGGGCAACGGGCTGCCCTTCCTGCGCAACAAGGCGAAGCAGTACGGCCTGATCTGAGGGCGGAATGCACAGCTCTGCATCTTCAGGCAGCTAAGTTATTCAACCTAAATGAATTTAGGTCGCGAATGCAGGAAACGTCATAGCCTCAGCTTATGGTCTGGCGAATAGTTCGAATTTTGCAATCGTCGGCGGCCATGGGAGAGTGTGGCTCAGAACAGGTATGATGGGCTCGGCGCAATCGTGTGCCGCCATCGCAGGTCCAGGGCAGGAGACACATGGCAAACAAGACAGCTTTGATCATCAGCGCGCATTCGGCGGATTTTGTCTGGCGCTGCGGTGGCGCAATCGCGCTCCACGCTTCCAAGGGATACGATGTAACCGTCGTTTGCCTGTCCTATGGCGAGCGCGGGGAAAGCGCCAAGCTGTGGAAGTCCGAGGGCATGACCCTCGACACGGTGAAGGCTGAGCGGCGCCGCGAGGCGGAAAACGCCGCCAAGGCGCTCGACGTGCACGATATCCAGTTCTTCGATCTCGGTGACTATCCGCTCGAGATGGACCGCGACGCCAAGTTCCGGCTGGTCGACGTGATGCGCGCGGTGCAGCCGTCCTTCATCATGTCGCATTCGCAATACGACCCCTACAACACCGACCACATGTATGTGCAGCAGTGGACGCTGGAATGCCGTGCGATCGCGCAGGCCTGGGGCCACAATCCGGGCCAGAAGATCCTCGGCGCGCCGCAGGTCTACCTGTTCGAGCCGCACCAGACCGAACAGATGAACTGGAAGCCGGATGTCTTCCTCGACATTACCCCTGTCTGGGAGAAGAAGTGGGCCGCGATCCAGTGCATGGAGGGGCAGGAGCACCTCTGGCACTATTACAAGAACGTCGCCGAAAATCGCGCCAACCATTTCATGCGCAACTCCGGCGGACAGTCGGGCGGGCGCCCGGCCAAGTATGCCGAAGGCTTCCAGTCGATCTATCCTCGTACCGTGGATGAACTCTAATGGGCGTCGTCGTACAGAACATCGAGCGCGCCGATCCGGAGATCATCGCCGGGCTGGCGGAATGCGGGGTGGCGACCGTTCATGAGGCGCAGGGCCGCAAGGGCCTGCTCGCCTCCTACATGCGACCGATCTATTCGGGCTCGCGCATAGCGGCTTCGGCCGTGACCATCTCGGCGCCGCCAGCGGATAACTGGATGGTGCATGTGGCAATAGAGCAGATCAAGGATGGCGACATCCTCGTGCTTGCGCCAACCTCGCCTTCTGATGCCGGCTATTTCGGTGACCTCCTGGCCACCTCGGCGCTTGCGCGCGGATGCCGTGGCCTCATCATCGATGCAGGCGTGCGCGATGTGGCGGACCTCACGGCGATGAAGTTTCCCGTCTGGTCGAAGGCTGTGTTTGCGCAGGGCACGGTCAAGGAAACGCTTGGATCCGTCAATGTGCCGATCGTCTGCGCGGGAGCCCTGGTCAACCCCGGAGACGTGATCGTTGCCGATGACGACGGCGTATGCGTGGTGCGCCGGGAAGAGGCAGCCGAGGTTCTGCAAGCCGCCCAGGACCGCGTCGCCAACGAGGAAGCCAAGCGCAAGCGGCTTGCTGCTGGCGAACTCGGCCTCGACCTCTACAAGATGCGCGACAAGCTCAAGGAAAAGGGGCTGCGCTATGTCTGACGGAACGCGGGTCATGTGGATGCGTGGCGGCACGTCGAAGGGCGGCTATTTCCTCGCGTCCGACCTGCCGCAGGATATCGGCGAGCGTGACGCGCTCTTGCTGCGCATCATGGGCTCGCCGGACCCGCGCCAGATAGACGGAATGGGCGGGGCAAACCCGCTCACCTCCAAGGTTGCCGTGGTGAAGCCGTCCGAGCGCGAAGGCGTCGATGTCGACTACCTGTTCCTGCAGGTGTTCGTGGATCGGCCGATCATCACGGATGGCCAGAACTGCGGGAACATTCTTGCGGGCGTCGGCCCATTTGCCATCGAACGCGGGCTTGTGGCGCCCACGGGCGACACGACGGACGTACGCATCTTCATGGAAAACACGGGCCAGATCGCCATCGCTACGGTAGAGACGCCGGGTGGCAAGGTTCGCTATGACGGTGAAGCCCGCATCGACGGTGTTCCGGGCACATCAGCGCCGATCCCGATCGTCTTCAAGGATACGGCGGGGTCCACCTGTGGTGCGCTGCTGCCTACGGGCAATGCTGTCGACACGGTTGCCGGCGTTCAGGTGACGATGATCGACAACGGCATGCCCTGCGTGATCCTCGATGCCGCGGATTTCGAGATATCGGGCACCGAAACGCCTGAAGAGCTGGAAGCCGATCAGCCCCTCAAGTCACGGCTGGAGGAAGTGCGGCTCGCGGCCGGACCGCTCATGAACCTTGGTGATGTTGCTGACAAATCCGTGCCGAAGATGACGCTCGTCAGCGCACCGCGCAATGGTGGCGCGATTTCGACGCGGACATTCATTCCGCACCGCTGCCATGATGCGATTGGTGTGCTCGGCGCGGTTTCAGTCGCCAGCGCCTGTCTGCTGCCGGATGGGCCAGCCGCGCGATATGCAAAGGTTCCTTCGGGACAGGACAAATCCATCTCGGTGGAGCATCCGACCGGAGAGTTCACTGTGATCGCAAAGCTCGACGGTGAGGGCAATCTGCTTACCGCAGGCGTTCTGCGCACCGCCCGCAAGCTGATGGACGGCGTGGCGTTCTGATCGTTACGCTTCGCTTTTGTTTCCGCAGTTCCGGACGGAAAACCGGTACCCACTTTTCCTGGAACTGCTCAGGCAAAGTCCGCGCGGATGAGGGCCAGGAACTCGGCCTGCGTTCGCGTTGGCTTCCATTGCGCCCGGGTGGTGATCCCAATGGGGCGACGGCTTTCCTCAAGCGCGAAGGGAAGAGCCTTCATCAGCCTGTTCTGCAATTCGCTCTGCACCTGATGGCGGGAGATGCAGCCCAGATAGGGCCCGGCGTGGAGCATTTCGCGCATCAGCACCATCGAACTCGTTTCGAGCAGACAATCGGGCGCAGGTACACCGGCGCGCGCGGCGAAGGCTTCGAAATGCTGGCGGGCCGGCGTTTCAGGCAGCGGCAGGATCCACGGATAGTCTTTGAGGGTGGCAGTAAGGTTCGGATGCTCCGCCGATGCGAGCGGATGGTCCGGGCCTGATACTATGACCAGTTCATCTTCGAAGAGGTATTCCTGCGTAATGTCGTCTATGGGGGGCGGGTCACGCAGCGCTCCCAGCAGGAAGTCGATAGCGCCACGACGGAGGCCTGCGAGCAGCGTGTCGTAAGGGCCTTCGAGCACGCGGATGCGGACATGCGGGTGCTGCTCATGGAATTTCGCGATGGCAGCCGGCAGGATATAGGAGCGCGAGAGCGGCATGCCGCCAAGCGTGATGCTGAGCTGGCCGCGGCCGATGGCTTCGGAAAGCTCCATTTCCGCCTGTGCCAGCTCTGCAAAAACAAGCTGCGCGGCGTTGGCCAATAGCTGTCCGGCGCGCGTCAGCGAGCTTCCATATTGCGTGCGACGGAAGAGCTCGCGCCCGATTTCGCTTTCAAGCTGCGTTACCGCGCGGTGGACTGTCGGCTGGGCAATGCCAAGCCGGCGCGCGGCGATGGAGAAATTCTCACTTTCGGCGACGGCAACCAGCGCGCGGAGCTTTGCGGTGGTGGCGGTCAGCCTGAAGCGAGGTGCAAGCGTTGCGGTGGCCGTGTCGAGTATGTCGAGCGCGCGTTTCACGCGTCCGGCAAGCAGGTGGGCCAGTTCGTTCGGAAACACGCCCTGGTTGGTGCGGTCGAAGAGCTGCACCCCGAACTGATCCTCGAGCTTCCTGAGTGCCTGGGTAACGGCTGGCTGCGAGATATTGCAGGCGCTGGCCGTCTTCGTCACCGAGCCGGTTTCGACGACGCTCGTCAGCACGCGCAAATGCCGGAGATTGTGTTCGGTGGGCAGCATCGGGCGCGCCTTCAGGCCTTGCCCAATGCCTTCAGCACATCATCGATTTCGTCGGTCTCTAACGGCAGGTCGCCCAGCATCTGCTGCCATTTTGCGGTACTGTCGGCCATGTGGTTCGGAAGACCAAGCTCGGCAACCATGCTTGCCGCCTCGCGCATTTCGGCAGCGCGGCGGCGGCCATGCACCGTCATGCGGTTCATCGTGTAGGTGCGCCGCTTTTTCCAGTTGATGTCAGGGTCACTCGCCTCAAAGGAGGCAAGCACCTCGTCCTCGACGCCATTCAGGCGGGCCGTCAGGAAGCATTCGGCAAAAAGCGCTTCCATGCCCTTGA
>Ga0182748_1001629_pt1 | contig 21514 bp, 15 predicted proteins | sample eDN3rd37CKraftOP_FD_128877 | JGI IMG/M metagenome (GOLD analysis project Ga0182748, IMG submission 128877) | Enriched Organic Plus compost microbial communities from Emeryville, California, USA - eDNA 3rd pass 37_C Kraft OP (version 2) (version 2) ...
CTCTCTGCGCGCTTATCCTGAAGCCGGGTCATCATGAGCCGATGCTGCCGTTCCGCATCTTCAACCGCTTCTTCGAGCGGGTGACGGACGGCTATTCCCGCGGCGTTCGCTTCTTCCTGAAGCGCGCTGCAATCGGCCTGGTCATTTTTGCGGGCCTTCTTGGCGCCACCTACTATCTTTTCGAAAGAGTGCCGGGATCGCTGTTGCCTGATGAGGATCAGGGCTTTCTGTTCAGCGTTGCGATTCTCCCTCCTGCCGCCTCTCTGGAGCGTACAACGGCGGTTCTGGATCAGGCGAGTGCGAATATCCGGAAAAACCCTGCCGTGGAGAGCGTCTTTGCGGTATCCGGTTTCGACCTTCTGTCGGGTGGTCTGAAGACCAGTGCTGGCACGATGTTCATCATGCTCAAGGATTGGAAGGAACGCACGACCCCTGAAACCGATGCGCGCAATCTTCCCGGTGCCATCATGGGAATGAATGCGGGGATCAAGGACGGTCTTGTTCTTGCGTTCAACCCGCCTCCGATCATGGGCCTCAGCACGACCGGCGGCTTTGAACTCTATGTTCAGGATCGTACGGGCGGCGGTGTGGATTCGCTGACGCGTGCGACGAAGCTCATCACCGAGGCAGCGGCCAAGCGGCCCGAGGTGCAGGGCGTGCGCACGACGTTCGATCCGAACGTTCCGCAGTACGACATCCAGCTTGATCGCGAAAAGGCGAAGGCGATGGGTGTGCCGATCAATTCTGTATTCACTGCAATGCAGGCAACGTTCGGCAGCCTCTACGTCAACGACTTTACGCTGTTTGGCCGGAACTATCAGGTGAACCTGCAGTCGGAAGCTGAGTTCCGTCGCGACCCAAGCGATCTCAAGCATGTCTTCGTACGGGCCAATTCCGGCAGCATGATCCCGCTCGATGCTCTCGTGACCGTCAAGCGTATTGTCGGTCCTGATCAGCTCGAACGCTTCAATGCCTTCAACGCGGCCAAGATCACCGGTAATCCGGCGCCGGGTTTCACCTCCGGTGATGCCATCAAGGCAATGCAGGAAGTCGCAGCGGAAGTTCTTCCGCAAGGCTATCAGATTGCATGGACCGGCTCGGCCTATCAGGAAGTGACGACCAGCGGCACGGGCACGCAGGCCATGATCTTCGGCCTTGTCATGGTGTTCCTGATCCTTGCTGCGCAGTACGAACGCTGGAGCCTGCCGCTCGCCGTCATCACCGCCGTGCCTTTCGCAATCTTCGGTGCGTTGCTGGCGACCGACCTGCGCGGGCTGACCAATGACGTCTACTTCCAGATTGGTCTGGTGACGCTCATAGGTCTGGCGGCGAAGAACGCGATTCTGATCGTGGAGTTCGCGGTGCTCGAACGGGAGACTGGCAAATCCGCCATCGAGGCGGCAGCGTCGGCGGCTCGTCTGCGCTTCCGTCCGATCGTGATGACCTCGCTCGCCTTCATTCTGGGCGTGGTGCCGCTCGCGATCAGCACGGGTGCCGGTTCGGCAAGCCGTCACTCGATCGGTACGGGCGTTATCGGCGGCATGTTGGCAGCAACGTTCATCGCCACGTTCTTCATTCCGATGTTCTACAGCTTGATTGCACGTAAGCCTCCGAAGAGGCCGGAGGATGAAGACGTGAATGAAACGAGCAGCCCCAATGGGCAGGCTGATAATCAAATCTAGCCCGGTTCAAACCGCAAACAAAAGTCCCGCCGAAAGGCGGGGCTTTTTGCATCCTGTGCTCACACTTCCTGCCAAGGCGGGAAATGGTTGGTGACCGGTCTTCGGACGAAGACTGCCCGGCTCTAGAAAAGTGACGCGATACTTTGAACGATTGCCCAGCCTAGGAAAGTCGCCGGTACGCTGAGTGCTGCAAGCATGATGCCCAGAAACACGTAGGCGGCTTCATTCGGCGAGCGTTTTGTTTGTTCCGGAGTCTTGTGCCATTGAGCAGGTACACCATCGAACATTGTATATATCCTCCTTCTCCCTCAATTTGATTATTGACCGGAGGTGGATTTGTTCAAGTCAAAATAAATGAATGTATTCGTCGGTTCGATTGTGCTAAAAGCTGCCCAACTCATCCTGATTTGTCTGTTGTGGCGCCGATATAAAAGCGCGCTTCGCGCGTTATTTATTTGATAGAAAACAATTTTACTTTTGTACTGTAAGTATCGATATATCGGAACTTTCAAAAATATCTGAAAACTCGGTATGTGGCAGTTTCTTCCTGCGTCAAAATGGCACGCAATGGATGGCCGAATTCCGGCGATCCGCTGATCCGACCTTCGGCTCAGTAAAAGCTGTTGGGGAAATAGCGCAGGTAAAGCTCCGTCAGCGTGCCCTTCTGCTGCAATGCTTGCAGGGCATTATCGAAGGCGCTCACAAGAGGAGTATTTTTCTGCGCAACGGCAATGCTGAGACCGGAGCCCAGATATTGCGGCGCAAGATAGGGACCGGCTGCGAAGGTGCAGCATGCATGGCCCTCGGGACTGTTAAGCCACACGGAAAGCGACACGCCGTCGTGAAAGACGATGCCTATCTTGCCGCTCTTGAGCTCGGCGAGCATGCTCGATTCATCAGGGTAAGTTTTTGCGAGCGCCTGGGGAAAATAGCTTGTCAACAATTGTTCATGGGCCGTGCCTGCAACGACGCCGACGCTCTTGCCCTTCGTGGCTGTCACGGGGTCGTCGTTAAAGGCGCTGGCATTGGTCGTCGCAAAACGCGCGGGCAGCCGCATGTAGGACCGCGAATAGGCAAATTTTTCGCGGTTTGCTTCGGTCGGCTTCCATCCGGCAAGGATGGCTTCGGCCTGCCCGGTGAGCAGGCGCTCTTCCAACTCGTTCCAAGGCACCGCTTCGACTTGACATATGTCGTCAACACCCAATTGCCGGCAAAGGGCCTTGGCAAGATCGACATTGTAGCCGGAAAGCTGTCCCTGATCGCCGAGCATGTTGAACGGGGGAAAGTCGACGGTTGTGATGAACCTCAATCGCGTGAGCGCTTGCAGGGACGGCAATGGCAGGCGCTCCTTCTGGTTGATGAAGGAAGGAGCCTCCGGCTGTGCGTCTGAAGCCTGCGCGCTATGAATACCACACGCGGATGCCAGCGCGATCAGCAGTCTTGGAAGGTGGAGTTTCATGACCCGTCTTTGCTCTCCTTTTTATAATTTCACGTTAACCGCACGATGGAGCGGCCTTCAATATTCACCGAAGGTTCGATGAAAATAAAGGTTGCAATTCTTTTGGAGTATATTACCTTCCGATTGCAGTTTTATCGGAATAATTAACTAATATAGGATCCGGTAAAATTAGTATATTAGTTAATTTCTAAAATATAAATCACAAATATTCAGTAGTGCGGGGGTGCTATGAGTAGTGTATCGACTGCGTTCGATCTGGAGATATGCAGCGCCATATCTGCCAGACTGGAACAATGTGGCGTATCGAGAGAGGCGTTGCTGGGGGCATATAGTGCGGCTGCTCGCCATGGGACATCATTTTGTGTGGAACTGGTTCAGCGAGGTGACGTTGAAGAAACGGTCATTTATGCAGCTATCGCTGACCTTTTGGGGGTCGAGTTCACAAACGAAGCTCTACCGTCCCGTATTTTCGTATCGGGCGAAGAGAAGCCATCGGCTTTTATCGATGTCGGGCAGGTTATGGTGCTCGGCGCAGACGGAGGCAGTTATCTCTATATAGCTCCATCGGAAAATCGCATCAAAACGCTTCGGGATTATATTCTTGCAACACCGCAATTGAAGAACCGAATACGGATTTGCACGCCGACGCTTTTGAAGCAAGCCATGCGGCAACGACATCAGAAGGATCTGATCGCCAGAGCCTATGAAATGACACCACAATCGCTTTCCGCCTCGCGCGTTCTGGATACGCCGCAGGCATTTATAATCGCGATGGCGGTTTATGCGTTTTTCGCCTGCATCTTCAATTGGCCTGCGACCACTCTCCTTGTTCTCCACGTGGCGCTGTCGATATTCTTCTTCGGATGCGTCATGATCCGTCTGTTCGCAGCGATCGCCGGACAGCGGCTGAAATTTCTGGAAATCAGGAAAAGCAGGCCGCGCGATTTACCGATCTATTCCGTCCTGGTGCCGCTCTATCGGGAGCAGGAGGTGATAGGCCAGCTTGTAACGAGCTTGAAACGGCTGAACTGGCCTGCCAGCAAACTCGACATCAAGCTTGTCTGCGAGAAGGACGACTTTGATACGATAGCGGCTATACGTCGTGTGCGGCTGCCATCGAATTTTGAACTGGTTCTCGTGCCGTCCGGCGGGCCGAAGACGAAACCGAAGGCATTGAATTATGCATTGCAGTTTGCCCGGGGCGAGATTGTCGCGGTCTTCGATGCCGAGGACCGTCCGCATCCTGATCAATTGCTTGAAGCATGGCAGACTTTTCAGGTCGAGGGCGACAAGCTGGCCTGTGTGCAAGCCCCGCTGATTATCGGGAATTTTCGCGATAATCTGCTGACGCGAATGTTTGCGTTCGAGTATGCCGCGCTTTTCCGCGGTCTGCTGCCTTGGCTTGCTTCTCGGGGACACGTTATTCCGCTCGGTGGGACTTCCAACCATTTCCGGCGGTCTTGTCTGGAAGAGGTTGGGGGCTGGGATGCCTACAACGTCACGGAAGATGCCGATCTCGGTGTGAGGCTTGCTCGTTTTGGTTATCGTATCGGTGTCATCACGCGTGGTACGATTGAAGATGCGCCCGTAAACTATGATGTCTGGCGCAAGCAGCGGACACGCTGGCTCAAGGGCTGGATGCAGACATGGCTCGTCCACGGACGCCAGCCGCACAATACCTGGCGCGAGCTTGGTTGGTTCAGGTTTTCCGTCAATCAGATTTATACCCTGGGGATAATTGGTTCGGCGCTTCTGCATCCTCTGATGCTCGCCATGTTCGCTTTCCTCCTGATAAGCATGCTGTTCGGGCCGTTGACGACACACAGTATCTGGCTATTGGGGATCGATCTGACGAACATTCTGTTGGCCTATCTGAGTTTCTACCTTCTCGGGGCGAGAACCATGGAGCCAACCGAATTGGGAGGATATGCGTATCTGTTCTCAATCCCGGTATATTGGGTGCTGATTTCAATCGCGGCCTGGCGTGCGCTATGGCAGCTGGTGCATGTGCCGCATCTGTGGGAAAAGACACCGCACCAGCCGAGCCTGTTTTACCTCTCCGCCGGCGACGAAGTGATGAATGTGGAGCCGCGTCCGATGATTGACTGATCCTCGGCGCCGATTGCCTGAATGTCCCTTCCCTCATAAGGCAGGGTCAAAAGGATGCGCCGGATTGCAGCCAGTCTGGCGCGCCTCTTGTCGTTTGACCGGATAATTGTCCAGGGAGCGTAGCCCGTATCCGTCCTTTCGAGCATGGTGTGCAATGCATCGGAATAATCATTCCAGCGCGAAATACCGGCCACATCCATCGGCGAGAACTTCCAGTTCTTGAGCGGGCTGTGGCGCCGCTCATGAAAGCGCTTGAGCTGCATTTCCTGGCCGATATCCAGCCAGAACTTGAAAAGGTGAATGCCGTCGGTCACGATCATGCGCTCGAAATCGGGCGTTTCGGTCAGGAATGTCTCAAGCTGCGTCGGCGTGCAAAAGCCCATGACGCGTTCCACGCCCGCCCGGTTGTACCAGGAGCGGTCAAATGTGACGAACTCTCCAGCCGTTGGAAAATGCGCGACGTAACGCTGGAAGTACCATTGTCCCTGTTCGGTTTCGGTTGGCTTCGGCAAGGCGACATTGCGGGCGGTTCTGGGGTTCATGAACTCGCGGATCGTAAAGATTGTCCCGCCCTTGCCGGCAGCGTCCCGGCCTTCAAAGACGCTGATGACACGTCCGCCAGTATCCTGGAGCCAATATTGAAGTTTGACGAGCTCGATCTGAAGCCGCTCGAGCGTTTCTTCATATTCTTCCGACTTCATCTTGGACGGATAGGGATATCCGCCTGAGAGCAACGCATTGTCATCGATCCATTTCGGCAGCTTCGGATCGTTTATGTCGAACGACCGCGCCTCATCTCCAATTTTCAGCTTGATTGGCTTGTCGCCTGGTTTTGCCTCGTCTTTTTTGTCTTTCTTTTTGTTAGCTGTCTTCGAACTGTCACCCACGGCAATTCCCTTTCGTTTATATCAAGGCATGATATGGGCTGTTTGGAAGCTACGTAAAGGACGTCCGAGCATTTCCGGATAAAACATGATTCCGAAAAGTGGGAACCGGTTTTTCGGGTGAAATCATGCTTAAACAAAAGTTTAGGCTGGATGACGATTGAGCTTACAACATCCCGCTCTAAAGTCTGAGCCATAACCGCAGAAGGAAGCAGCATGAGCGAGGCAGGCAATCACACCGGTCCAGAACCTGAAGCGGAGAAGTCTATTTTCGAACCGCTTCTTCGGGTCAAGGGTGTTGTGATCGCCAGCATGGTGCTTGCCGTCTGCGTGCTGGCCCTTGATCTCCCCTTCTGGTTTCGTGCAGGCCTGCTGGCCGTCGTTGTTCTCGGCGCTGTGTGGCTCGCAAGCGAAGTCGCAAGCACCGAACCAGACGAAGTGCCGGTAAAGAATATAACGCCTAACGAAATGGCGGGAGTGTCCGGCGAGCGTCTGGCCGATCTCTTGACCGACCCGATGGTCGTCTTCGATCACGGCGGCACGGTGTTGTTCACCAATTCAGCGGCGATCGAAGCGTTCCAGTCGCTGGAAACTGGCACAGCGCTTTATCTGCGGTTTCGTGCGCCGGAAATGCACGCCTTGATTCAAGGGGTGATCGCAGATGGCGAAGCACGAAGCATAGAATATTTCGAGCGCGTTCCGATAGATCGCTGGTTCAAGGCCATGGTCAAGGCGTTGCCGGGCAAGGACGGCAGGCCCGAACTTTTTGTGCTGTTGTTTCGCGACCAGAGCGAAACGCGACGCATCGATCGCATGCGTTCGGATTTCATCGCAAATGCAAGCCACGAGCTGCGCACACCGCTCGCTTCGCTCCGCGGGTTTATCGAAACTCTGCAAGGGCCAGCGCGAAACGACGCGGCGGCACGCGATCGCTTCCTGGATATCATGCAGAAACAGGCTGAACGCATGTCGCGCCTGATTGATGATCTTTTGTCCCTGTCGCGCCTTGAAATGCGGGCCCATCTGACGGTCAATGAATGTGTCGACGTAACTTCCATTCTCAATCACGTCGCCGATACGCTGGCGCCGCTGGCAGCCGGTCTCGACATTCATATCGAGCGAGTATTGCCGGATCACCCTGTCATGGTCACCGGGGCGCGTGACGAGCTTATTCAGGTGTTCCAGAACCTCGTGGAGAATGCCTGCAAATACGGACAGGGTGGCAAGCGCGTCATCGTCAAGCTGGATGAAGACGACAGCGGCAGTTCCCCGGAGGTCGTTGCGTCGGTTCAGGATTTTGGCCCGGGCATAGCCGCTGAGCATTTGCCGCGCCTGACCGAGCGCTTCTATCGGATCAATGTGGAGACAAGCCGGGCCCAAAAGGGCACAGGGCTTGGCCTTGCCATTGTAAAACACATCCTTGCCCGCCATCGCGGACGTCTGGTCGTTCGCTCGCAGCTGGGCGAAGGATCGACCTTTATGGTTCGGTTGCCAAAACGTGCGTCCTAACCGAACTTGCGCAGCAGCCGCCATTTCAGTGGGCGCAGCTTTTTATAGAAGGAAGTCGCTCTGATTCTCTCCAGATAATGTGCGAGGATGAGTGACATACGTCCATGGACAGTGACCGGGCGAACATAGTCCCGCAGGGATGTCGTTCGGTCGCGCATGCCGAACTTCCACGGCTCATCGCCAAAGCCGAGATCGAAAACGGTGTAGCCATCCGCTTTGAGCGCAGACAACAGGCGCAACATCAGCACTTTTCCCGGTGAAAATCTGCTCCAGGTGCCGTCCTCGAACGTTATGATCATTGCGCAATAAAGGTCATTTCGGATGACGCTCCACATAGTGGCCAATACGGTTTCACCCACAGTGAGTGCTGAAAGGTGTAGGGCGTCATGCCGGGCCAGATGCTCCGTCGCTTCTTCAAAAAAGCGCCGTTTTTCAGGATGGGCATCGAAACCGGGCACCATGGTTTCTTCAAATCGCCGTTGTTTCTGGCGCAGCATGGCATCCAGGACAGTCCGACGCTCAGCTTCGGTTTGAGCTATAAGAAAACGGCTTCCTTCCATCTGCTGCAACGCTCGATCACGCTTTTTGATATTGCCGATACCTTGTATGGATTTCTCTATCTCGTCGATCGGACGTGTCAGTGAAATCGCGTGTGTGGACGCATCGGAAAAGCGGTCAGTTACCGACCATAAGGGATTGATAAGGCCCTCGACATTTTCCGGCATTTTGTAAAGCGCAACGATATCGTGAGAGGGAACTGCTGCAACCACAGCTGCAAGGATACGCATTGCGGCGTCGTGCGAAAGCTCTGCCGCGGCTGGAAAAACGATGGGGGCGTTATAATCGCTTACGCCTTCATCAATAAATGAAAGGACGCGGGCACCGCAGATCCGTGTGATAGAGAGCGGTAGAAAAAGAAGCGGCGTGCCATCGGACTGGCGGACTTCCGTCAAGCACAGTTGCACACCGGATTTTTGTCCATAGCTTGCTTCCCATGCCCGTATAAAGGATTTGGACTGGAAAACAAAAAACGCGCTGCCGGTTTTGTCATCGGCGTCCGGCCAGTCTATGGATAGCTGTTCCGCACTGCTGAAAACCCGAATTTCAAAATCATTGGTCAGCATAAAACGCTTTCAGAATTCTGAGTTGGGGAAATTCCGGCTAACAGCGGGTCGAATCTCATTTTAGAGTTGAAGTGTTTAGTGGATTTGAAACCAAAAAAAACTATGAATTGCTAGCTTGTTTGGTCCTGATCCTAAATTGCTTCGCGCGTATTTCTCACAAATAGGGCAACGATGTCTGTCTCGATTATCATCAAAACCTTGAACGAGGAAAAGCGTATCGCCGGGGCGGTAGAAAGCGCCTTGAAGGCTTTGCCCGGCGGAAAAGTGGAAGTGATCGTCGCGGATAGTGGATCTACGGACCGCACAATTGAGATCGCGCGGGCATATCCGATCAAGATTGTGCAGATCGAGCCTCCTGCGCAGGCCAGCTGCGGCCTCGGTCCGCAGCTTGGTTTTCAATATTCGACCCAGCCTTTTATATGCCTGATCGATGGCGATATGATAATTGAGCCCGATTTTCTGCCGGCTGCCCTTGATTACCTCAACAGGCACCCCGATGTCGGTGGAGTGACGGGCCATGTTGTGGATCAAATTCTGGAGAGTCTGGAATTCCAGCGCCGTGCAAAGCGGCATTCGCCCGAAGCGCGGACCGGCAATATCGACCGGATGAACGGGGGCGGGCTTTACAGACGCAGCGCCATTGATCAGGCCGGATATTTCTCGGATCGCAATCTGCACGGTCACGAAGAGTTTGATGCCGGTGTGCGCCTGCGAAGCCATGGATGGAAGCTCCATCGTCTAGACCGGCCGTTCGTGCAGCATTTCGGCTATACGATGAACGCCTACAAACTCCTGGTCCGCCGCTGGAAAAGCAAGTACCTGCGCGGAACCGGTGAAGTCTTGCGTGCGGCGATGGGGCAACCGCATCAAAAAAATCTGTTCCGAGAATTGCCGGAATTGCGGCTTTGGGGGGCGGTCTATCTTTGGTGGCTGGCGATCATTGCCGCTCTGCTGTTCGTGCCGGGATGGCCCCTGGCAATTTCTGCGGCAGCGGTGATTGCGGCGATCCCGTTCTTGGCGATGTCTGTCCGGTCGCGCAGCGTCGAACTTGGAGTTTACGCGGTGGTGGCATGGATATTTCATGCAGCGGCACTGCCCCTTGGCTTTTTTCAGCCGCGCCGTAAACCCACCGACTGGATTGAGAGCAAGGTTATAAGGGAGCCCTGATGGACATTCTGCGACTGGTCCTATCCGCCACTTTCATTGTTCTCGCAATGCCCTATGCCAGTGGTGAAGAATGGCTTCCGGTCACAGAAAACAATCTCGAAATCTCCGCCGGCAGCCCCCTCGATTTTTCGGGTTTCTTGCCAAACACGCCGATCGAAGAGAAAAATCGTTTGATAGCAAACGCCGATGGGCGTTTCGCACAGGCCGACAAGTCCGACCAGGCGATGCGGCTGCAATGTGCGGCGATTGCCTGGGGGCCTCCATCATCGGGCGCGGTTGATCATGCCTTTATCGACCGATATGTGCGGCAGCTCCGGCTGCACGGCTACAACATAGCCCGGTTTCATTTCGTCGATGCTGATCTGATGCTGGGGCAGCCGCGTGATTTCGGTTTCCGCGCTGAAGCGCTGGACCGGATGCGCTACCTTATGGCGGCTCTCAAGCGCGAAGGCATCTACTGGATCATCGATGGGCTTACGTCAGAAAGCGGCGCTTTGGGCGGCAAGGACACCGATCGATGGGGAACGGAGGGTAATCTGAAGCGCCGGGCCTATGTGGATGATACAGCATTCGATCATTGGCTGCGTTTTCAGAAAGAAGTCTACGCCACGGTCAATCCCTATACAGGGCTTGCACCTTTGCACGACCCGGCACTCGCGCTGATCATTCCGTTCAACGAAAATGGCATCGAGTTTACAAGCTTTGTGCACGAGCCCAATGACGGGACGACATTTTGGTCAGGCTATCGTCCTGCATTTAATACATTTTTGAAGACGCGATATGCGAATACCCGGGCATTGTCACGAGCCTGGGGCGGCCTGGCGTCCGGCGAAAATCTGGAGCAGCAGACGATCCATTTGCCGGAAAGCCGCAGCGGCGGCGGCGAACGGCTCCGGGATTTCCAGGCTTTTCTCGTTGAGAGAGAACGCATGTTGGCCCAACGGATGGAGCAGGCGCTCCGCCAACTCGGTTATCGCGGCCTCGTCGCTCCCTATAACAACTGGTTCACAGTCCAGACAGCTCTTTCACGACAGAACCAGAAAGCGGTCGTTGCCAATACCTACCATGATTGGATCGGAACCCTCGATCCGGGTACCGAAATCAAACATACAAGTTCGATTTCCGACACCGCTTCCTACATTGGTGAAATTGCTGCCGGACGCTGGCTCGGACGGCCTTTTCTTGTAACAGAATACGAACACTTGTTTTGGAACCGCTATCGATACGAAGCCGGAATCGTGATGCCAACCTATGCCGCTTTGCAGGGCTGGGATGGTATCTGCCGCCACGGTCAAGGGCCCCTGACGCTTGCATTTGACGAGGCGGCTCCATTCCGTCAACGCATTGTGCCTTATACCTTCGCTGCAGATCCCGTCGCACGCGCCGGTGAAACGCTGGCATCGCTTCTGTTTCGCAGGGGCGACGTCGCAACCGCGGCTTTCAATGTGCCGTTCATGATGCAGGGTGAGACGAGCCTCGGTAATTCGCTTGAGTTTCGAGAACCCGCGCGACTGAAGCCATTGGCGCTTATCGGTGGGATCGGCCTTGCCACAAGAGAGTTGGCCTGGCCGCAAAATTTGCAAAAATCGGTTTCGATCGATTATCGGAATGTATCGCTCGAAAACGTCTTGCAGCGTTTGAAGGCCGCAGAACTCTTGCCGCAGGATAATGCTACCGATCCTACGCAAGGCTTGTTTGAAAGTGCCACGGGCCAAGTCCTTCTTGACCGTAATAAGCAGCGGATGCAGGTCGTTACACCTGAGACCGAGGCCATCGCCTTTGCCGAACTGAAAGAGCACCTGACTTTGAGTGAATTATCCCTCGGCAATGCCGAGGAAAGAGGGCTGTTTGCGGTTTCGGCAATTGATGGAAAAGAACTGAAGGACAGTGAAAAACTGCTTATAATTTTCGCCAGCGATGCCCGTAACTCCGATATGCGTTTTCGCGACAAGGCGGAGAAAATCATTGAGGATTGGGGACGTCTGCCCGTCACTTTGCTGCGCAATCGGGTAGATGTGAATCTGGCAGGCAACACAGTTTCATGGGCACTATCGCCGATCGGTCTTGACGGCAAGATTCACGAAAAAATAGCTGCCGGGTCTGGTCCCATCGCTTTCCGGTTGGATAATGGTGCGGGCAAAACGGGGCCTACGACTTTCTTTCTTCTGGAAAGGAAGCTCGCTGTTCAATAGAAGTCCGTCGACAACCTGCTCCAGCTTTCGCCGGCGAGCCCGCCAATAAAGATATCGCCGCGCTGAATTGCATTCAGCATTTCTGAGTTCGCTGTGGCAGCGCAGACGTTGGCTTTCAGACGGAAGAACATGATCGACTGCTGTGAAAGCGCATTGAGATAACGCGGATCAACCCTGCCTTGTGCCGCGATATGCCCTTCATCCTGCAGGTGGACCAGCATCGCATCGACGGCATGTTTTTCCATCCCGGCTTTTGTGACGATGTTCAGAACTTCTGCGATGCCATTGGGACGCATATAGTAACAGAAGAAGCCGCTCGGACTGCCGGTGCGGTCGTTGATCGCGCAGAACCGCAAGGCGCCGGCAGCGTGATTGTCTGACGCCATCGCGAACAGCCAGTTGATGTCGCTTTCTGTCCAGGCTGGATGTGCCAAATAGCTTTGCAGGTAGCCGGGAACCAGAGATATGGCTTCGTCTTGCGCAATTTCCCTCACATTCGCCCGGGGTTTGGCTGCTCTCTTGATCGCGGGAATTGGAAAAAGCGGGTTGAGCATTCTACCCACTGAACTGGTTGCCCATCCACCCAGAATTGGACGCCGTTCGGCAACGTAATTGGCTACATAGCTGGCAGCTCGGAAGACACGTGTCCAACCGAGCCCTTGTGTGCTGAGTGTTATCCCGCCAATCGCTTCGGAATGCTTGAGGCTCACAGGGGCAGCACTGTCGGTGAAGTTGAGAATATTTTCACTCGGCCGCAAAGTGAGTGTCAGTTCGGCGGCGCCGCGTGGCGACATTTCCGGCTTCATCATGAAAGCGCATAGCAATCGCCCCATGATCGATTGGCCATTGACCCTATAGGGGATAGGCAGGACCGAGATCGCGCTATCGATCTCACCGTGTTCGTCCTCATGGACCACGCTGCCAATCGCTGGGTCATAGTAAGGGTTTTCAAAAAAGAACTTTTGAAAATATTGATCAAAAGTCTCGTGGCACGACTTTGAATGTGGACGAAAAACTTGCTGGAAGAGGGTGCGAATAGCGGGAATATCATCGATCTTCATTGCGCGAACACGCCGCGGCCTGACGTCGTTTGCCGAGATCGAGATATCCGTCATCTAAGCCCCCACTGTTGAAACCGCTTTCTTCTCTTCCGCGTCACGACTCCTGCGAACGAGGTAGATAACGCATCCCCATGATGCCAGCACAATACTGATTTCAATTACGTAAATGGCCGCGAAAGTTCCCGTGATCGGCGCATACCACGTCGCCAGTGCCAGTAGCGGCGCGCCGAGAATATTGCCTGTGTTGAGAACCGCGGTGCGATAGCTATGCTGGCTTGCTGCCCCCAGAAGGTCAACCGCTATCGACCACAGGGCGACAAACACCGTGATCCAGCAAAGCGTGCGGCAAAAAGAAACCAGCGTTTCGTACTCATGGCCAAACAGATAAGGCAGATAGGGCGCAATAATAAAGACGGCCAGCGAGGTGAATATGCCGATTGCAAATGCGGCACCCAGCAGGCGCATTGTGATCGGCAGGGCTTGATGGATGCCATTTGCGCTAGCACGCGCCAGATGAGGATAGACCAGACGGTTCATCGCCTCTACGGTCAATGTGCTGCTGTCGATGATACGACGTGTGACGCCATAACTACCGACGACGCTTGGCGGCATCAATGTGCCGAGGAGCAGAAGGTCGGCATTTTGGCGCACAGCCTTGAAGATGAATTGCGATGCAAACATCACGCCGAGCCGTATTTCGTCGCGCACGAGAACGTATCGCGGCCTGCCGAGCCGACGCAGAAACAGGGCATAGACAACTGCAACCAATACATGGACACCAAACTGCCAATAGGCCCATCCGACAACAGTGGAGACGCCGAAGACAAGGCAGGCGGTCGCTGCAGCAATGGTGCGCGCAATGGCAAATCCAACAACGGAAAGATTGGCTGATATGAAGTCGGTATGTGCGATATAAATCTGCTCTACCAGCAGGATGAGACGCACAAGCACAATATTGGTGACAAGCAGCAGAAAAAGGCCAAGGGAGTTCCCTGAAAATTCAGGAGAACTGTTCAGCCAGAACGGTAAGATGATCATTCCCGCAGCGACGAGGACAATGCCGGTTATTGCAATGAGAATGAGATTGTGACCGAGCATGGCAGGATAAATGGTGCGGTCCTGCGCCACGCGCCGAACGAGGCATTCTGCTCCCCCCAGGCCGCAGATGAAGGTAGCGATGCTGGTTACCGCCATTACCGTTACGAAAAGGCCGAACTCATGAGAGCCGAGATACCGCGCCAGAATGGCAAATGTAAAAAGCTGCGCGATGTTTGCCGCAAAGAGACTGCCGCTCGAAGCTGCGTAGGACAGGAATGTCGACCAATGGCGTTTCAAGATTTCATACCGAATTTTCGGGTTGCTCCACCCGAGTTTTCTTCCCGGAGCATGACGCTTGGAATTTCAGGAGATGGTTGAGGTAGCGGACCGGATTGTTTTCCGTAAGGTTTCTGGTGGCGAGATATATGCTCCATTTTCTCTTAATCCCGAAAAACACGGGGTGCCAAGCACGACGACGAAAATTTACCGGAAACTGCAAGAGTAAATGACCGTCATGTGCATTTTAGTGACACTCTTGCCGATGATTGCCTTTCATTAACCGAATTTTTTAATCTTTAAGTCTAAGGAAAACAGTGGCGCAATGTTTGCGCTGTCGAGTGAACTTTAGGGGCAACTAATGTACACGTTGCGCGACCTCGCTTCGAAAGCACGGGTAACGGAGACCGCTGGTGAAGATCCGGTGCCCGTAGACGGGCGGCTGCGCGCAGTCAAGCGCGAGACATATGCCGTCCGCGAAGAAGAAAAGGTCACCGAAACAGTCACGTCCGCTCACAAGGGGCTGATGTTGCCGGAAATTGACGTGTTGGACGCGCTCGCCTGGATGCGTGCCCGGTGGATTTTGATAGCAGCGCTCGCGATAATCGGCGGCTTGGCGGGTCTCGCCTACGGCATGACAGCAAAGCCGCGATATACAGCCTATACGGATTTGTTGGTGCCGCCGTCCGGACTTCAGTTGCTGCCTAACGATGTCTACGCCCAGAGCCTGCAGGCAGATAGCCAGATACTCGACATTGAAAGCAAGATGCGCATCCTCACTTCCGGCAACGTACTCCGGCGGGTTGTGACGGATTTGAAACTGAATGAAGATGAGGAGTTCGTGCCGCCTCCACCAGCCTTCGATATTCGGGCTATGCTTGGCCTGAGCAAGCCGGTAGGTCCGAAGGACGATACGCTGACAGCGGTTCGCGCTCTGTCGCAGCGCATCAATGTTACGCGGCCTGAACGGTCCTATCTGGTCACGATTGCCGTCTGGACGGACAATCCGGAAAAATCGGTAAAGGTCGCGGATTCTCTGGCGAACGCCTTCCAGGAAGAAGTCGCCCAGGCGGATGCCGATGGAGCAGGCCGGGCTGCCGCAGCCCTATCCGAACGTCTGGCCTCCTTGCAGAAGGCTGCGACAGAAGCTGAGGAGAAAGTCGCGGCATTTCGCAGGGCGCACGGCTTGCAGACCGCCGGCGGCGAACTTGTCAGCACCCAGTCGATGACGCAGATCAACTCCAAGCTGGTCGATGCCAGGGCGCGTGTTGCAGACGCAAGCACCCGCTATGAGGAACTGACGAAGGATACTGGCAGTGCTGTTAGTCCGGCGAGCACATTGCAGTCGCCCACGATGACAAACCTGCGCGGACAATATGCATCGCTGAAACAGCGTTACGACGCTCTCGCCATGACCTACGGGCCGCGTTACCCGGAATTGATGAATACGGAACGGCAGCTTGCCGGCCTGGAACAGCAGATGGCGCAGGAACGGGCACGCATCCTGCAATCGGCGAAGGTTGATCTGGATCAGGCAAATGCCGTTGTGGCTGTGCTCAATGCGCAGGCCGCTTCGGCACGTTCAGCAGTCGCGCTTGACAATGATGCGCAGGTCCAGCTTTCGGACCTTGAACGCGACATGGCCGCGAAAGTATCGATCTATAATACCTTTCTGACCCGGTCGTCGGAAACCAGCCAGCGCCAGCAACTTGATGCGACAAACATACGGATTATTTCGACGGCCATTCCGCCGATCAGTCGCAGCTGGCCTCCCAAGTCAATGGTGCTCGGTGCCGGGGGCGGGATTGCCGGCATGGGTCTTGGCGTGGTGTTGGCGCTGGGCTTGGGCTATCTTGGTGCATGGCGTCGAAACCGGGAAGGTCTGATCTGACTTGGCTGAACTATCGGTTCATTATAATGAGGAGATAAAGCCGCGGGTCTCGTCAGCTGTCGGAGCTGGCCTTTTTCTATGCATGTTTCTGTTTATGTGGATAGGGACCAATCCCTACCCGGATATTGGTGCCGTGACCGGTGTGACAGCCAAGGCTGCTGATTCCAGTTCGTTCAACCAGCTTGTCACCCTGTTTCTGACTGGCAGCTTTCTGGTCTGTGCACTGAATAGCTCCATGCGTACCGCCGTCATGCAGCCGCGCATTCTGATGGGACTGGTTTTCTTCTGGCTTTTCCTGACGGCCATGCTGTCGGCGCATCCCATGATCGCCAGCAAGAAAGTCGCGTTGTCTATCCTCACGGCTCTGAACGCGAGCATCTTTCTTATGTTGCCGCAATCCGAACGCCAGATGGCGCGGCTTTTGGCAATCGGCTCACTGATAACGCTGGCATTCGCCTATTTCGGCGTGATTTTTATGCCGCAACGCGCAATTCATCAGGGCACGGAAGTCATTGAGCCTATGCTGGCCGGCGCTTGGCGCGGTCACTATCCGCACAAGAATGCCGCCGCCGCTTCTCTCGTGCTGATGAGCTTTTTGGGGCTTTACATCCGGAAACGCGGCTTGCCGAAAACCGGTCTGCTGATCGTCGCTCTTTGCGTTTATTTCGTGCTGCATACAGGCGGCAAGACATCGACGGCCATGCTGCCCTTTATCGTGGTGATGTCGCTGGTGTTCGTGCGGTGGAAATGGACGCGTGCTCTCATAGTAATTGGCGGGATCGCAGCATTCAATATTATTGCCGTCGGGGCCGCTGTCTTCGACCCACTGCGCGAGCTTGTACAAAGTTTGGGAGTTGACGCCACTTTTACAAACCGTTCTGATATTTGGAAACTTGCATTCGCGGCGATCTCGGCCAAGCCGATTTTCGGCTACGGTCTGGACTCGTTCTGGAAAACGCCCGAAATGGTCTATGCAGGCGGCGGCGGTGCAAGCTGGGCGGTTGCCGCCTTCAATGCGCATAATTCGTTTCTCGATATGATGATCAATGCCGGCATTATCGGTCTGATTCTGACGCTTGTCTGGATAATGATTTTGCCGCTTCGATATATTAGGGAAGCGGAAAGCACAGATAACGACCCTATATTAACGCTGCTTTATATTCGCCTTTGGCTTTACGGATTATATATGTCTTGTATGGAAAGTACGTTCTTTCAGAACGGTGGGGCACTGTGGTTCTGTATCATGGTTGCTGTCTTCGGATTGCGCTTGCAGGCTAAGGCAAGGCTTGTCTGAAACAGCTTTGGGGAGCTGGGGCAATGGCGGAAATGGAAAGTCTCGAGAGGGCGCGCGCGCGTCTGGAATGGTACGCCATTCGGCTGAACGACAGCATCAGTCGCCGGTTTCCGTTACGCCCATTCTACTTGCCGTCGAACGAACGGATCATCTCTTTCACCTTCGATGATGTTCCCGATACCGCGGAAAGCGCTGGGGCTGCGATTCTTGATAAGTACGGGGTTCACGGCACCTTTTATATTGCCGGCAGTATGGTTGACACGAAAGAAGCCCAGAGGAACCTGGTCACGCAGGAAGGGTGCCGAAAGCTGGTTGAGCGTGGGCACGAACTGGGTTGCCATACCTATAACCACCTCAAGGTTCCCTATTTCGGCCCCGGAGAAATAGCGGCCGACCTTGACCGAAACACGGCCTATCTCGACGGTTTTGAGCCCGATCGTATTTTACCACGCAATTTCGCTTATCCTTATTGCGCGTCTTCCATGATGACGCGGCGGCTCTTTGCCGATCGTTTCGCAACGTGCCGTGGCGGCGGCAATCGCATCAATCGCGGCACGATTGATCTTGCCTTTTTGCAGGCGGTGGAAATAAGACAGCCCGACGACGAGGCTGCACGCCAGACCCGCTGGATCGACGATCTCAGCGCCAAGCCGGGATGGCTCGTCTTTTATACGCATGATATCAGCGATACGCCGACTGAATTCGGGTGCAAGCCTGAGACCTTTGAGCGTCTCGTATCCCATGCAGTGAAAAGCGGGGCGGCTGTTCTTTCCGTCCGCGAGGTATTGGCGCGCCTCGGCGCGCAAAGAGGTGCTGTTTGACGCATGTAAATGATGTGGACCGTCGCCTGTTGGCGATTAATAATTATTTTTATCGGCGCGGTGGCGCCGAAACTGTTTTTCTCGACCACATCAAGTTGTTTTCAGAGATTGGCTGGCAAACCGCACCTTTTGCCATGCAGCATCCAGACAATTTTGCATCCGACTGGTCTTCCTATTTCGTCTCGGAAATTGAGTATGGCCGGGAAAGCAGCCCGCTCACCAAAGTCGTGCAGGCGGGCAAGATCATCTATTCGTGGGAGGCACGGGACCGGATCAAGGCATTGATCGAACGCTTTCGTCCGAACATCGCGCACGCGCACAATATCTATCATCACTTATCGCCGTCGATTTTCCCCGTCCTGAAGGACGCCGGTATTCCGACCGTCATGACGGCCCATGACCTGAAGCTTGCCTGTCCGGCCTACAAGATGCTGTCGCACAATCAAATCTGCGAACGATGCAAAGGCGGACGCGTTTATAATGTAGCGCTTCATAAATGCATCAAGGATTCCACGGCACTGAGCGGACTGGTTTTCGTTGAGACGGCAATTCACCGCATGCTTGGCCTTTATCGCAATACGCTTGACCGTATCGTTGTGCCGAGCCGCTTCTATATCGCGAAACTTGCTGAATGGGGCTGGCCGAAAGAGAAGCTGGTCTACATTCCCAACTTTGCCCATACGGATGATCTGAAGCCCTATGCCGATGAGGGTGATTATTTCGCCTATGTCGGAAGACTGGCGCCGGAAAAGGGGATCGCTACGCTCATCCGTGCTGCGGCTCTCGCGGGGCAGAAACTTGTCATTGCGGGTACAGGGCCCGAAGAACAGTCATTGAAGGCGCTTGCGGCTGAGGCGAGCGGGGACGTTACTTTTGCAGGCTATGTCTCGGGCGAACGGCTGCATCAGCTTATCGGCGAGGCGAAAGCGCTCGTTCTGCCGTCAGAATGGTATGAGAACGCCCCGATCAGCATTCTGGAAGCTTACGCACTTGGGGTGCCCGTGATCGGCGCTGATATCGGTGGAATTCCGGAAATGATTATCGCGGGTGAGACCGGTATGGTTTCGCGTGCGGGCGACGTTGATGATCTCGCCCGCGTTCTGGGTGATTTTGACAGATTGGCTCCGCAGGCGCGGCGCAAGATGGGAAATGTAGGCCGGGTCTGGGCCGGTAACGAATTCTCGCCGCAGGCGTACAGAAACCGGACGCTTGAGCTCTACGCCGAGTTGGGAGCATTTTGATGGTCCGAAGCGACAAAAGACCTCGCGTCATGATGCTGGGCTTGCGGGGCATCCCAAATGTGCAGGGGGGAGTGGAAAAGCATGTCGAGGAACTCGCCCGAATCTATGTGACGAAGGGCTGGGATGTCGAGGTTATCGGGCGCCGTCCTTATCTCGAAAAGAAGCAGCCTTATGTATGGGAGGGCGTACAGGTAACGCCAAGCTGGGCGCCGACCTCCATGAAGTTTGAGGCAATTGTGCACACGGTGTTGGGCGTACTGCGGGCAGGTTTCAGCCGTCCGGACATCTTGCACATTCACGCAATCGGCCCTGCTCTAGCCGTCCCGCTGGCACGCCTGTTCGGATTGCGCACAGTCGTAACGCATCACGGTTTTGATTACAATCGTCAGAAGTGGGGACGTCTTGCGCGGACAATGCTGAAGCTTGGCGAATGGTGCGGGATGCGCTTTGCAAATGCGCGCATCGCGGTGTCCAACGATATCGCTCAAACGATGCAACAGCACTATCACGTGCCTGTCGCTTTCATCCCCAACGGCGTTACGCTTCGTCCGGCCTGCAAAGACACGACCTGGCTGGAGAAGCACGGCCTCTCTCCAAAACGCTACATCGCGCTTGTTGCGCGGATCGTTCCGGAGAAACGTCAGCTTGATCTTATCGAAGCCTTTGCAAAACTTGCCGATCCTTCCTTGAAACTGGCCCTGATCGGGTCGGCTGAATATACGGCTGAATATGCCGGGACCGTCCGAGCGAGGGCTGCTACCGTGCCCGGTGTCGTGTTGACGGGCGCGCTCCGGGGGGAAGAACTGTCAGCCTTGTTCAGTCAGGCCGCATTATTCGTCTTGCCATCTAGCCATGAGGGCATGCCGATCGCGCTTCTGGAGGCCATGGGATACGGCTTGAACGTGCTTGCAAGCGATATCACTGCGAATGTGGAAGTCGGGCTTTCGAAGGACAGCTACTTTCCACTTGGCGACGTGGATGCACTGAAGGATGCGCTGCGCCGGAAAATCGATAAGCCTTTGACCGGCGAGCAGTCGCAGGAATTGATCGACTGGATCGCACGGGATTACAGCTGGAGCGGGATCGCTGACCGCACACTGAAGGTCTATGAAGAAGGGAATAGGGGAGTAGGGGAGTAGGGGAATATGGAAGGATGAACCTGTTCCCAAAAGTGGCCGGTGCGGCGGCAAATTGATCTGTGCGCCCGTACTCGAAAGTCACCCTTTCGCATATATATGCCGCTTTTTTAGTTCAGGTTCTGAGGAAGTGCGGGAATAGAAAAAAGGGAGCTGTCGAACATGTTCGACATACTCCCTTATTCCTTTACTCGACTATTCCCTTAAATCAGCGCGCCCGGCGGCGCTCCGCGGTCGGCTGGAAAGCCAAACGTGAATGGTAGCTGCAATATGGGCTCGATTCACCGGACTCGTGGCCACAGAAATGGAAATCTTCGTTCAGCGGGTCACCGATCGGCCATTTGCAGGTGCGTTCGCTCAACTGCAGCAGCGAGAGACGGCGCGAAATGGGGACCACCACGTCGGAAGCAGGCTTGACCACGGTTTCCGCAACGACGTCCACGGCGTAGTCCATCTGAAGGGCGGTGGCGCCGACCGTCTTGGTGACCGTGGCCGTGCGCATCGTCGTCGTATGCACGCCGGTTGAGTGTTGTGCTGCAGGACGTGGCGCTGCGGCAACCGTATTGACTTTCTTGCTGCGCGGGGCAGCGGTCGTGGTCTTGCCACGACCCGAAAGCTTCAAACGGTGCA
>Ga0182748_1001642_pt1 | contig 21439 bp, 18 predicted proteins | sample eDN3rd37CKraftOP_FD_128877 | JGI IMG/M metagenome (GOLD analysis project Ga0182748, IMG submission 128877) | Enriched Organic Plus compost microbial communities from Emeryville, California, USA - eDNA 3rd pass 37_C Kraft OP (version 2) (version 2) ...
CCCGATTTCCGCAACCTGGACCAGTCGCGACGCCATCTGCAGCTCCGCGTGCGTTTTCGCCCTGCTCGGCGCCACCGCTCGCGCGGTCCCGGACGACGTCAAGGTCGGCGTCCATTCGACCGCCTATTTCTGCTTTCGTGAAAACGGCCGGGTGATGCGTCCGGTCGGCTCGTCCAGGGATGCGGTCGAGTGCCGGAAAAAACTATCCGCGCGCATGCGGGAGCTCTCGGCCTATATCGCCGACATGGGGATCAAATCCGAACTGGTCACCGCGATGGACAGCGTCCCGAGCTCGCAGATCCGATTTCTGACCCGCGATGAGATCCAGCGCTTCGAGATCGAGAAAAAGCCCAAGCGCGCGACCTCGACGGTGGAATGATCGCGCGCGCGGAAGGACTTGGCCCCTCTGCTTCAGACCGGGATCGACCCGCTATTTCGCGAGTCTCGGAAAGAGCTTGAGCGCGTTGTCTCTTCGTACCGCACGCAACTGTTCTTCAGACAGATTGAGCTTGGCGAGGCCATTCGCCGTCGCCGGAAGCGGAACCAGCGGATAGTCGCTTCCAAACATGATATTGGTGGTGGGGATAAGCGCAGTCAGCGCTGCGATCGCTGGCGCATTCGCCGAGTTGGCGATCTCATAATACTGGCGCTTGAGAACAGTCTCCACGCCTTCCGGGACCTTGGATGCAAGCTGCGGAGCCGCGCCGAGCTGCGCAATGCGTCCGGCGAGAACCGGGATTCCGCCGCCCGCATGCGAGAAGATGAATTTTATATCCGGGTATTTGCTGAACGACCCGGAATACATCAGGCTCGTGATGGCCCGGTTCGTCTCCTGAATGAATTCGGTCAGAAACGGCGGCACATGGGGCATGAGTTTCGTGCAGCATCCAGGGGTCGCTGGATGCACATACACGATGGCGCGGCGGCGATTCAGTTCTGCGAAGACCTGATCGTAGGCCGGATCGCCGAGCCATTTATCACCGTAACTGGTCAGAAGGCCGATACCATCCGCGTTGAGCTTGTCGAACGCATACGCAATTTCCGCAAGACTGGCCTCGGTATCCGGCAACGGAAGCGCGGCAAACATCCCGAACCGCCTGGGGTGATCCGCGACCAGCTTTGCCGCGTATTCATTGCAGCCCCTCGCCAGGCGGCTCGCCTGCGCCTTGTCGCCAAACCAGATTCCGGGCGTCGACATCGACAGGATGGCGGTCGCAACGCCGTTGCGGTCCATTTCCGAGAGCGCCTTTTCGGGGGACCAGCCGAACCAGTTCGGCACGATCCGTCCGCCGCCTTGTGCCGCGATCACGTCCTTGACTTCATCGAACCAGAAGGGCGGGACGATATGATGATGAACGTCGATGATGCCGTCGCTCAAGGCAGGTTGCGCGAACACCGCGCCCGCGCCTCCGCTGGCGACGAGCAGGGACGCAAGCGCATACCGGCCGAAGTCCCTGCGCGTGATCGTATGCTGCGAACAACACGAACAGCCTCCGCCAGCAGCCTCACCATTCCGGAACTTCATCCCTTCCCCCCATTTCCAATCGTTCGACAAGACACGGCACTCCGCGCGGACGGAACGGCGCGTCCAGTGAAATCACTAGTCGATCTTGATCCCGTATTTGTCGCTGACCCCTCTCCACTTCTCGAGCTCTTCGTCGAGCAGCTTCCTGAAGTCCGCGGGGGTCCCTGATCTGACTTCGACACCGAGGTCGGCCATCTTCGCGCGAATGCCGGGCGCTTCCATGGCCTTGTTCGCAGCGCTATTCAGTCGCGTCACGATATCGCCCGGTGTTCCGGTCGGCACGAACATGCCCAGCCAGAAGATCGACTTCAGACTCGGCAGGCCCATCTCGATGGTGGTGGGCACATCCGGAAATGCATAGAAGCGCTTTCCGTCGGCGACCGCCAACGGCCGCAGCTTTCCGGACCTGATGTGCGGAGCGACAACTTGCGTGGTGTCGAAGTACAATTGGGTCTGGCCCGCCATGAGATCGGTCAGAGCGGGAGCCGCCCCCCGATAAGGCACGTGAACCAGATCGAGCTTGGCCTCCATCTTGAGAAGCTCGGCCAAAAGATGAGTCGAAGTCCCGAACCCCTGCGTGCCGAACTTCAGCGCACCTGGATTGGCCTTCGCGTAAGCGATCAGTTCGGGAATCGTGTGGATGGGTGTCGCCGCATTGACAACGACCAGGATCGGCGAGACCACCAAGAGGCTCACCGGCTCAAGCACTTTCAACGGGTCGTAGTCGATATTCTTGTAGACCGCCGGCGCGTTGGTGATCGGCCCCGGCGCCGTGATGAGGACGGTGTAGCCGTCGGCCGGCGCGGTGATGACGGCCTTCGTGCCGACCGTGCCCGCGGCGCCACCGGCACGATTTTCGACGACGATCGTCCATCCGGTTTCGGCACTCATCTGGTTGGCAACGAGACGCGCCATCACGTCCGTCGGGCCGCCAGGCGGGTACGGCACGACGAATCTGATCGGCTTGTTCGGATAGGACTGGGCCGACGCCTGTCCGCCGAGAACAAGCGAGGATGCCAGCAACACAAGCGCGCACAGCACACGCATCAACATATCGTTCCTCCTGTGATCTCGCTCCTTATGCTGGAGCTGCTGTCTCGCTCCTTATTCTGGAGCTTTCGTATGTCTTCACATCCGGCTTAGCTTGAGAATTCGGCCCAGCCGCAGCGCTTTCGATCCGCGAGTCGTTCCCCCTTGGGCAAACCTACGATGAACGTTCAGATGCTGCCGGAATAACGGGAAGCAAAAGATAGCTCTCCTGCTCGGGACCGGTATGGATCTGGTAGCTTCCTTGGAATCTTTCCTTGGGGCGATCCAGAGGATGCTGATGCAAATGCGGCCGAATGCCCGCGTGGCCGCCTTCTTGCTGTTCTCGCACGAAATCCTGCCCTGACACGAGCAATTCCAATCGGCTGCCCGCAGGCAGGCTCACGCTCGCCGGCCAGATCGGGATATCGACCGGCGCGATCTCGCCGGGGCTCAACCAAAGCTCTTCGTCATGCGTGTGCACCGGCAGCCACTCCCGCGACTTGGCGGGATCCTTCTTCCGATGCGACACCCGGAGCCATCCCTGCGAGACAGGGGATCTCGGATCGACACTGCCGTAGAACGCGATTTCCTTGCCGGCCGGATCGTAGGCGCGCAACGTCACGAACAGATCCATGTCCGGCGATGTCGACGACACCCATAGCCGCAGCTTGATGGGGCCTGCGAAGGTGAGGTCTTCAGTGAGCGGAGGGGTCCGGAAGGCAATGCCGCTCCCTTCCGAATCGAAGCTTGCCGATGCCGGCGCTGAAACCTCTTGAGCGGACAATTCCTGCCGCGACGGATCCAGATACAATCTGTTCCAGACCGTCGAGGACAACGGCCACGCATTATCCTCAATCCAGCGCGCGATCTTGTCGTCGGCGCTGCGGACGCAGACCCGCACCCGCGGCTCCTCATCCCACCCGTTGTCGATGTCTTTCAGGAAATGGTCGAGAAACCGGAGTTGAAGATCGATGTTCTCCGGCAGCATCGCGGTTGTGAAATATGGCCCTGTTTCGATCCGGAGCCATTTTTGCTTCGACGCGATCTTCGTGAAGCCTTCGACCGTTCCTCGCAGATGCAGTCCAACGCCATTCCAGTTGGCGACAACGAGCGCCGGAACCTCGATATTTTCGTAGGTTGGAATGCGGCTCTTGTACCATTCGTCGAGGAGAGGATGGCTTAGCAGCGTATCGACATAGCGCGCTCGGTTTGCCTCGAGCTCTTCGTCCGAAAGGCTCGCCGGACCCGTGTTCCGTTCGCCCGTGAACATATCCTTGAATGGGCTACGTGGATTGCCGTGCTGGTTGAGCCTCTGGCGCTCCCACCAGAAGGCATTGAAGCCGTCACAAAAAATGCCGCCCTGCCGCGTTCGGCAATCGTAATATTCGGCGGTCCCATGCCAGGGCAGAATGCAGGCGAGATGAGGCGGACGCTGCGCCGCGACCATCCACTGCCCAACCGCATGATAGGACACGCCGATCATGCCGACGCGCCCGCTCGACCAGGACTGACGCGCCGCCCATTCGACCAGATCGTAACCGTCCTGATATTCCTGCGGCGAGTTCGGGTCCTGAAAGCCCGGCGTCTTTCCGGTGCCACGAATATCCGCTCTTACGACAACGTAGCCTTCGCGCACCAGACACTCGACGTCCGGCATCTCGTGCTGAAGGTAGCGACCGGAGGAATTCTCGAGGATCGATCTCTGGTTCTTCTGGATATAGGCATACACCTGCGGAAAGTTTTCGCTGATATGAACATCCTTGCCGTAGGGGCCAAGCGCCGTCAGCGCCGGAAAACGGCCATCCGCATCAGGACGATAAACGTTCGCGACCAATATCGCGCCGTCGCGCATCGGAATTTCGACATTCCGATCCACAATCATGCCGTATCGCCCCGATCGAGCCTTTTCGGCATTAGCGACGGTTGAACTTTCACCCGGCATTACGACCGCAATCACATTTGTTGATTAATCATCGTTCCAACGATAGTCGACACGCCGGCACTTTGGCAAACACAATATATCGTTGATTTCTCAATCATTGTATGCATCAAGTTCATCAAGGCTTGCCGGCCATGGCACCGGCCGGATTTGTGAATTACGCGCCCCGGAAAACCGCATCCCTATGACAGCAATAGCTTCGCTCCTGCAGCCCCGGTCGATTGCAATCATAGGCGGTTCCGAAGAGGCGGGCTCTGCAGGTCGCGCCGCGCTGGAGAATTTGAAGCGTTTCAAATACGGCGGCGATGTCCACCTCGTCAGCCGCACCAGGCAGGAGATGCCCGGCCTGAACTGGGTCTCCGACATCGACGAACTGCCGCGCGGAATAGATCTCGCGCTGCTCGCTGTACCGAGCACCCGTACCCCCGATGCCTTGGAGAAATGCGGCGCACGCGGCACGCGGGCGGCCATCGCTTTCGCCGCGGGCTTTGCCGAAGTGGGCGGCGAAGGCGCGCAATTGCAGGATCGTGTTGCCCGCGTTGCCCGCGATCACGACATCGCGCTTCTCGGCCCGAACTGCATTGGCCTCGTCAATTTCGTGCAGGGTATCCCGCTCACGTTCGAGCCGAATTTCCCGCAAACGACGTCCATGAGCCGGCGTATTGGCGTCATCACGCAGAGCGGCGCGATGTCGTCGATCTTGCGCCTCGCGCTTCACGCCAAGCGGCTGGCCTTCTCGTACGTCATTTCAACTGGAAACGAGGCTGCGCTTGGGGCCGAGGATCTGTTGCAGTTCCTCGTGGAAGATCCGGAAACGCACGTCATCGCTCTTTTTGCGGAGCAATTCAGGGATCCGCACCGCCTCCTGCAGCTTGCCCGCCAGGCGAAGGACAACAACAAGCCGATTGTCCTGATGCATCCGGGGCGCAGTGTGCGCGCTCGAGAATCCGCCCAGTCTCACACCGGCGCCATGGCGAGCAACCATGAGGTGATGGCAACGCTGGTGCAAAGCGAAGGCGTCCTTCTGGTCCCGACCATCGAGGAGCTGATCGACACGGCGGAGATGCTGGTGCGGTACACGACGCTCCCTGTCAAAGGTCCGGCGATCATCACCAATTCGGGTGCGTTCAAGGGCTTTGCCCTGGACTTTTCCGAAACCATCGGACTTGACCTTCCCGAGGCGTCCGCAGCGACGAAAGACCGTCTGGCGAAGGAGCTGCCGCCCTTTGCCACGGCGGAGAATCCGCTGGATTTCACCGCTTACTATTTCAGAGACCCCACGCTTGCGCCGCGCGTCGCCACGCAATGCCTTGAGAGCGATGAATTCGGAAGCTTGATGGCGGCCATTGTGTTGGGGCCGCCTCAAATGACTCGCACGGAGGCGCTGGTCGCAGCATTGTCGCGATCCGCGAAGCCTTCGGTTGTCGCGATATTCGGCGACGAGTCGCCTCTGGAACCCCAGATCTCCAGCTACTTCCGCGACAATGGCATCTGTTTCTTCCGCTCGCCCGAGCGCGCCCTGAGAGCCCTGGCGAACATCACGCGCTATGCGTCGGACCAGCAGGTGAGGCAGAAATCCAGCCAGCCGCCGCTTCCGCTTGCCTGCCCTCGAACCGGGATCATCCCGGAATACCTGAGCAAGGAGCTGTTGCGTTCCGTTTCGATTCCGGTGCCGGAGGGACGCCTCGTCAAGACCATGGCGGAGGCGCAAGAGGTCGCCTCGCAGATCGGCTATCCGGTGGTCATCAAGGCCCAGTCCGCCGCGCTTGCGCACAAGACCGACAGCGGTGCAGTCATGCTGAACATCGCAACGCCCGAGGCGCTCAAGGCGGCATGGGTGCAGATCGAAGAGGCTGTCGGCCGGCATCACCCCGATGTCGCGCTCGATGGCATGCTGGTTGAGCGGATGGCGGATCGCGGCATCGAAATGGTCGTCGGTGCAAAGCGCGACAAAGATTGGGGTCCGGTCGTGCTGGTTGGCCTCGGTGGCATTTGGGTCGAGACCTTGAATGACACCGTTCTCGTTCCGCCCGATCTCACGACCGAGCAAATCTACAAGAGAATATGTCAGCTGCGATCGGCGCCCCTTTTGTTTGGCGCTCGCGGTACCCAGCCCGTCGACGTCATGGCCGTCGCGGGTCTCGTGGAGACAGTGGGGAATATCATGCGATCCAATCCCTGGATCGCGGAGCTGGACATCAATCCACTGTCGGTAACGCCGCATGGCGTGCTCGCGCTCGACGTACTGATACGAACGTCGGCCGACGAGACGTCTTCTGCGCAGTGAGGAGTGAGGGGCCTTCCAATGATTGTTGAACTCTCCGAAGACCACCGATTGCTTCGGGACAGCTTGAAGAAGCTGTTGTCGAAGCATGCCTCACCGGAGAAGGTGCGGCAGCTCGACCGCGATCAGGCCTATCCGTACGAGCTCTACGACGCCCTGGTCGAGGCCGGCTTCCTTCGCATGCCCTTTCCCGTCGAGTATGGGGGGCTCGGCGGAAGCGTGACCGACATGGCTGTGACGAGCCACACGCTGGCCTATGCCAGTGCCGATCTTTCGATGGCTTATGGCGGCAGTGTTTTCACCGGCCTCAATCTCGCTCGAAAGGCGACCGAGGAGCAAAAGAAGCTATGGCTGCCAAAGCTGCTCTCGGGCGAGATCAAGATGTCGATCTCGATGTCCGAACCCGACGCGGGATCGGACGTCGGCAACATCCGCACCACCGCGACGCGCGACGGCGACCATTACATCATCAACGGCCAAAAACTGTGGGCGACCGGCGCGGGAGCGAAAAATAACGTCATCAACGTCTATGTGCGGACCGACCGCGAGGCTCATTACCGCGACGGTATTTCCCTGTTTCTGGTCGACAACGACACGCCGGGTCTGACGCTTCGCAAGCTGGACATGCTGGGACGCCGATGCGTCGGCACCTATGAGCTTATTTTCGACAATGTGCGGGTGCCTGCGGACCGGCTCATCGGAGCGGAAAACCGCGGCTGGGATTGCCTCATGTCAGGCCTCCAGATCGAACGAGTCACCGCTGCCGCCGGAGCCTGCGGCGCCGCTCGCGCGATTGTCGATTACGCGCTGGCTTACAGCAAGGAGAGGCGGCAATTCGGACAGCCTATCGGCTCCTTCCAGGCGATCTCTCATATCCTTGCGGACATGGACACCGACGTCTCCGCCGCCGAAGCGTTGATGTGGCAATCGGCTCAAGCCGTGGCGAACGGCAAGAATGCGCTGCGTGAAATCACCATGGCCAAGCTGTTCGCCAGCGAAGCCTATGCGCGCGTCGCCAATCAGGGGATGCAGGTGATGGGAGCCTATGGCTACAGCAAGGAGTTCGACATGGAGCGGATGTTCCGGGACTCGCGCGCGGCGACAATCGCCGCCGGAACATCGCAGATGCAGCGCAATCTGCTGGCCAACCTCCTTGGCCTGAAAAGCAAATAGAGGTTGGCTGCAGGGGAGCAGGACCTGGGTTCAGTCCTGCTCCAGGCGGACGCGAGGCGCGGTCTTGTCCAGGAACTTCTTGAGCCGCGTAATCGATTCGGGACTGCGCGTGTATTCGGCGACCATCTTCTCGAAATACAGCCCGTCGTCATACGACATGTCCTGAAGACGCGGCAGGCTGTTCACGATCGCAAAGTTTGCGAGAGGCGCGTTCTTGCAAATCTTCTCCGCAAGCTCGATGGCCTTGTTGATCGCCTGCCCCTTGGGAACGACATAATGGACCAGCCCATAACGCTCCGCGTCGGTCGCGTTGAGCACCCTGCCGGTCAGCATCATGTCCTGCATCCGGGAAGCGCCGAGGAGGCGCGCCACCCGAACCGAGCCGCCGCCCCCGATGTAGATGCCGCGCGTTCCCTCCGGCAATCCGAAATACGTGCTCTCGTCCGCCACACGGACATGCGCCGCGGAGGCCGTTTCGAGGCCACCGCCCAGCGTCGCCCCATGCAGCGCAGCGACAAAGGGGATGTTGCCGCGCGCGATCAACTCCTGAAAGGTGCCGCGCGAAAACGGAAATGGCAGCTTCCGGATCTCGGAATCGGTCCAGTTCTTCGCAGCCCACGCAAGGTCAAGCCCGGCACAGAAATTCTCGCCATGGCCGAACAATACCCCGCACTTGGCCTCTTCACCGGCGCGCAGGACCGCCTGCATCATTTGCTTCATGAGCTCGGGGCTCAGAGCGTTTCGCTTGTCCGGCCTGTTCAATCCGATCAGCGCGATCTCTCCGCGCAATTCATATGTGACGAGATCATCACCGTTCACTTGAGTTCTCCAATCCGGCCTCGCGCCAGACAGGCGCGCCACATGTCCGTATAATTGTTGATGAATCAACTATCTCTGTCAAGCGCACGTTTGCGCCTGGACGAAGACGATGCCTCGCTCGCCTTTCTGTCATGGAAATCAAGGAGCTTATCCAGCGCGGAATGCAAATTCTTCAATTCGGCCTGGCTCAGGCAGGACGCAACCTGAACCTGCACCGCCTCACGCAGGGGCAGCACCTTGTCGTGCAGCGATTTTCCCTTTGCGGTGATCATCAATCCAACGCTTCTGCGGTCGTTCTCGTCGGGAACACGGCGGATCAAACCGCGATCGTCTAGCCGCTGAAGCGCCCGGCTGATTTCGGCCCGATCCACGAAAAGACGCTGCCGCAGACGGCTCGCCGTCGCAGGCGAGCTCGTATAAAGCAGGGAGAGGACACGCCAATCCGCCAAGGTCAGACCGAATTTTTCCGCGAGCTGAGGCGCGTATTGCCGGTCGAAGATCTTGCGCAGCCGTCCGATCTTGTAGGTGAGAAACACCTCTGTGACGGGACCGGGCTCGGTCGCGCGTCTTCGCTCATTTCCCGCTTTCACTTTACGCATTGCCTTGATGCTCTTGATCGCGTTGCAGTCAGCGTGTCCTGACCACATCATTATTTGCGCCGATCAATTTCCTCAAGGGCGGCCTTGCGCGCGGTCATGCCGCCACGCGCAAATAGCTTGAGCGCTACGGGTCCTTGCAGCCCATTTTCGCTGTTGCGCGTCCTTTCGCACGCGCATGGGTCCTGTCGTCGCAGAACAACACTATGAGACGAAAGTCTCTAGCCGCGTTTTGGCTCCGGGTGGATGAACGTCCAGGGGCTCGCTTCTTCACCACGGCCCACCACGATCTCAATCAGGAACGGCGCGTCCTGTGCCAGCGCATATTCAAGAGGCGCTCGCAGCTCAGACGGCGATGTCACCCGTCTCGCCTCGACGCCAAAGGACTCCGCCAGTTTGACGAAATCCGGATTGTGCAATTCGGCGCCGACGACGCGGCCACGGAAGCGCGTCTGCTGATCACGCAGCACATTCGCATAGGAGCCGTTATTGATGACAATGACCACGCAGTTGATCTTGTACTGCACGGCTGTCGCCAGTTCCTGGACGGCGAACATGAATCCGCCGTCGCCACAGACCGAAACCACCGGCTTGTCGGGCCTGGCGACCTTGACGCCAAGCGCCGTGCCGAGGCCGCTGCCGAGCGTCCCCTGATATCCCGAGGTAATGTAGGTGCGTGGGTGATACACGGGAAATCCGAACCACGAGGCGAAGCCGACCTGAGAGAGATCGTCCACGAAGATGCCGTCGTCGGGCAGCACGTCACGAATGACCTGAAGATAACCGATCTGCGGCTGCACGCTCTCAATCTCGCGGGCCGCTTTTTCCTTCGCCATGCGAATGAGTTCGCGCCGCCGCGAGGACTGAACGCCGCGCTTGCGCATCGCCTCTGTCAAGGCGGCTGTCGCAACGACCGAGTCCGCAACGATCGACACGTCGGATGGGTAACGGCGCATTTCCGCGGGGTCGATGTCTATCCGGATCGTCTTTAGATTCTTTGGCCTTTGCTTCCAGCGCCACTCGACGAGCTCCAATCGCGTGCCGATTGCAATGACGAGATCGGTGTCGGGCCACAGGTGAAAGCCCGATGCGATGTTGAGCGAAAGATCATGCGCTTCGGTGACGACGCCACGTCCGTTACGCAGCGCGACCACCGGCGCATCCAGCATTTCTGCAAGCTCGAGAACGTGGGCGCCGGCGTCGACCGCCCCTCCTCCGACCATGATCATCGGCGCGCGCGCGTCCTTGATCATGGAGACGGCCTGATCGATGCGCTGCGGATCGAGCGGGGGTTGCGGCAGATCCGGCAAAGGCCCAACCGGGCTGACTTCGGCGACCTCGGAGAATTGCTCCCAGAACATTTCCAGAGCGGCGGGTCCGGGCCGCCCGGAGCGCATCTGCTGAAAAGCCTGGGCCACGAGGCTCGGCGCCGCCGCCGGGTGTTCTATGCGCTCGGCCCACTTCGTGATCTGGCGCAGGGTGGCCAATTGATCGCGCATCTCGTGCAGATGCCCGCGACCTCGTCCAAAAAAGGCGCTCGGCACTTGTCCGGTCAGGCACAGCACCGGCGCATTGCAACCATAGGCGGTCAGGAGCGCCGCAGACGCATTGAGCATTCCAGGGCCCGGAACCACGGCATAGACGCCCGGACGCCCGCTGGCGCGGGCATAACCAAGCGCCATATAGGCGCAACCCTGCTCATGCCGCGCTCCGATCACCCGCACGTCATACTCATGGAGCGCGTCGAAGAGACCGTAAATCTGCGCGCCCGGCAGACCGAACACCACCTCAGTCCCATTGAGAATCAGTTCGGAGACAATGGCCTGCCCCCCGGTCATCTGCGGCATCGAAAACGGCTCCTGGATTATTCGGAAGAGACGAGCGGTGCCTTGGGCTCGCTCACTCGCGGGGATGCGATGCTAAATACAATGATGTGAATCGTCCAACGCTTAGTAATCACCGGCAATGCTGCGTGCAAATGACTCCCTCGCCCGCGCAGCGTGGGACGGGCACGCCGACCGGGCACCTCGGAGAACTGCCCACCTCGGAGCGTGATCCGCCGATGTAATGGGCGTGGCGCCAAGGATCTGTCGGGCAACACCCACCGAAGCCTGAAGGATCACATCCGCCCGACGTGAGAAACCAAGATCAACGACAATAAACTAATGACGATAAACTAATGACGATAAGGTCAATGCGCGTCTCAACCGGATTCGCGACGCGGTCGCCGAGTATGACGCGAAATAGAATTGCCGCGCACCCCTTCTACAGGATGCGCGGCAAACGAGGCTCAGGGCTTGAACGCAAAGCCCGGCTTGATCGCCACGTCCGCCGGGATGGCCGGCAGATCGGAGAACAGCTCCGGATACGTGGTCATCACATTGAGGATGAACTTCGGCTCGATGTGCTTGTTCACATCGAACACGGTCTTGATCACGCCGAGGCGTTGCAGCGTATCCTGCGCCTTCCATAGCGCACGATAGTTGTGAGCGGAAATCCGGCGGTCCACCTGCTGGACGTTGTACTGCATCGCGGTCTCGGCAACGTCGAGCTTGAGGCCGGGAATCCAGCGTGTGCCAATGGCAGCAGCCTGCTTGGGATTCTTGCGCATCCACTGGTCGGCTTCCGACACCGCCGCGAGGAATTTCTCGATCGTCGGCCCGTTTTTCTCAACCCACGGCCGCAGCGCAATGTTGAAGCCGAGATAGGAGATGACATCGCCTCCGCGAATCACCTCGATCGCGCCCGGTACGTCCTTCATGGCGATCACCGGTGCCGGGTCCCAGGACACAAACGCATCCACGCCCTTGGTCAGCAGCGCCACGCTCATCTCCGGAGGGGGCGTGTTGATCAGCGTCACATCGGTCGGCGCGAGCCCGGCCTTCTCGAGCAAGCCGAGGATGTAGAGATGGTTGATCGTGCCGAACGAGGTCGCGATCTTCTTGCCCTTGAGGCTCTTGAGGTCGCCCTTGACGATGCCGGAATCCTTGCCGGCGATCAGCGCGAGCGTCGCGTCGGAGCCGAGCTTGGTGGCATTGCCGCTGAAATTGCCGAAGAACACCAGATCCATGCCACGCAGAATGGCGCCGATGGCCGGAACACCCGCCTGCACCATGTCGGTTTCGCCGGCCTGCAACGCATTGAGTGCGTCGATGCCGGTGGCGTAGGGACGCGCGATCGTCACATCGAGCCCGTATTTCTCGAAGAAGCCGCGCTCGACCGCAATTGGCAATGCCAGCATGTCGACGGCATTCACCATGCCGACCTTGAGTTTTATGGGATCCTTCGTCTGTGCCAGTGCAAGGGACGGCAGCAGCAACAAGGCGCAGAGTTGCAACATAATTCGTCGCATTCAATCATCCTCCTGGTTGAAGCGGCTCGACGCGCGTGACCCAGTAAGGGCGGGCGACGCTTGTCAGGTCCGCTCGTTTCACTCCCCTAAGTTCAACGGCATTTTCTTGTGTCCCAGAGACCCTGCCGTAGGTCTGGAACATTTGGACGTGAAATCGCTCCGGTGGAAACGGAAGGGTGACGACGACGTTCACCCTCTCCGGAGCGCCGGCAAAGTTTGCAAGCTTGTATGGCGCGGCGATGGTCAGCCAAAGCTGCCAGGCGACGTAGCAGCCCACGACCGCCAGCAGGATGCGCGCCTTTCGCGATCTGAGCGCATCGCGCAGCATGGTCAGGCCGATCGCACGAGTTGGAGAACCCGGCCCGTCAGTTCCTTGAACCGTGCGTCATCGTTCAGCGCCTCCCACGAGCGCGGCCGGGGCAAGTCGACGTCAATCTCTTCGAGCACGCGTCCCTTGGACAGCGCGACCACCCGGTCGGCGAGAAAGACCGCTTCCGCAACATCATGGGTGATGAAAAGGACGGTCGGGCGCTTCTCTTGCCAGATGCGCGTCAGTTCCTCCTGCAGCGTCATGCGCGTTTGAGCGTCGACGCTGGCGAACGGCTCGTCCATCAGCAGCACGTCCGGCTCGTTCGCCAGCGCGCGAACCACGCCGACCCGCTGCTGCATGCCACCCGACAGCTCCGCGGGATAGCGCCCTGCGGCCTCGGTCAGCTTGGCGAGCGCCAGATATTCATGCGCGATCTTCTCGCGCTGGACTTTGCCGACACCGCGCATCTTCGGGCCAAAGGCGACGTTCTCCAGCACGGTCCGCCATGGGAACAACGCGAAGGATTGAAACACCACACCGCGGTCAGGTCCCGGCCCATTCACCGGCCGTCCATCGATCAGGATCTCGCCGCCCGTGTGCGGAATGAAACCCGCGATCATGTTGAGGATCGTGGTCTTGCCGCAGCCCGACGGTCCCACGATGGAGACGAATTCGCCCTGCTGCACATTCAGCGATACATTATGCACGGCAGTCACATTGGTGCCGGCATAGATGTCGAAATAAGTCTTCGACAGATTGCGGATGACCAGATTCTTCACCGCGTCACCAGCCCCCAACGTTGTCCGGTGGCTCGCTCGATCGGTGCGAGGATCCAGCCGTCGACGATGTACCAGAGAATGCCAAGGATGATCATGCCGAGCAAAATCTCAACGACCGACCCGGCGCGTCGCGCGTCGAACATGAGAAAGCCGATGCCGCTGGTGCCGACGATGATCTCGGTCGCGATCAGCGCGCGCCAGCCATAGCCAAGCCCGTTGCGCAAACCCGTAATGATGTTGGGGAGCGCACCTGGCAACACGACTTCCCACAGGAGGCGCGCACGCGATGCACCGAGGCTGAGCGCCGCACGATGCATGTTGATGGGGATCGAACGCACGCCCAGAACGGTATTGAGAACGACCGGGAAGATCACCGTGTAGACGATGATGACCGTCATGGTCGTCAGGCCGTATCCGAACCAGATCACCAGGATCGGCAGCCACGCGATGTCGCCGATCGCCTGGAAGAACAGGAGCGGCGGCCAAAGCGCCGTATGCGCTCGCGGGCTGAGGCCGACCAGGATGCCGAGCGGGATGCCGAGCGCGATGCCCCAGAACGCGCCGACGGCGAGGCGCACCATGCTGTCCTGGAGATATTCCGGCAGGACGCCCGTATAGACGAGGTTGCCGAACGAGCGCGCCACTTCCACCGGTCCCGGCAGGAAGACGCTCGGAAATATCTGCAGCGCGGTGACGATCCACCAGGTTGCGATCAGGGGAATGAACGGCGCGATGGAGCCGATCGACGGCCAACGCGCCGTCAGGCGCACGTAATGACCCCATATCCTGAGCAGAAATGATTTCATGCCGGCTGCACCATGCCCCATCGTTCGATGGTGGCGCGCTCGATCGGTGCGAGGATCAGCCGATCGAGCAGCAGCCACAGCACACCGATCACGATCATGCCGAGCACGATCACTTCGGTCTTGTAGAAGTCCCGCGCCACGAACAGCATGTAACCAAGGCCGACATTGGTGGCGATCATCTCGGCGGCAATGAGGCCGCGCCAGGCGAAGCCAAGCCCGGTCCGCACGCCGGTGACGATGTTGGGAAGCGCGCCCGGCAGCAGCACTTCGGTCAGCATCGCCCATGGCCCCGCACCGAGCGATGCGGCCGCATTGCGCACGTGCAGAGGAATGGTCGATACGCCAAGCAGGGTGTTGTACGTGACGATGAAGAACACGGCATTGAAGATCACGAAGGTGATGGCGCCAAAGCCGTAGCCGAACCACAGCGTCGCAATGGGGATCCACGCGATGCCAGCCAGCACCGAGAAAAACCTGAACGGCGGCGTCAGGAAGCTCGAGACGACCGGACTGACGCCCATGGCGACGCCCAGGGGAATCGCGACCAGCAGCGCGAGCACCGTGCCGACGAGAACGCGCAGCAGGCTCGCGCCGATATGCTGAATCAGGGTTCCGTCCTGTATGCCCTCGATGCCGGCCTGCACCACGGAGGTCAGGTGAGGAAACAAGCGAGGGTTAACGTTGAAATACGGGATCAGAACCGCCCAGAGGACAATCATCACTGCAAAAGGTGCGCAGAACCAGAGCGCTGAAGAGAGCGAGTGCCGCTTCATTGCGCTTGCCTCGCATTGCGAGGGCGGCTCGGGCGGCGATCCCGGTGATTGGCACCGACTTTTCGACGCGACAATTTGGTCTGGGTGTAGCCGAGCACCTGCTCCATGGCGCGGCGGGCTTTTTGGGCGTCCCCTTCCTCGATCGCACGAGCGGTGGCCGCATGGTTCGGGAGATTTTCCTCGAACCAGCCATCGACGCTGTCGACGGCGACAACGAATACCGTGCTCAGAATCGTGTCGATCGCGCTTCGAAAGCCTTGCAATACCGGATTGTGCGTGGCGTCCAGAATCGCGAGGTGAAATGCCTTGTCCGCGGCGGTTCGCGTGTCCTGATTGTCAGCAGCCTGCATCGCTTCAAGGGCTGCATTGATCCGCTGGCGATCCTGCTTCGTGGCGCGCGTCGCGGCGAGCGCGGCCGCGGCCGGCTCAATGATCAGGCGGACTTCCTGCACCGCCAGCAGCAATTCGCGATCGGGTTTGTCGGGACCGACAAGCCAATTCAGCACGTCGCGATCGAGCAGGCTCCAATCGCGCCGTGGCAGAACCTTGGTGCCATGACGCGGCCGGACGCTGACCAAGCCTTTTCCAGACAGCGTTTTGATCGCCTCACGAACAACACCACGGCCAACACCGAAGCGGATTTCGAGATCATGTTCGGATGGAAGGACCGCGCCGGCTGGAATGGTTTCCTGGGCAATCTCGCGGCCAAGTGTCGTCAGCACCGCGTGAATACGGCCTGGCTTCAAACGCTTTTCGGATTTGGCGCGTTTGGTACGCATGGATCCGTCTCGCTCCCGGCCGTCGGCTCTGATGGCTGACTGGCGCAGCAAGCCTAACACCGGTCCTGTTGCCTGCGCAATCATCCGATGTTAAACATACGATGAATAATAAGATCATTGCGATGCACAATGTTGGTCGCAAGGGGAGGAACCATGGCGACCATCGGTTACCTGACAACGACACTCTTCGATTTCGGCGCCATCAAGAGTCTTCCGACCGAGATGGAAGCGCTTGGCATTCGTCGGCCGTTGCTCGTCACCGACACTGGCGTACAAAATGCCGGCATCGCAGATAAGGTGCTGAACCATCTCGACCTCAACACTGTCGTGACATTTGCTAAGACGCCGCCGAATCCGACAGAGGAAGCGGTGCGCGAAGGCACCACAGCTTATCGCGACGGCGGCTGCGACGGCGTCATTGCGCTGGGCGGCGGTTCACCGATTGATCTTGCCAAGGGCGTTGCGCTGGCGGTCACTCATGAAGGACCGCTCGAGCATTATGCGGCGATCCATGGCGGCGTTGGCAGGATCACGGCGAAGGTCGCCCCTGTGATCGCAATTCCAACGACAGCAGGAACAGGCAGCGAGGTCGGACGCGGTGCGTTGCTGAATCTGACCAACGGCTCAAAGCTTGCGTTGATCAGTCCGCATCTGTTTCCGAAACGGGCGATCTGCGATCCTGAACTTACGCTGGGACTGCCGCCGTTATTGACGGCTGCGACCGGCATCGATGCGCTTACCCACTGCATCGAGACGTATCTTTCGCCGCTGGTCAATCCGCCCGCAGAAGCGATCGCGCTCGATGGCGCCCGGCGCGTATGGCGCTTTATCGAGCGCGCGGTGAAGGACGGCGCCGATCGTGAGGCGCGCTGGGAAATGATGATGGCGGCACTGGAAGGTGGACTCACGTTCCAGAAGGGGCTCGGCGCGGTGCATTCGCTCTCTCACGCGGCGGGCGCGTTGCGCGCGCCGACGCTGCATCATGGCATGCTGAACGGCGTCCTGCTTCCTCACGTCCTGCGCTTCAACGATGGCTATGTGGGCGAAAAATACGCTGTCCTGCTGGATCTGTTCTCGCTGGACAAAGACGCTGATCTCGCCGGGGCCGTGGAAGGATTGCTGAAGAGACTGAATCTGCCGGTGACGCTCGGTGAGATGGGCTTCCGGCAGGAACACATCGCCGGGACGGTGACGCGCGCAATGGCAGACCATTCCAACGCCACCACGCCGCGCCGGCCCTCTGCCGAAGATTTCGAGACGCTGCTGCGCGCCGCGCTTTAGCTCCCCCCGGCGCGCACTTCCGCGACATCTCGTTTCGCGCCGAACAAATTCGGAAGCACTTCCTGCCGCGCAGCGAGCGCGCAACCTCAGCGGCGGGTTCGCGCTGCTGCAATGCCATCTTTCGCCCAGTCCACACCGGAAGGCCTCGCACGCTTAGCGGGGCGTTGACATCGCGTTATTTCGATTAGCAGAATGGCATTCCAAAATCGGGCTTGAAACGGTCCGGGCTCGCGACGGCGCTTTGCCGGGCGAAGACAACAATGGGAGGAAAAAACCATGGCGCCGGTGACGCCCAGGCTCGAATTTGTATTCCGGATCAAGATGATGCTCGGTATCCGGCAGAAGTTCGGTCCGTTGCCGCAGGGCAGCATCCGCGGCTTCGTTTCCGCTGCCGGCGGCACGGTGGAAGGCCCGCGACTCAACGGGCGCGTGGTGCCGAACAGCGGCGGCGATTGGGCGCTGTATCGCGGGGATTACACCGTCGGCTTCGATGCCCGTTACATGCTGGAAGCCGACGACGGCACGCCGATCTACATGATGAATCGCGGCTTCCGCCATGCGCCGCCCGACGTCGCAGCGCGCCAGGAGGCGCTGGAGCCGGTCGATCCATCGGAATACTACATGCGCATTGCACCCACCTTCGAAACCCCGGTGGGCAAACATGACTGGCTGACCCGCACCATCATCGTCGGCTCGGCGGAGCGGCACGCCGATCATTCGATCTTCGATTATTACGCGGTGCTTTAGGCGAACAATTCACGCAAATCGGCGACCGTCTCGATCTGATCGAAGCGCCGGGCGACCTCGCTCGCGGAGGCCGCATCCATCGGATGTCGTGCAACCGCGAGGCAATTCTCGAACTTGCGCCGCATCGCGTTGTCATCCATCGGATTGTTCGGATGTCCGAGCGGGTCGATGACCTCGCGTGTTGCGCTGCTCGCGTCGTCGAATGTCAGCGTCAGCGCGCCACGCGTGGACTGATCCGAAATCCAGGCTGGATTGATTTCGTGGCGGACCTTGTCCGCCAGTGCATGCAGATTCGGATCCGCCAGTCTCTCATCCGAGAAGTCCTGCAGCGTCACATCGCCTCGACCGAGCGCCACCGCGACCGTGAACGGAATGGAGAATTTCGCGTCGATGGCCGTTTTCGGCCGGCGCTTCTGCTCTGCCGGCTCACACAACACCGCAAAGAACGGACTGACCGTGACATCGATCCGCTTGACCCGACTGATGTCGACCTTCCGCTCGCGGACAAGCGAAAGCGCCGCCTCGACAAAGGCATGCGTGCCACGGCAGGACGGCCACGGCTTGAAGCTCACCTTGCTGCCTTCGTAGTCTTCACCAAGTCCATGCAGCATGCGCGAAGCGCCGAACCTGCCGCGCGCGAAGTTCGCATAAAGGCCGCCCGGCCCTTCGATCGGACGATCGAAAGCCTGCAATCCGCGCTGCGCCAGCAACGCAGCCGTCACGCCGGCGCGGGCGCTGAAGCCATCGCGCACAGCACGCAGGTGCGATGGGGGATAAGCGACCAAGGCGTCGCTGAACACCGCCTGACACGATGCAAGTGCGAAGCTCTGCACGATCTCGGGTTCGGACAGCTTGAGGAGGCGCGCGGCCGCCGCCGCCGCCCCATAGGCGCTCAGCATGGGGATGAAATAGAAGCCGCGTTTCTCCGCGCTTTCGGTGAGACCCAGCGCGAGCCGGCACGAGAGATCGGCGCCGATCGCCACCGCATCGAGAAATTCCCGCCCGCTCACCCCGCCGACGAATTGCGCGATTGCGAGCGCGGCGGGCACGACAGCGGCATGCGGATGCACGAGCGTCGCATCATGCGTGTCCTCAAAGTCGAGCGCATGCGCCATCGCACCATTGGCGAAAGCCGCCGTGATCGGCGACGTGCGGACATCATGGCCCAGCACGGCGCAGGGTCCGGCTTCGCCGCTCTCCTTCGCCAGCGCGACAAACGCATCGCAACCGTCACCGAGACCGCTTGCGGCTGCCATGACGCCGATCGCATCGATCACGGCGCGTCGTGTCACCGTGCGCACGGCATCAGGCACGCTCGCCGAACGGACATGGCGAGCAAGGATCGCGGACACTTCTGGCACGGCATTCATGACGTTTCCTGACGCTCTACCGCTTATTGCACTGCGGTCTTCCGGCGTTTCTTGCGCGCAAAGTAGCAAGCCGATATTGTACCATCCAGTGATATGCCATTCCGATAAACGAAATAAGGCATGACGGGAGGAAGGCTTACCCAAGGACTGCGCCGCGCGGCGCAGGTCAAGCCTGCGGGCATCGCCGCGATTGACGGCGCGCATCGCTATTCCTGGAGCGAAGTTCACGCGCGCGTCGCCCGCGCTGCCCAGGTCTTGCGCAGCGGCGGCCTGTCGCAGGGCGGCCGGGTCGCCATCCTCGCGCTCAACAGCCACCGCTATTTCGAGATCTACTATGCAATCCCCTGGGCGGGCGGCGCGATCGTGCCGCTCAACACGCGTCTCGCGCTGCCGGAGATGCAATACATCCTCGAGGATTCCGGCGCCGAAATCCTGATCGTCGACGACAATTTCCTTGAGGTGGCGCGCGCCATTCGCGAGCGCGTGCCCGCGCTCCGCATGCTGCTGCATATTTCGGACAACCCGGCGCCGGACGGCTTCGTGGGCTACGAAGCGGCACTCGCAAAATCCGAACCGGCCGCCGACGCGGATCGTCACGGCAAGGACCTCGCCGGGATCTTTTATACCGGCGGCAGTACCGGAAAGGCGAAGGGGGTCATGCTGAGCCATGACAACCTCGTCACCAACGCGGTGAACGGCTGCTACATGATCGGCTACGACCCGAGCAGCGTTTATCTGCACGCGGCCCCGATGTGCTACCTCACCGACGGCATGTCGACGCTGTCGATCACCATGGCGGCGGGCACGCATGTCTTCATCCCGCGCTTTGAAGTCGAGACCTGCCTCAATGCCATGACCGAGCATCGCGTCACGAATATCGCGCTGGTGCCGACCATGATCGGTATGATCGTGAATTCGCCCGGCATCGAGAAACGCGACCTGTCGCATCTGCGGCAATTCATGTTCGGCTCCTCGCCGATCACCGAAGGCACCCTGAAGCGCGCGGTCGAACTCTGGCCGAACATGAAATTCCTGCATGGCTGGGGCATGACGGAGCTTTCCCCGATCGGCAGCATGTTGCCGCACCACCTGCGCCTGCCGCAGGCTGCCGGCGACCGGCTGAAATCCTGCGGCGTTGCGCCGCCAAACGTCGAGGTCATCATTGCCGACGAGGACGGGCGGGAAGTGCCTCGCGGGACGATCGGCGAAATCCTGGTGCGCGGCCCGATCGTGATGCAAGGCTACTGGAACAAGCCCGAGGAAACCGCAAAGGCCTTGCGCGGCGGCTGGCTGCATACCGGCGACGCCGCGATCATGGACGAGGAAGGCCTGATCTATATCGTCGACCGGCTGAAGGACATGATCATCAGCGGTGGCGAGAATATCTATTCCACCGAAGTCGAGAATGCGATTTCAGTGATGCCGGAGGTCGCCGAGGTTTCGGTCATCGGCATTCCGGATCCGAAATGGGGCGAAGCCGTGCACGCCATCGTGGTGCCCCGCAATGGCGCCGCGCTGACGCCGGAAGCGGTACAGACGCATTGCCGCAACCTGATTGCGGGATACAAATGCCCGCGCAGCGTCGAGCTTCGCAGTGAGCCCCTGCCCGTCTCCGCGGCCGGCAAGATCCAGAAGAACGTGTTGCGCGAGCCCTATTGGCGCGAGAAGGACAAGCGGGTGAACTAAGCGCATCGTCAGTCAACGCCGCGGATCAAAAACGACGCAAGCCGCGGCCGGAACATGGGAGGTCACGATGTCCGATAGCCAAATCGCGCCGCCCGCCCGCGTCGGCTTTTTCGGCCTGGGCGCCATGGGCTGCGGCATGGCAGTCAATCTGGTGAAAGCCGGCTTCACCGTATCCGCGTACGATCCGTCGG
>Ga0182748_1001647_pt1 | contig 21405 bp, 21 predicted proteins | sample eDN3rd37CKraftOP_FD_128877 | JGI IMG/M metagenome (GOLD analysis project Ga0182748, IMG submission 128877) | Enriched Organic Plus compost microbial communities from Emeryville, California, USA - eDNA 3rd pass 37_C Kraft OP (version 2) (version 2) ...
CACATGCCGCTGTGGTTCGCGCCGGTGCAGGTCGTGGTCGCGACGATCACCTCCGACGCCGACGAGTACGCTGCCGAAGCGGCAGCCAAGCTGAAGGCGGCGGGTCTGCAGGTAACCACGGATCTGCGCAACGAGAAGATCAACTACAAGGTCCGCGAACATTCGCTTCAGAAGGTTCCGGTCATCCTCGTTTGCGGCAAGCGCGAAGCGGAAGAAAAGACCGTGAACATGCGCCGTCTCGGTTCGCGGGATCAGGAATCGATGACGCTGGATGAAGCCATTGCGCGGCTGGTTGAAGAGGCGACCCCGCCTGACCTGCTGCGTCTCAAGAACGGTGCTTGATAAGAGAAGGGCCGCGCAATGCGCGGCCCTTCTGCTTTCATGCAAGTCGAGCGCTTAATCCATACTGTCTTCAGCTGGTTCGGATTCGCCGTTGGCGACGACCTCGACTTCTTCCTTCTGGCCGGATGAAACCTTGAAATCCCGCTGATAGATGCGGTCCTTGTTCTTGGCGACTGCAACGTAGTCGCCTTCGATAAGAACCATTGATGAGTAGGCTCCAGCGCTTTCGCGCACCACGTCGCCGGAAGCGTTCAGGATAGACCAGGACGTATCGGCGAGTGCCTCACCGCCGCGCTCGCGTACGAGTTTCAACGTCACTTCCGCAGCGCGGTGCTGAACGGTCGCTTCAGTGAGCTTGCCGGCTTCCACGCGGATATCCGCACGGATGATGGCGTTTGCCGAACCGTAGTTGGAAACAACATGATAGGTGCCGCTGTTAAGGCGAATGATCGTGTTCGGCTTGACGTCGGGGACGATCAGCGAACGGTCATTATTGTCCTCGTCGGCATAGATAGAGAAGCGCAGGAGGTCATCATTGATCTTGCCGCCATCCGGCAGAATCGCACTGAGCTTCATCCCGCCTGCATCCAGCATCATCACTTCATGGCGCGTCGCATTTCCGATGGTGATCCGCTTTGTGGCACCCGCGCGCCCATAGGCGACATGCACCAGATAACTGCCTTCCGGCAGATTGAAAGCTGCACCGCCGCCCTGGGCGCTCGCGATAAGCGGTAGTTGCCCGTCAGGCCCGACATCGGGCCGGAATACGCGCCATACAAGTCCTGCGGGAATGTCTCCGCCACCTTCGCTCAATCGTGCCTTGAGATCGAGTTCACGCGTCTGGACAAGCGGATTGTTCTCCGGGCTTGAGGGAGAAGCGTAATTGTTCAGCGTCGGCAGATTGAGTGCAGGCTGTGGCAACTCCGGCAGGCGGGTCGTGTTGCTCTCCAACAGGGAAGAGTTCGGTTGAGGATCAAGGCCCTGAGCCGTCGACGGCATCACAACGAGGGCAAGCATGGTCACAGCAAACAGTGGCCCACCGCACAGAACAATTCTTCTCTTATGATTATACAGCTTCAAACGATCCCACATGCTGTATTTTTGAGCCCATGCGGGTGGCGAATTCAAGGCCAAATCGCTTTCAGTGCCCGCATTTTTCCAAATTCCCGCAATTGTTCCATCCCTGAATTTTGACTTTACAGTTGGGATGCGACGGGCGAGAAGAGGCAGCCCCAATAAGTGGAGCAATATAAGCAGCATTTTAGCAATGAGGTTATCCGTGGCCCACCCGATGTTCGATTTTCTGGCGCAGCGCAGTTCCACCCCCATTTCGGCTATTTCCGAACCGGCACCCGAGGGCGAGGAACTTGCAGCGCTGTTGAAAGTCGCCGCGCGCGTGCCTGACCACGGACGCCTGACACCGTGGCGTTTCATTCTCTATCGCGGCGATGCACGCGTCAAGGTTGGCGAATACCTGGCCACACGTGCCGAAGAAATCGAAGGCCCGCTGCCGGAAGGGCGGAAGGAGAAAGAACTGACGCGTTTTTCCCGCGCACCGCTCGTCGTCGGCGTCGTATCGTCGCCTGTTGCTCACGAACGCATTCCGGAATGGGAACAATTCCTGTCCGCCGGGGCGGTGACTATGAACCTTTGCACGGCGGCCAACGCGCTCGGTTACGCTACCAACTGGATTACCAACTGGTATGCGGACGATGCGCCCGCCCGTGCTTTTCTGGGGCTGGCCCCCAATGAACATGTTGCAGGGTTCGTCCATATCGGAACGGCCGCAAACAAGATGCCGGAACGCCCCAGAGCCGATATGGACAAGATCGTCAGCGACTATTCCGGCCCATGGGCGCAAGCTTAGAACCTGCTTCAACAAGCTTTGCTAATCAACGGACAGACATATGTTTTATGAACCGAGAGAAGGGCATCCGCTCCCCCATAATCCGTTCAAGGCGATCGTGGCCCCACGCCCAATCGGCTGGATAGGGACGCAATCGAAGGAGGGATCGGTCAATCTCGCGCCCTATTCCTTCTTCAATGCGATCTGCGACACGCCGCCGATGGTCATGTTTTCGTCGAACGGCGCGAAGGACAGCGTTTCTTTCATCGAGCAAACTGGCGAGTTCACCGCAAATCTGGTGAGCGATCATTTGAGAACACAGATGAACGCTTCATCTGTCAATGCGCCTCGCGGCGTCAGCGAGTTTGAATATGCCGGTCTCAGCCGGGCTGCTAGCAGGCTTATCGCGGCGCCGCGTGTCAGGGAAGCCTACGCCGCGCTTGAGTGCGTCGCGGTGGAAATCAAGAGATTGCAGGACAAAGAGGGCAGGGCGACCGACAATTACATGGTGATTGGCGAAGTCGTCGGTGTCCATATTGACGAGCAGGTTCTGACTGACGGTCTCATCGATATTGCGAAATGTCGGCCTGTCAGCAGGCTTGGTTATATGGATTTTGCGACAACAGAAAGCGTCTATCAGATGTTCCGCCCAAAATGGGAAGATGAGAAATAGAGGGCCTGAGAAAGCATTTCCAGCAAAAGTGTGAAGCGGTTTTGCGTTCGGAAATGCTTAAAACAAACAGTTAGAGGCCCTTTTTCTTGGCTTCAACCCAGATTGCTTCCATCTCATCAAGGGACGCAGCGTTGAGATTGCTGCCGGCTTCGCCAAGCGTCTTTTCGATGAAATGGAACCGTCGCTTGAATTTTTCGTTGGCGGCGACAAGCGCGGTTTCTGCATCGATTTCAAGGTGCCGGCCCAGATTGACCATGGCAAACAGCAGGTCGCCATATTCCTCTTCGATATTTTCGCGTTCCTGTGTCGCCATTGCTTCCTTGAGTTCTGCGGTTTCTTCGGCGATCTTGTCGAGAATCGGTGCAGCCTCAGACCAGTCGAAGCCGACTTTCGCGGCTTTCTGCTGAAGTTTCAGTGCGCGGAGCAGGGCAGGGAAGGCTTGGGGAATATCATCCAGAAAACCGTCCTTCTCGGTCGTTTCGAGCCCGAGTTTAGCGCGCCGCTCGGCGCGCTCGGCCTTTTCTTCGGCCTTGATGCGATTCCACGAGCCCTTGGCCATGCCCGCGCTTCTGGCTTCCGCATCGCCAAAGACATGCGGATGCCGCCTGATCATTTTATGCGTGATGGCTTCAACGACATCACCGAATGCGAAGCTGCCCTGTTCTTCGGCCATTCGGGAATGGAACACCACCTGTAACAGCAGATCGCCAAGCTCCTCGCGCAGATCGTCCATATCGTTACGCTCTATGGCGTCGAGGACTTCATATGTTTCCTCAAGCGTATAGGGCACAATTGACTGGAAATTCTGTTCCACATCCCACGGACAGCCGGTCTCCGGGTCGCGAAGCGCTGCCATGATTTCCAGCAAGCGATCAATATTGCAGGATGGTTTCATCTTCGCTCCATCAAACTTGGCTAATCCGTGTCTGTCAATTCGAGAGAATCGTGCCGGATGGCTTGAAGTCTGTTACTGATTTTGCATAGTCAGCCGGGGATCGCACATCGGGGCGGTATGTTCAACAAGCGGATACATAAACGATGACAATTCTTGTGACTGGCGGTGCCGGCTATATTGGTTCGCACACCTGTGTTCAGCTCATCGAGGCAGGCCACGACGTCGTTGTGGTCGATAATTTTGATAACAGCCACCCGGAAGCCCTGCATCGCATCGAACAGATTACAGGGCGCACGCCGCGCCGTGAAGCAGGTGATATTCGTGACCGCGCCTTTCTGGAACAGGTGATCCGGCATCACAAATGCACCGCCGTCATTCACTTTGCCGGTCTGAAGGCTGTGGGTGAATCGAGCGAAAAGCCAATGCTCTATTATGATTGCAACGTTGTCGGCACGCTCCGCCTGCTGCAAGCCATGGAAGCGACCGGCGTCAAGACTCTGGTTTTCAGTTCGTCAGCCACTGTCTACGGCGATCCGCAGAAACTACCGATCACCGAAGACCAACCGCTGACGGCGACGAATCCCTACGGTCGCACCAAGCTTGTCATCGAAGACATGCTTCGCGATATTTATAACGGCGACAATAGCTGGAAGATCGCCATCCTGCGCTATTTCAACCCGGTCGGCGCACACGAAAGCGGCCTGATCGGCGAAGACCCGAAGGGCATTCCGAACAACCTGATGCCGATCATCGCGCAGGTCGCGACTGGTCGTCGCGAAAAACTGAATGTCTGGGGCAATGACTATCCGACGCCGGATGGCACCGGCGTTCGCGACTATATCCACGTGGTCGATCTGGCTGCGGGTCACCTGAAGGCCCTCAAGAAGCTTGACGAGCCGCAATGCTTCTCCGTCAATCTGGGTACGGGGCAGGGCTACAGCGTTCTCGACGTGGTCAAGGCTTTCGAGCATGTTTCAAACCGCGAGATCAAATACGAGATTGCGCCCCGGCGTCCGGGGGATGTGGCAGAATGCTATGCCGACCCGACCTTTGCCCGCGACTTTCTTGGCTGGTCGGCAGAAAAGAACCTGCGCGAAATGTGCCAGGATATGTGGCACTGGCAATCGAAGAACCCCAACGGCTATGAATGAACCAACGCTTCCATCTTCTGGCCGCATCCCAAAAGTGTGAGCCGTTTCCCCTCAAGGGAAGATTGAAACTCCTCTTGATAGGTTTATGAACCAGATAAACTGAACAGCCTTACGATTGAAAAGGGCATCGCGTTCCGCGATGTCCGCAAGATTGGACGATATGAAGCGTTTCCTGCCTGACAAATTCACCAGCATGCTGATCGTGACTATTCTGCTTGCGTCCGTCCTTCCCGTGCGTGGTGAATTTGCGGAATGGTTTGCACTCGCGACGAAACTCGCGGTGGGGCTGCTGTTCTTTCTGCATGGTGCCCGGCTCTCACGTGAGGCTGTGATTGCAGGCATAACGCACTGGAGACTGCATCTGGCCGTGCTTTCCTCCACGTTCGTCCTGTTCCCTATCCTCGGGCTGGTGGCGGGCTGGAGCATTCCGGGATTGTCGCAATCAGCCTTTTACACAGGCATCCTCTTTCTTTGCATTCTGCCGTCGACGGTCCAGTCGTCCATCGCCTTTACCTCAATTGCGGGCGGCAATGTTTCGGCTGCGATCGTATCGGCGTCAGCATCGAACATTTTCGGCATGTTTCTTACCCCGTTGCTGGTCGGCCTGCTGTTCGCGGTCAAAGGCGGCGGCGGAATATCGGTCGACGCGCTCGAATCCATCCTGTTGCAGCTGCTCGCGCCATTCGTGCTCGGGCAAATTCTACAGCCTTGGATTGGCAGTTTCATGCGCCGCCACAGCAAGGCGCTCGGTTTCGTTGATCGCGGCTCGATTCTGATGGTGGTCTATCTGGCTTTCAGCGAGGCTGTGGTTGAAGGTCTTTGGCGCACCGTTTCCTGGGCCGATCTCGGCATGATGGTCGGCGTCAATATCGTCCTGCTGGTCGCTGTACTGCTTGCAACTTGGTACGGCAGCAAATGGCTGGGCTTCAACCGCCCGGATCGCATCACGATCATGTTCTGCGGTTCAAAGAAGAGCCTTGCCAGTGGGGCTCCAATGGCAAGCGCAATTTTCGCTGGCGCAAATGTCGGCAGCATCGTTTTGCCTCTGATGCTCTTCCATCAGATCCAGCTTATGGCTTGTGCCGTAATTGCGCGAAAGCTCGGCGATCGTAAGGGGCATGACGAGCGCGTGACCGCCGCCGCCGAATAGGTTTCCAGGGGACCCTTATTTTTCGGGGAACAGGAATGTAGTCACAAATCGAGCTCCCCATTTAGGGCCGCTTGATGGTGCTTCAGCATAGTATCGCCCCGCCACGCCAATGCTGACCCGCTGCTCTCCAAACTTGAAGACCTTCGATATGCCAGCGTTGATCGGAACGGTCCACTGTCCTGAGGTCCAGTCATAAGACGTTTCCGACGATAAATTCAGGGCTGTGGTATCGGGAAACGTGTAGGTGAGAAACGGCTGCATAAAGCTCTGGCTGACGGCATTCCTATCGCTGCGCCCGGCATAGGACCAGATATGGTTGGCCAACGCGCCATAGGTCCAGCCGCCATGTTGCTTTAGAACGACGCCCGTAGGGCCGGCGCCCCATTTTCCAGTCCCGAGCTCGCTGTTGGTAGCTGTCGGCCACAGAAACACCGGGCCCACGCCCCAGGTCAAACCTCCTACAGATTGGGCAGGCGAAAAGAAGAAACTCTGTTCCGTGTCACTCAGCCCGAAACGATTGTCGAAGCCAGCCGCCGGAGCCTGCTGGTAAACGACGGGAACAATCGTGCGGACGATAAGGTTCCAATCTCCATTCAACGAAAAGGGAACAACCGGCTGAATATTAAGTGAGTACCTATAAGCATCCTTTGGGCCGAAACAGCAATCATAATTGCTCTGGAACGGAACGCTGATAAGGCTGGAGATAGGATTGGCAAGCTTTTTGGCCAGATCCTGATCTGCATCAGCATGCGCATAGGTAACACCGGCCGTAATAGCCATCAAAAAGGAGAATAGCTTCAAAATTGTACCTTGCATCCCACCCTCATTATAATTGCAGAATATACAATTTTAAACGTTCAATGATCATCCATACGCTATCAATGATCCCGCATCATTCAATTGAATACTTAGATTATTCACAATAATAATTATAATATTAGCTATTTCTACTTAAACATTAGATTGAATAACCATCATACGCGGCGCTTGCGGGAGCGAGGGGATCGGCGTAGGAGAGGGGCAACACTTGAAAGGCAGATACAATGGCTGAGGACAATAGCCGCGCTTTTGATCAGGAAGCGCTCGCAGAAGCCTATAATCGGGCGCTGGCGCTTGAAAAAGCGGGCGATTTTGACGCGGCTGCCAAGGCCTATGAAGATGTGCTGCGGATTGATCCTGATGACCATGGCGGTGCCGCTGTGCGGCTTGCCAGCATGGGCCGCGGTGCAGTGCCGCTGAAAGCTCCTGACGCCTATGTGTCGACGCTTTTCGACCAGCACGCCGAAATGTTCGATACGATTCTTGTTGATCAACTCGGTTATGACGTTCCGCTGCAATTGCGGGAAATGCTTCTTGTCATGAATGATGAGTTTTTCGCGGAACGCATGCTTGATCTGGGCTGCGGCACCGGCCTGTCCGCCGACGCACTTGATGACATGGCGGGGCATAAGACCGGTGTCGATATTTCCGAGAACATGATCGAAGTCGCTTACGAGAAAGGCGATTATCAGGCGCTTTTTGTCGGCGAAGCCGTGCGATTTCTCGAAACCACTGACGAACCACATTGGGATTTGATCGTCGCAACTGATGTCCTGCCTTATATGGGCGAACTCGACAAATTCTTCGCAGGCGTTGCCGCGCATCTGTCGCCGGGTGGACATTTCGGCTTCTCTAGCGAGACGCTGGACGATACGCGACTTGCCGGGCGGGCATTCATGGTTGGGGATTATCAGCGTTTTGCACATTCGCAATCCTATGTGCGTGCAATGCTCGACAAACACGAAATGAATTGCGTGCATTGCGAAGATATTGTCGTGCGCAGTGAACAGGGAGCGCCAGTTCCGGGACATCTTTATATCGCGCAGCGTCGCTGATATTCGGGACGGCATGAGCTTGAAGCAAGTTCGGCTCCGCACCAATAGCGCCGGCTTGGAAGACAACTTCGATACAGCATTCACGCTCTTTAGTTCCATAATCTATCTTATGCGATCAATATGTATAGCAGCAATATGGCGCTGGCACGTATGGAAGCGGCAGAATAATCGTCCCCTTTGGGGCCCATTGCGGATATCCATACCAGGTTGGTAGCGTTACTTCTGTCGTCGTGACAGACACACCACCTTCGTCGCCTGCTCATATCTCCCGAAAGGATACCCTCAATGAAGTGCCTGCGCATATACGCCTCGCCGGATGGGGAATCTCATTTCGATGAGATTGATTTGCCGACCACTAAGAGGTCAGTGCATCCGGAAGCGGTTCCCTTTGATGTAACCGCCAGCTACCAGCCTCTCGCGTGCGCATCGCTCACATCCCAGCGGGGATGCGAGAAGTGGCGTGGCATAAGGTGCCGGAACCAGTTCTCACTGTTAGACTTGATGGCTCAGTTGAATACGAGACGAGTGATGGCGAAATACGACATGTCTCGGCTGGCAGCTTTGTATTAGTCACCGACACACATGGTAAAGGCCATCTCTCACGTCACTCTACCGAAGCGCAAACGGTAATCTGGATTTCGTTACCCGACGGCCTTGAATTACCTCCCTCGCAATGATCCGCATTAGCGTAATGTCGACGTGCCGCACAGTCGCCTGTTAATGAGGAAGCTAAAGCCGGAGAGATGGTACTCATCCGCTCCCGATCTTGGCCTTGCAAACCCGACCGGCTCGCCAGATCGAGAGCTGGACCACGGTGCGTCATCGACCGCCTGTCGCATCTCTATCTTGCTGAAAACGTCGCATCCTTAACTTGCAAAACAATATGTATTGTTAGGTACCGGTCTTTTGTCTCATGCTTCTTGTAGCGGTCAACCGTGCGCCTGCCCGCGCTACGTCTTGATTTCAATCATTTTGTCGAATCGCGTGCTATGAGAAATACGGCTCGTGTCACAGCAAATCTGTCTTGCCATCTAAGACCAAAGCATGCGTGTACTGCCTATCCATATGCGCTAATACGCGTGCGGTGCCGTAACCGCGAATGGAACGGTGGCAGTATCCGGCGTTGGACGCAGCGAGCGCCATTTCCGGCTCAAGCCCGGAATGGCGAGGAAGGTAGTTTTAAAGATGTTGGAAGCACGTATTCGCAACACTTCGCTTCGGGACAAGATCATTACCGCGGAGCAGGCCGCGAGCCTGATTCAAGACGGCATGGTCGTCGGCATGAGCGGTTTCACCCGCGCCGGCGACGCAAAGGCCGTGCCGGTGGCGATGGCTGCGCGCGCTGCGACGGACCCTTTCAAGATCACCTTGATTACTGGTGCATCGCTAGGGCATGATGTCGATAAACTGCTTACCGAAGCCCATGTGCTTTCGCGCCGCATGCCATTTCAGGTCGACAGAACCCTGCGGGCCGCCATCAATCGCGGCGAAGTGATGTTCATCGACCAGCATCTTTCCGAAACCGTCGAGCAATTGCGCTCGAACCAGATCGGCCCCATTGATTATGCCGTCGTCGAAGCGCTTGCCATTACCGAGAGCGGCGGCATCATCCCCACGACTTCGATCGGCAATTCGGCGAGCTTTGCCATCCTGGCCGAAAAAGTCATTGTAGAAGTGAATCTCAATCAGCCCATGGCGCTTGAAGGGCTGCATGACATCTATATTCCGACGAAGCGCCCTTCCCGCGACCCGATACCGGTCACGGCGTGCGACAGCCGCGTAGGCCTGCCCTACATTCCGATTCCCCCGGAAAAGATCGCGGGCATCGTCATCACCAAGGAAAATGACAGCGCATCGACCGTAGAACCGGCTGACAGTGAAACCATTGCAATCGCTGGTCATCTCATCGAATTCCTGATGAAGGAAGTGGCCGCCGGGCGCCTCGACCTGACACTTAATCCGCTTCAGGCCGGTATCGGCACCATCGCCAATGCGGTATTGAACGGTTTTGCCGAGAGCCCGTTTCACAATCTGCGCATGTATAGCGAAGTGTTGCAGGACAGCACCTTCGATCTCTTCGATGCCGGAAAGCTGGACTTTGCATCGGGATCGTCCATCACGCTCAGCCCCGGTTGCGGAGAGCGTGTGTTCAACAACATCGACCGTTACCGCGACAAGCTCATTTTGCGGCCGCAGGAAATCAGCAATCATCCTGAAGTCATCCGCCGTCTCGGCATTATCGGCATCAATACCGCGCTGGAATTTGACATTTACGGCAATGTGAACTCCACACATGTGGACGGCACCCATATGATGAATGGAATCGGCGGTTCAGGTGACTTTGCCCGCAACGCCTTCATTTCGATCTTCGTGACCAAATCCGAAGCCAAGAACGGCGCCATATCGTCTGTCGTCCCGATGGTCACCCATGTCGATCATACCGAACACGATGTGGATATCCTCGTCACTGAGAAGGGCCTCGCCGATCTGCGCGGCCTCGCTCCACGCGAAAGGGCGCGCGCGATCATAGGTAACTGCGCGCATCCGGACTATCGCGGCCAGCTTAACGATTATTTCGACCGGGCCTGTGCGCGTGGCGGACATACCCCTCACCTGATCGAAGAAGCTTTCAGCTGGCATCAGCGTCGTCGCGAAACGGGCAGCATGCGCAGATAACGATCTGGAAACTCCAGCGCCCTGTGTTTTAAGTTCTTGCTTATAAAGCGGAACCTTCTTTTCCTTGGAACGTTAACCGGCACATTGTTTTTGGATTGGAAACGATGTGCCGGCAGCAAGGGGCCTGCTCCTTCTTCCGGTTCGAACGGGCTCCATCGGACGACGCGGAGGAACGGTCGTCGGATGAGCAATGCAACCCCAAGTTCCGGGAAGGATCAGACCGCCCATGTCCATCCTCATCAGCCTGCTGATAACAATTCTAGTTATCTTCCTCATACTTTATCTCATCAATATGCTGCCTCTGGATGCCAAGGTCAAACAGATCGCTCAAGTTGTCGTGATCATCATCGGCATTATTTCGCTTTTGAAATATCTGGCTGTCTTCTGATCCAGGCTATTTGCACTCGCAATCCCGGAGCAACAAGCCCTTCGCCGCTCCGGGATTTCCATTGAGCTGAGCGGACCTCCAGTATATTAGTAACTTATAATTTATTTCCCGTTGGAGCCGCTTCTTTAAACATAGTTGTGCTTAATTATATTTCCACGTAATATATAACCGCCGTGCTACCTGTGATTGTGTCATTAATGGCACTTATAGACAGAAAATTGCGACGGCACATGCTGATATCTTTCCCCTCTCCAGCGTTCCTTTTATAAGGCCCGCAAATATGCCCGTTCATTAGGGTTCAGGCGGGGTCGTTGATCATCCTCACTCAGGGTTGGGAGTTCGAGGGAATGAAGAAGACTGCTCTTTTGAAAGCAGCACTGATAACGCTGTCTGTCGTGTTTTTCTCGGTGGCGGTAACGTCGATAGTAGCCTTTTCTGCGGGAGCTACTCCGGGCATCATCGCGCTCAGCCTCAGCGCCGGCATTCCCGCAGCAACGGCCTTCCCTTCCCTAGCCTATATTTTCCATCAGCATGGCAAGCTGAAAGACGCCTATTTTCAACTGGAGAAGGCTCACATTGAACTGCAGGCGCGATCACGGATTGACCACATGACCGGTCTCCTCAACCGCGAGGCGCTGTTTGAAGCCATGAAGATCAGCCGCTCCCGTATCGAAACCGGCACCTTGCTCGTTATCGATGCCGACCATTTCAAAGCTATCAACGATACGTTCGGCCACGGCGTTGGCGACCGCGCTTTAAAGCTGATCGCTTTCGCGCTTCAAAACGTGACGCGAAAGGGCGATCTGGTCGGCCGGATCGGCGGCGAAGAATTTTGTGTATTCCTCCCCGGCGCAAGCGGAGAAACCGGTATGCGCGTTGCACAACGCATACGTGCCGAAGTCGAGAACACGCCGTTTCACACGACCGAGTATCAGGTCTATCCGTTGACGATCAGCATCGGTGTTGCCTCGGCCCCGAAAAACGAAACGAACTCGCAAGTGCTCAGCCGCGCAGACCGTTGTCTCTATATGGCAAAGCAGCGCGGACGCAATTGTGTGGTCTTTGATGAGGAAAGCGGCCGTCTGGCCAGCGCATCGGTGGTTTCTATCGCCAGCGCTCGTGAGGTGGCGCGCGGATAGCGCCAGCCTTATTTCCAAGGCTCGATGATCTCTTCCGACCACCCGACCGGAACAAATCCCATCTTTTGGTAGAGTTGCAATGCGCGCGGGCTGTCGAGCGTATTGGTATGGATCGTCACCTTTTGCGGTCCATGCGCCCAGGCGGCTGAAATAGCCTCACTTAAAAAGAACTTACCCAGTCCCCGCCCCTGAAAATCGCCTACGAGACCGAAATAGACAATTTCCACAGTTTCCGGTAACGCCAACAGGTCAAGCTCTGCAAATCCTGCCGGGCAACCTTCCGCATAAAGGACATGGATTTCGGTGGTGTCGGCATGGATCGCCGCTGCAACCTCGGCGTCCGTCTGGACACGGCGCATCATCCAGTGATGCTTTCGCCCCACCTGTTCATAGAGATAGCGGTAATAATGGACGGGAATGTCGCCCGCCCGCATGATCGCCAGCCGGATGCCGGAAGGGACAGGGACCGCAACCGCCTGTCGGGCCGACATTTCCAGATGCGTGATACGGGCTGTCAGCTTTTCAGACATGCCTATTCGGCTTCACCGGTCACGACAGGTGTATCCTGCCTGCTGCCCCATTCGCTCCAGGAGCCATCATAAAGACGGTTATCCCTGTGACCGAGCGACGTCAGCGCCAACGTTATGACTGCAGCGGTTACGCCCGAACCACAGCTGGTGACGACCGGTTTGGAAAGATCGATACCCGCCTCATCAAAGATCGTCCGCAGGCTTTCCAGATCCTTCAGCTCACCGTTTTCAGACAAGGTGCTGACTGGAACGTTGCGTGCGCCGGGCATATGGCCGGAACGCATTCCGGCGCGCGGTTCCGCATCGCGGCCTGTGAACCGTCCGGCAGCACGTGCATCGGCAATCTGCGAACGCCGTTCGTCAACGATATCGCGCATTTCGGCGAAATCGACCACAGCGGCTTTGTTGAAGGATGGTGTGAAAAGCGTCGATGCAATCTTTGTAGCTTCATCGGTAGCCGGATATCCAGCCTTTTTCCAGCCATCAAAGCCGCCATCGAGCACAAAGACATTCTTCACACCCATGACACGGAACATCCACCAGACGCGCGGCGCGGAAAACATGCCCGGCCCGTCATAGACAACGACTGTCTCGTCGGCCGTGATTCCCATGGCGCCGACGTGCTGGGCAAAAAGCTCTGGCGATGGCAGGGTGTGCGGCAGGCCGGATTCCTTATCGGCGATTTTGTCCTGATCGAAGAAAACAGCGCCCGGAATATGCGCCGCGTTGTATTCTTCCTGCCCGTTGCGGCCAGCAGCGGGAAGATACCAGGATGCATCGACAATCGCGATGCCCGGCTTGTCGAGCCGTTCTTTCAACCAGTCGCGCGAAACGACGAAAGCACTTTTCTCAGCCATGGATCAACACTCCTGCAGCATGCCGCCCGTGTGTCGGGAACATGCGGAAAACGATAGAATTCAAGCCTCTGGCAAAGAGCCGAAACGGATGCGGAAACGGCGGTTTTCCTTGCCCTTCTTTTCAATCTTGCCGATGTGGATTTCACCCACTTCCTGCGTTTCGGAAACGTGTGTGCCGCCGCAAGGTTGCGAATCCACCGCGCCGTTTTCACCAATGAGAACAAGACGTATGCGGCCAAGCCCCACCGGCGGGCGCACATTCTTCGACTTCACGATGTCCGGATTTGCAAGAAACTCTTCATCGCTGATCCAGCGAATAGCGACAGCATCGTTGGCGTTCACCCGCTCCATGAGCTTTTCGGTCACGAATTCCTTGGTGTAGGTCGGATCGGGAAGATCGAAATCAACGCGGCTTTCATCCTCGCCGACAGCAGCGCCGGTAATCGGGAAGGGGCAAACGACGGAAAGCAGGTGACAGGCTGTATGCATGCGCATCAGCTTGTAGCGGCGCGGCCAGTCGACATGCAGAACGAGTTTTTCGCCGATTGTGGGCGAAGCCTGCCCTTCTGCCGGAACGTGAATGATTTCGTTCTTGTTTTCGCCGGTAACGGTCGCCGCAATCTCGATACGAGAGCCGTCAGCGCGTTCAAAGAAGCCGATATCCCCTGGCTGACCGCCGGAGGTCGCGTAAAAATTGGTCTGGTCGAGAATAATCCCGCCCGTTTCGGTAATGGCGAGCACCGTGCCCTCCGCCGTCGAAAGATAGGAATCTTCTCGGAAAAGCGCTTCGGTCTCGTATGCCATGATTATCCCTCGAACGGTATGTCTATCTCGGTCTTCTTCTCAAGCCATTCCGGGACAGGCAGGTTCTTGCCGCGCAGGAAAGCAGAATTGAACAGCTTGGACTGGTAACGATTACCATAGTCGCAAAGCACCGTCACAATTGTGTGGCCCGGCCCGAGATCTTTTGCAAGTCGGATTGCGCCAGCAATGTTGATGCCAGATGAACCGCCGAGGCAAAGCCCCTCATTTTCCACGAGATCGAATACGATATCGAGCGCTTCCGCATCGGAAAGGCGGTAGGAGAAATCGGGGGTGAAACCTTCGAGATTGGCGGTGATACGCCCCTGCCCTATGCCTTCGGTAATCGAGTCGCCCTCTGCTTTCAGCTCGCCTGTCGTGTAAAAGGAATGGAGCGCAGCTCCATACGGATCGGCAAGTGCTATCTTGATATCGGCATTGTGGTCCTTCAGACCGAATGCCGTGCCGACGAGCGTTCCGCCCGACCCGACTGCCGCGACAAATCCATCGACCTTGCCATTGGTGTCGCGCCAGATTTCCTGTGCCGTCGTTTCAATATGGGCTTGCCGATTAGTCGGATTATCGAACTGATTGGCCCATACAGCGCCGTTCGGCTCACTTTTGGCGAGTTGCTCGGCCAAGCGTCCAGACAGACGCACATAATTGTTCGGATTGCGATAGGGCGCGGCTGGAACTTCGATCAGTTCGGCGCCAAGCAGACGCAGGGCGTCCTTCTTTTCCTGGCTCTGCGTTTCAGGAATAACGATGACAGTGCGATAGCCGAGCGCTTTTGCAACCATTGTGAGGCCAATGCCGGTATTGCCAGCCGTGCCTTCAACAATAACCCCGCCCGGTTTCAACAGTCCGCGCTTTTCCGCATCGCGAATAATATAGAGCGCTGCCCGGTCCTTCACCGACTGGCCGGGATTGAGAAACTCGGCCTTGCCGTAAATTGCGCAGCCGGTGAGTTCGGAAGCCTTCTTCAAATGGATCAGTGGCGTGTTGCCGATTGCGTCGAGCACCGATTGGAACATGGCATCCGTCCTTCCTGTTTCGGAGAGGAAACTAAGAGGAACAGCCCTGCCCTTCAAGCAAGCAGGGAATATTTTTCCCCGCCATTACGCAAACCAAAACCTGTTTCACGACCATAAATAGAAAAGCCGCCCGAAATGGGCGGCTTTTTGGAAAAATGTTTGAGAAGCGGAATTATGCCGCACGCTGGCCGTCATTGCCGTTGGCATTGCGGCGCTTACGGCGGAAGGGACGCTTAGCCTTCGGAGCGGCTTCGCCGGTTGTGTGAGCACTTCCGCGATAATCGCCGGCCTTCGGAGCGGCGCGGCGCGGCTTCTGCGGTGTTGCGCCTTTGCGATGCTGGGTCTTCTGCGGGCGTTCGCCTGGAGCTGCCGCGCGGGGAGCTGGCGCTGGTGCAAGTTCAACCGGTGCATCCTTGATCGGAAGCTTGCTGCGCGTCACACGCTCAACCGCTCTCAACTTGGATTCTTCCGCTGCCGGATCATAGAGCGTGATCGACGCGCCGCTGGCCCCGTTACGACCAGTACGGCCAATACGGTGCACATAGGTTTCCGGTTCGTCAGGCAGGTCGTAATTCACGACATGGCTGATACCCGGCACGTCGATGCCGCGCGCAGCAATATCGGTTGCGATCAAAATCCGCAGCGATCCATCACGAAAACCATTCAGCGCACGCTGACGAGCATTCTGCGACTTGTTGCCGTGGATGGCGGCGACTTCATATCCATCGCGCTCCAGATGGCGGACCACCGCGTCGGCACCGTGCTTCGTGCGGGTGAAGACGATGACCGAACGCATCGCCTTGTCACCCAGCAGCGCGGATAGAAGACGGCGCTTCTCCTTGGTGTGCACGGGATGCACAACCTGCGTAATTTCAGCAGCCGTTGTTCCCTGCGGAGCAACTTCGACGCGGACCGGATCGCGCAGCAGGCTTCCTGCAAGCGATGCGATTTCTTTTGGCATCGTGGCTGAAAACAATGCGGTCTGACGGTCAGCGTGCGTCGCCTTCGCGATGCGCTTCACATCGTTGATAAAGCCCATATCCAGCATACGGTCCGCTTCGTCGAGGACGAGCCAGCGCGTCTGGGAAAGGTCTACCAAACCGTCACGCATCAGGTCGGTCAGGCGACCCGGCGTGGCGATCAGAACGTCGATGCCCGGTGCAATACGCTTGATCTGCGAGAGCTTGGAAACGCCGCCCAGCACAAGCGCGGTCGAGATATGCGCGTGTTTGGAAACGTTGCGGATCGTCTGTTCGATCTGCACCGCGAGTTCCCGCGTCGGTGCCAAAATCAGCGCACGTGCGGTCTTCGGACGGCGTTTATCGCCGAGACCAATGATCTTTTGCAGGATTGGCAGGCTGAAAGCCGCCGTCTTGCCGGAGCCGGTCTGCGCGATGCCCAGAATATCGCGGCCTTCAAGCTGGTGCGGGATCGCCTGCAACTGGATCGGCTTCGGCTCGGTCATGCCTGCGGCTTCAACGCCCTTGAGCAAAACGCCGGTAACGCCAAGAGCGGCAAAGCCATTCGTAATTTCTTTTGTCAATTCAATCTCTTTCGGCGGCACCATGATTTCATGGTCCGCATACAAATGCCGGTCAAGCGCAACTTGCCGAACTCTATCTGTTCAATGATAACGACGGGACGCCGGAATTTTAAACCCCTGGCGACTTGCGCTGCCGTGCCCGAACATTTCTCGGGTCTCCCCGCTTCCGGACCATTCCGGAACACAGAGGCGAGACGCAACAAGTCCAATGCCGGGAAAGCCGACGAACACGCCGGCCCATGCGCCTGACGCGGCATATGGGGTGTTTTCGCCAGAAAAGCAACCGATTTTGCTTAAACCACCAAAATCAGATGATGAAGTCGGCAAGCACCTGATTATCCGTGATGTCCTGATAGGACCAGCCCGCTTCCGCAAACTTCTTTTCCAGAAGTTTGAAGTTCGACGCGTCCTTCGTTTCGATGCCAATCAACACTGAACCGAAATTGCGCGCGGATTTCTTCAGATATTCAAAACGCGCAATATCATCCTCCGGCCCCAGAAGATCAAGGAACGAGCGCAGCGCGCCCGGCCTCTGCGGAAAGCGGAAGATGAAGTACTTCTTCAAGCCTTCAAATCGAAGCGCACGCTCGCGAACATCCGGCAGGCGTTCGAAATCGAAATTGCCGCCTGAAACGACAATGACGATCCGCTTGCCCTTGAGATCGCTCTTCTTGAAATCCTTGAGCGCATCGATGCCGAGTGCGCCGGCCGGTTCAAGGACGACACCCTCGATATTGAGCATCTCGATGATGGTCGCGCAAAGCCGGTTTTCCGGAACCGTTATGACCGTCTTCGGATCAAAGCCTTTCAGAAGCTTGAAGTTTTCCTTGCCGATCTCAGCAACAGCCGCACCATCGACGAAATTGTCGACATGGGAAAGCTTGATACGCTTGCCTGCCTCAAGGCTCCCTTTCAGGCTCGCCGCGCCCTGCGGCTCGATGAAGCGGAAATTCGTTTTCCAACCCAGATCGGAAACATATTGCGTAACGCCGCCGGACAACCCGCCGCCGCCGACAGGCAGCAGGACGAAATCGGGCTTCTTTCCTTCGGGCAACTGCCGCTCAATCTCCAGCGCAACCGTCGCCTGTCCTTCGACAATGCCGGGATGATCGAAAGGCGGCACCATCACGCCTTTATTGCTTGCTGCAAATTCCTTCGAAGCGGCGTAGCAGACGTCGAAAATATCGCCTACCAGCTTGATTTCGATAAATTCGCCGCCAAAAGCCCGGGTTTTGTCGATTTTCTGCTGCGGCGTCGTAACCGGCATAAAAACCACGCCCTTGCGGCCAAAATGACGGCAGACAAATGCAAAGCCCTGCGCGTGATTGCCTGCGGAAGCGCATACGAACACCGCATTCCTGTCGGTTGTTTCGACAGCCTTGGAAATGAAATTGAAGGCCCCGCGAATCTTGTAGGAGCGGACGGGTGTGAGGTCTTCGCGCTTCAGCCAAATCTCCGCACCGTATTTCCGCGACAGGTAATCGTTAAGCTGCAACGGTGTTTCTGGAAACAGCGCGCGCATTGCCTTCTCGGCCTGGGATACGGATTTGACGAAGGCGGACATTATTCGACTTTCTGCATTTCCAACTGAATTTGCCCATCGCTACATGGGTTTGACAATGCAGACAAGGTTGAAGCTCGCCGGACCGTTAAATCAACGATCTGGAACAGGCATATATTCAGCAATTCTAACTGTTGATGTTGACAGGCTTTGTGGCTTGAAATCGTGATACAAATCATGACATAGACAATGACAATTGCTGCGGTCGTGGCGAAATTGGTATACGCAACGGACTTAAAATCCGTCGTCTTTTAGACTTGCGGGTTCAAGTCCCGCCGACCGCACCACCCTTTCCTTTTTGTTCCCTGTTCATGAAAAAGCCGCAGGCTTGAACTGCGGCTTTCTAAACATTTCTCACATGTTTAACCGTTCAGCCTGGCGGTGATCTCCGCAACGCGCTTCCCCTGGAAGCGGGCTCCGTCCAGTTCCTGTTCCGAAGGCTGGCGCGAACCGTCGCCATCGGCAGTCGTCGTCATCCCGTAAGGAGCACCGCCACGCACGACGTCGTTGCCCATCTGCCCCTGATAGGCATAGGAAAGTGGAACGATGATCATGCCGTGGTGCTGCATCTGCCATTGCGTGGAAATCAGCGCCAGTTCCGCACCACCATGTTGTGTGGCTGTGGAAACCATCACGGACCCGACCTTATTGACGAGTGCGCCCTTCGCCCAAAGACCGCCTGTCTGATCGAGGAAGTTTTTCATCTGCGCTGCCATCATGCCGTAACGGGTGGCAGTAGCGATGATAATGGCGTCGTAATCTGCAAGCTCCGCAGGCGTAGCGATCGGCGCGTCCTGATCGACCTTATAGTGCGAGGCTTTCGCGACATCGGGCGGCACCAGTTCAGGCACTCGCTTGAGAGTAACCTCCGCCCCGCGTTCCCGCGCCCCTTCTACAGCAGCCTTGGCCATTTTCTCCGTATGACCATAGGCCGAATAATACAACACCAGCACTTTAACCATGTCACTCTCCATATCCCGATTTGCGAGGGCCACCCTCGAAGGCTTCAATTAGGGGAGCGACCTTGTTTGGAAAGGCGCAACTTCACCAAAGGAATGAAATGCTGAAATAAAGCTGTTGCAGCCTTGTCCCGCTGGCGCTTAACTGAAGCCAAAAATGGAGTCTGGATATGACCAACAATCCGCAGCAAGCCGTCAAAGCCGCAATGCTGGCAATTGGCGACGAGCTTCTCTCGGGCCGCACCAAGGACAAGAATATCGGGCATCTTGCTGATGTATTGACAGCAGCTGGCATTGATCTGAAGGAAGTACGGATTGTCCCGGACGAAGAATCTGCCATTGTAGCCGCACTCAATGCACTGCGCCCGCATTTTGACTATGTATTCACGTCCGGTGGGATAGGTCCTACTCATGACGACATCACCGCGGATGCTGTTTCTGCGGCGTTCGGCGTACCTTGCATCTATGACGAGAAAGCCATGAAGCTGCTCGGTGACAATTATGCCAAGCGCGGGCTCGAATTCACCGACTCACGCAAGCGCATGGCGCGCATGCCGCAAGGGGCGGAGCATATCGAAAATCCGATTTCGGCCGCGCCCGGTTTTCACATCGGCAATGTCTATGTAATGGCTGGCGTCCCATCAGTGTTCCAGGCGATGCTTGATAATGTGCTGCCCACGTTGAATACCGGACGAAAACTTCTGTCCAGATCTGTGCTTTGCCCCTTCGGCGAAGGCGTGATCGGCGCTCCCCTGACAGAAATCCAGAAAGAAAACCCGGATACGATCATCGGTTCCTATCCAAAATTCGAGAATGGCCGCTTCAGCACCGAACTGGTAGTTCGCGGCAGCGATCCTGCGAAAATTGATACGGCGATCGATGCAATCGAGAAAATGATCTCGTCACTCGAAAAGATGGGCGCTGCTTGATCGCCTGCAACCTTTTGCCAGCGCAACTCGTTGCATTATATGCTAAAATAGAAACACAGCCGGAAGGAGTTCTGTCATGTCCTACAAGACGGTGGTTGCCTATTCTCGCAGTGAATCCGAGTTGAAGCGGGTTTTATCCGCCGTTGGACTTTTGAAGCAGAAGTTGCCCGATATTCACGTCATCGGGCTATATGCCACTCCCTCGCCCATCGTCTATGCTGACCCGAACGGCTTCATCGATCCCGGAATGTTCGAACTGCATGACAAGCAGCACAAGGAGCTTTCCGAAAGATTGCAACATGTCTTCGAAGAGGAAATGCGCCGGCAGGGAGCCAGTTATGAGTATCGCATCACGCGTTCGGAGACCGGTACAGCCGCAGACGGTGTGCTGACCGCTTGTCTTGGCGCTGAACTGCTGATCGCCGGGCAACCAGACCCGGACGATCCGTCCACCAACGACGAGACGGCCGATACGATCGTTTTCAATTCAAGCTGCCCAGTTCTGCTAGTTCCCTACGCACCGGTGCTGCCTATGGTTTCGCTGGATCGTATCGTCGTCGCCTTTAACGGCAAGCGGGAAGCCGCCCGAGCCGCATTTGATGCCTTGCCTTTGATGAAACATGCGGACAGGACGGAAATCGTCTGGGTTGATCCGCCGGAAATTGAGGGCGAGGACCAGGCATTGGCCAGCCACGATATTGCAGAATCAATATCGCGCCATGGCATTGAAGTAACCCCAACGGCGATCGCCTCCAACGGACGCTACGCTCAAGATGCGTTGCGGGAACACATTATTGCCCAACGCACCGATCTTCTGGTGATGGGCGCTTACAGTCACTCGCGGCTGCGGGAGCTCGTCTTCGGCGGCGTGACGCGTTCCATGCTGAACGAGTTGCCAATCCTCACGCTTTTCTCACGGTAGAACCCAGTTTCCCTCAACAACCGGCGCCTAATCGCACGACACGCTTGCAAGAACGACATTTTTGCGGTTATCAGCATCACCCGGCGCCGACTGTGCCGGGTGGAGAGCCTTTTCCTTCCCCGCTGCCTGCCGGAA
>Ga0182748_1001649_pt1 | contig 21401 bp, 22 predicted proteins | sample eDN3rd37CKraftOP_FD_128877 | JGI IMG/M metagenome (GOLD analysis project Ga0182748, IMG submission 128877) | Enriched Organic Plus compost microbial communities from Emeryville, California, USA - eDNA 3rd pass 37_C Kraft OP (version 2) (version 2) ...
GGCGCGCCATTAAATCACTGTCGCGATTGCCTTGTTTCGGCCGGAAGCCTGACGGCCAATGCGTTTGCGAGAGCAGTCCGGCGGCGTTCCCTCGGTCCCCTTGGTTGGCCTTCAGCCGTGTACCGATCGCGGCCGATTCAACGCGCCAATTCGAGCGACGCGTTCCTTGCACATTCGCATTTGGCCTGAACGGTAGCCCCGAAGTCCGTGGGCCTGTTTCCGCGAGCGGAGGCGAAGCGGCTGCCGGGGAGCCAAGCAGGCGCTTCGTGTTCCGACCCCGGGCGGATGTTGTCGCCAACCCGGCGGCCAAGGGCACGCTGCGCATGCGCGCGCGCGTCCTTGGCGTGAAGGATCCCGCTAGCCCGGATTGGTTAGAACGGTCACCGGCTGGATGACGCCGTGCCGCGTCATGATCGCCGCACAGGCGTTCGATTGCAAAAAGGCCTGAAGCCCCTCGGGATCGTGCACCGTCATGGCGAGCGCGACGGTGTCTCCTCCATTCCGATCGACGTAGCTGGCGATTTCGTTGACGAAAGCGCCCATGTTTTCCCGGCGCTCCGATGATCGAACTCAAGCCGTGCTGGGATTTGATGTCGGCTGGGGCCTATATCGTTTGGCCGAACAACGTATCCGACACCAGTCTCACGATCCGCTTTGTTGAATTTCTTGCGGAGCAGCTAAAGACCAAATGACAGCCCGTGGCTTCCGACGTCATCCCGGCCTTAATTCGTGCCGATGACGGCCATCGACGGATTGCTCCCGAGACATCGGTCACGCTTCAGGCCCGAACCGGTTTTGGCGCGGCGCGGCCCGCCGTCGCGCCGCCTGCGTGCCTCTAACGGCTGCCGGCGCGTTGGCTGCGGATGAGTGCCTCAACCTCGTGCGCCCGGCTTTCGTTCACGCCGCTGTCGCGCCCGAGGTAGAGCGTGCTCGACGGGAACGCGAATCCGGTTCCGCTCTCTTCCACGATCTGCATGCATTTCAGCAGCAGGCCTTCCTGGATCTCCAGGAAGCTCGTGTAATCCTGCGCGTAGACATAGGCGAAGATTTCGATATCCAGCGAATAGGCCGCCAGCCCGATCAGGCGCACGCGCGCCGAGTCGGTTACCACGTCGGGATGCTCGGCAAGCATGGAGCGCAACGACTGCAGCAGATAGCGCATCTGCTCGACGCTCGTTTCGTAGCGGACGTTCAGCGTGGGGTGAAACCAGAACCGGTCGCGCTGCGTGAAGTTCTCGATGTGCAAGGCCGCGAACTCGCCGTTAGGGACGGTCAAAACCGTTCGGTCGAGCGTCCGGATGCGGGTCGAGCGGATGCCGATCTCCTCGACCGTTCCCATCGTGTTGCCGAAGCGGCAGAAATCCCCGATTCGGACCGGACGGTCGGCGATGATCGTCAGGCTGCCGATCAGGTTTTCGAACAGCTTTTGCGCGCCGAGAGCGATCGCGAGGCCGCCGACGCCCAGTGCCGCCAGGCCGGCCGTGACGTTGACGCCGAACGCGCGCAACAGCGTCGCGACGAAGATGATCGCGAGCAGAGCCTTGATGGCGCGGGTGACGAAGCTCAGCGCGGAATAGGCGGTCACCTGTCCGCGGCGCGACATCTGCACGAGCACGACTTCGGCTGCGGCATCCGCCCAGCGCCACAACAGCCAGGTCACGGCAAACCATCCGATGACCTGGGCGAGGAACAAGGCGCGGTATCGCGCGACAACCGAAATTTCGAGGGTCTGGGTGGCGATCCCGAACACGAGCAACATGAGCAGGATGCGGACGGGGCCGACGGATTTTTCGATGAATTGCGAAAGCTTGGTTTCCTTGCCGCCGGCGCTCAACAGGCGCTCGATGGGGCCGCGCAACGTGGTCAGCAGCCAGGCCAGCGTCAGACTGAGCGCCGCGGCGATCATGAGCGCGAGCCAATGTGACGTCGGCGCACCGGCAATGCTCGGGCCCTCCGGAAGCACATCGATCCATCCGCCGAGGAGGGAGCGCTTATCGAGCGATTGCGCGAGCGCGGGAACCTGATTGAGCGTGCTTTCGGAAACCAGCCAAAGCGGCTTTCCGTCGCGCGAAACGCGCTCGGCCACCAGCGGAATTTGCGCGTTCTGCAGCTTTATGACGCCGAAACGCTCCATGTTCTGGGCGAGGCCGTCATTGACGTTGCCGCTGGGATCGTCGCTGAGTTGAGCGGGTGTAATGACGGTGCCGGCGCGGTCGAGCACCTCCTGGAAACGACGGGCCAGACCGGGGCCCGACAAAACATACCAACTGCGCGTGCCCTGCACCGACGTGGTCGCGAAAAAGTGGAGCGCGCGTTCGTAATCGGCGGCCGCGAGCGCGTTCATGAGGCCGGCAACCATGCCTTGCGGCGTCTCGCGGCCAAACGGGTCCTTCTCGGGCTTGGTCGCGGCGGGAGCGCCGCCCGCAGGAACCGCCGGCGTCTGCGCCCATCCCGTTGCAGCGAACAAAACCTGAAGCAGGACCAGTGCGGAGAAAAGGGTGCGTATTATCGACTTTGAAGTCATTTCTTTAGAGCGCGCTCCAATGGGGGGGTGAAAATGCGATTGTACAGAAAATAATGGCCTCTATGCGTCATTTTACTTACCGGAGCGGCGTGCGCGCCCGCTCCGGCCCCTGAAATTGAGCATCCCGGCGGTCGCTTTCATCGTGTCCGCCATGCGGCGCTTGGACGCGCCCTTGAACGAGCGGGTCCGCTGATCTTGCGCGATCGCGATGGTCGCAATCGACGGCCCGATCGGCGCTATGGGCACTGGCAATTTTGTCCCAGACCGCGCGCATCTGCTTCAATGGCACAGCGCCGCAACGGCGCGCGCGGCACTGCGGCTGACGCGGCCGCCGTGTCTATTGCCGAAATCGGAAGGCTCGGTCACGATCCCGCCGCGCGGGCAGGGAGGAAGCAATCGTGACCGATCTCAAAGTGATGAGCGCGGGCGCCGTGAAGGCGATGGTGGCGGCGCTGGGCGCCGAATTCGAGCGTGAAACCGGTATAAGGCTCGAACTCGTCTTCAATACCGCCGGCTCCTTGCGCGACCGCATCAAGAGCGGGGAAAACGCCGACCTCATCATCCTGTCGCAATCGCTGATCGCCACGCTCGACGGGCTCGGCTTCGTCGTGCCCGGCACCATCACGGATCTCGGCCGCACGGTGACCGGCGTGGTGGTGCGCGAAGGCGCGCGGCTGCCCGATATTTCCACCCCGGAGGCCTTCAAGCAGGCCCTGCTCGATGCGCGCTCGGTCGCCTATACCGATCCGAAAGCGGGCGGCTCCGGCGGCATCATGTTCGTCGGGCTCTTGGATCGGCTCGGCATCGCCGATGCCGTGAATGCCAAAGCGGTCCTTTGCAAAGGCGGCTACGACGTCGCCGCCGCGATTGCCGAGGGGCGGGCGGAAATCGGCACCACCTTCATCAGCGAGGTTCTGCCGGTGAAGGGCGCCAAGGTGGTGGGGCCCTTGCCGGGCGATCTCCACAACGCCAACACCTATACCGCTGCCGTTCACGCCGGCAGCAGCAAGCCCGAGGCCGCGCGGGCGTTCCTCGGCAAGCTCACCGACCCGGCCGGCCGAGCACGCTGGAGCGCGGCCGGCCTGGAGCCGGCTTTTCCCTAGCGCGCGATCCCGAAAAGGCCTGTCCCCGCTCCGGGCCATCTTGCGGCGCCATCTTGCGGCCGTTACCGCTCCTGCCTAACTAGCAAGGGTCGGCAGCAGAGTGACGGCCATGGATCAGCTCAAATTCATCGCCCTTGACGGGGAAGACCTCGAAGTCGTTTCGACCCATCTGCAGGATGCGGTCGTAAAGGTTTCGGATGTGCTGTGGCGGCCTCAGGAAAAACGTCTCGTTGTGGCGCTCAACCGCTTCGATTGGGAAGCCGCCCAGGCCCGCGAGCCCGAATACCGGCGTCGGCGGGCGGCGCTGCGCTTCGAGCGGGTATTGTCCTGCAAGTGCCGGAACGTCAATCCGGCCGGCAAGGACGCCGTGCTCAATCTGCTGGCGGTGGAATTTTCGCCGACCGACGCGCCGGCCGGCGTGGTGACGCTGATTTTTTCGGGCGATGCCGTCTTGCGGCTGGAGGTCGAATGCCTGGAGGCGGAATTGGCCGACCTGGGTCCGACTTGGACCACCACCGCGCGCCCGATCCATATCGATGTCGAGGCGGCCGCGCCGGCCTCGCCGCCTTCCTCCGCCGCCGAGCGGCACTGACGGTTCCTTCCATCCTTCCGGGGCGCCAGCGAAAGCGAGCGAGCCCGGAATCCGGGGTTGCGGTCCGATACTAGGCCCCTGGATTGCGGGCTCGCGCATTCAGCGCGCTCCCGAATGACAGCAGGGTTGACGCCACGGCCCGCATCACCCATTCACCTGTCAATCGTGTATTCTCTCACCGGACCGCGCCATGCCGCTTCGATTGGACAGCCAAAGCGCCGATTTTACCGACCGTTTCCGCGCCCTGCTGGCGATGAAGCGGGAGGCCGCGCAGGATGTCGAGGCGACCGTTCGCGGCATCATCGCCGATGTCATCGCGCGCGGCGACCGCGCGCTCGCCGACTTCACCGCGAAGTTCGACCGCATCGACCTCGCCAAGATCGGGCTGCGCGTGACCGCCGCCGAACTGGAAGCGGCCGAGCGGGCCTGCGACCCCAAGGCGCTTGCCGCCCTCAAGCTCGCGCGCGACCGCATCGAGGCCTATCACCGCCGGCAGAAGCCGGCCGACGAGCGCTATACCGACGCGCTGGGCGTCGAACTGGGCGCCAAATGGACCGCCATCGAAGCGGTCGGCCTCTATGTGCCGGGCGGCACCGCCGCCTATCCCTCCTCGGTGCTGATGAACGCGGTGCCGGCCAAGGTCGCGGGCTGCCCGCGCCTCGTGATGGTCGTGCCGGCGCCCGACGGCAAGCTCGAACCGCTGGTGCTGGCGGCGGCACGGCTCGCCGGCGTCGACGAGATCTATCGCATCGGCGGCGCGCAGGCGGTGGCCGCGCTCGCCTATGGCACCGACACGATCGCCCCGGTCGCCAAGATCGTCGGCCCCGGCAACGCCTATGTGGCGGCGGCCAAGCGTCTCGTGTTCGGCAAGGTCGGCATCGACATGATCGCCGGCCCTTCCGAAGTGTTGGTGCTCGCCGACAAGACCGGCAATCCCGACTGGATCGCCGCCGATCTCCTGGCGCAGGCCGAGCATGATGCCAGCGCCCAGTCGATCCTGATCACGGACGATCCCGCGCTCGCGACCGAAGTCGAGAAGGCCGTTGCCGCGCAGCTCACCACGCTGCCGCGCGCCGCGGTCGCCTCGGCCTCCTGGCGCGATTTCGGCGCCATCGTCACCGTGCCGACGCTCGCCGAAGCGGTCGCCCTGGTCGATCAGCTCGCGCCCGAGCATCTGGAAATCGTCGCGGCCGACGCCGAGGCGCTGGCCGCGTCGATCCGCAATGCGGGGGCGATCTTCATCGGCGCCCATACGCCGGAAGCGATCGGCGATTACGTCGGCGGCTCCAACCACGTGCTGCCGACCGCGCGCTCGGCCCGCTTCTCGTCGGGGCTGGGCGTGCTCGATTTCATGAAGCGCACCTCGCTGCTCAAATGCGGACCCGAGCAGTTGCGCGCGCTCGGCCCCGCGGCCATCGCGCTCGGCGAGGCCGAGGGTCTGGGCGCTCACGCCCGCTCGGTGTCGATCCGGCTCAACCTGTGATGACCGCCGCCAAAACACCGGCTGCCGCGAAGCAGCGCCTCACCTCGGTCGTCCTCGACGAGGAGTCGATCGGGCGCTCCAATCCCGATGTCGAGCACGAGCGCAAGGTCGCGATCTACGATCTGCTCGAACAGAATTATTTCGCGCCGGCCGGGCACGAGGGCGGACCCTATGCGCTGCATCTGTCCATCGACGGCAACCGCCTGGTGTTCGACATCCGCCTGGAGGACGGCACGCCGGTGGTCGCGCATCTGCTGTCGCTCACGCCGCTGCGCCGGATCGTGAAGGACTACTACATGATCTGCGACAGCTATTATCAGGCGATCCGCACCGCGACGCCCGACAAGATCGAGGCCATCGACATGGGCCGGCGCGGCGTCCACAACGAGGGCTCGCGCATCCTGATGGAGCGGCTCAAGGGCAAGGTGAATATCGACATCGATACCGCGCGCCGCCTGTTCACCTTGATTTGCGTGCTGCATTGGAAGGGTTAGGGGCGTGGCGCGCAGGGGGGTCTGCGAAATCCGCTCAGTCCCGCGCCGGCGGGATTTGGGCGCCGACCTTGTGATCGCACTCCTGCGCTCGGTCCCCGCTTGCGCGGGGACGAGCGGGGATTAGCGCCTCGATGGCCGCGCCCGCGCGCATCTCGCGCCCCCAGGCGGTGCTGTTCGCCTGCGGCATGAATGCCGTGCGTTCGCCAATGGCGGCCGGCCTGTTCCGGCGGTTGTTCGGCAAGTCGGTCTATGTCGCCTCGGCCGGCGTGCAGAAGGGCGAGGTCGATCCGTTCGTGGTCGAGGTCATGAACGAGATCGGCGTCGATATTTCCCGCCATAAGCCGATCACGTTCGAGGAACTGGACGAGCTGGAAGGCTTGAATTTCGATCTCATCGTCACGCTGTCGCCGCCGGCGCATCACAAGGCGCTCGAATTGACCCGGACGGTGGCGGCCGACGTGGAATACTGGCCGACCGTCGATCCCACCGCCGCCGAAGGCAGCCGCGAGCAGCGCCTGGAGGCCTATCGCGCGGTGCGCGACGAGCTTCTCAGGCATATCCGCGAGCGGTTCGGGGCGAAGGGCGCGGGCAACGAGTGAGCGAGGCGGCGCAGCGCGGCGCCGCATCCGTCATTTCTGCATCGCCACGCCCGGCAGCTTGAACACATCCAACAGGCCGCCCGGCTTGCGCGGATAGGCATGCGTGAGCTGGAAATCGAGGTCGGTCTTGCCGGCGAATGTGCCGTGGCAATTGATGCAGCCGTTCGGTTCGACCGGCTGCTGCAGGTAGGTTTCGAGCGTCGTATTGGCGAGGAATTCCGGCTGGTTGGGCTTGCCGAGCGGCGTCGCCGAGGCGCCCCATTGCGCGTTCACCAGCATGTAGTTCTGCCAGACATTGTCGGCGCGCAGCGTTTTCAGCGCCGTTTGATAGGTGACATTGTCCGCCGCCGCCACGCTGTCGACCGGCGTGACGCGCATCACCTGGGTCGGCGTCTGGCTGCCCGCGGCCGGGGGCTGGTTGACCGGGCAGGTGGTGCAGCTCGCATTGTAGAAGTTGAAGGTCGCGGTCGCCGGCGGCGTGGTGCCGAAGTCGGGCGCGTTGTCGACGTGCTCGAAGGTGGCCCACAGCCATTGCGGCAGTTGCGCCGTCTTCATGACGATATGCAGGCCGACCAGGCCGAGCAGTTGCTTGGCGCATTTCTTGGTGACGTGATCGTAGACCAGCGCTTCGGTCGTATAGAACTTCTTGAGGTCGTCGGGCTGCTTGCTGCCCAGGAGGCCCATCACCTTCCAGGCCGCTTTGACCTTGATCGTGGCCGGAGGCGCCGTGGTGTTCGAGGAATACGGGAAGCTGATGGTTTTTCCGCGCTGATTCTTGCTGTTGTAGAAGCGGTGCGACACCACGTAGTCGTAATAGACCCGGTTGAGCTTGACCTCGTACCAGACATTCATGCCGTTCTGGTCGATGAGGCGGTTGCCGTCCGCCTGCTTGTCGCCGGTGATGAGCTCGCCGAACTTGGAGGTCAGCATCAGCGTGCGGCGCGCCGCGACCGGGTATTCGGCCGCGAGCGCCTTGCAGGCCGGCGGAATGCTTTCCGGCGTGTCGAACGATGTCGGGCGTTTCGGCGGGTCGAGGTAAATGTCGTTGGTATCCTTGTAGGTCTCCCAGACCGTCGGTCCGGCCGGCAGGGACGTCGGGCCGCTGCCTTCGCCGCTGGTGACCAGGCCCCCGATCACATTCTGCCGGTCGGGCACGCCGCGCTGGACGATCGGATTGGGCGCCGGCCAGTTCAGCGCGATGAACGTCTCCCATGCCAGATTGTCGACGAAGGGCTGTAAGCCGATGGCGCCGACGTCCTGGGTGACAAGGTCGTGCGGAATATCGGGGCTGAAGACGTAGGCCGGTGGCCCGAGCTGGCGTCCTTTGACTGCGTCCTGCGCGATACTCGCGCCGGCGGCGACGGTGAGCACCCCCGCGGCCGCCATGACGATGCCAAGGGCGCGCGCGGTAAAGCGGTCACGGTGCATCACAACCCCCGATCAAGCAATGGTTGTATTATTTATTGATGCACGCAATAGGTCAAGCGCCCCTCTCGCGGCACAAATGTATGGCGCCGTCCCGGCTATCCGTGACCCGAGCGTTCCTGAACCATGCGTGCGGACATGCTTTGCAGGGCGGTCGCTCGGGTTGTGACAACAGTCACGCTCCGCTAGGTTCCGGGGCCATCCGCCACTTTTTCTCAAACGAATCGCCGTAGCGTCAGCCGATGATCGGTCGCCCCAAATTCGTGCTTGCCTCCGGCTCGCCGCGCCGGCTCGCCTTGATCAACCAGGCCGGCATCGAGCCCGACGCGCTCAAGCCCGCCGACGTCGACGAGACTCCGCGCCGCGGCGAAATTCCGCGCGCCTATGCCAACCGGCTCGCCCGCGCCAAGGCGGAAGCCGCGCTGGCGAATGTCGAACTCGATGAGGAATTGCGCGGGGCCTATATCCTGGCCGCCGACACCGTGGTGGCGGTCGGGCGCCGCATTCTGCCCAAGGCCGAATTGCTCGACGAGGCGGCGCAATGTCTGCGCCTGCTGTCCGGCCGCAATCACCGCGTCTATACCGCGATCTGCCTGGTGACGCCGAAGCAGGCCTTCCGCCAGCGGCTGGTGGAGACGCGGGTGCGCTTCAAGCGGCTGTCGAAGGAGGACATCGAGGCTTATCTCGCCTCCGGCGAATGGCGCGGCAAGGCCGGCGGCTATGCGGCGCAGGGCATCGCCGGCACATTCATCGTCAAGCTCGTCGGCTCCTACACCAATGTGGTCGGCCTCCCGCTCTACGAGACCACCACGCTGCTTGCCGGCGAGGGCTATCCGATCCGCTTCGGCTGGCTCGGCGCCGGGGTGTGAGGGCAACGAGGCGGGGCGACGCATGAACCTCGCGCTATGGCTTTCGCGTGCGGGTTCGAGTCATCCGGACATGCCGGCTGCCGCGCTCGGCACGCGTGTCGTCTCCACCTATGGCGAGCTCGCGAGACGCGCCGCCCGGCTCGCCGGGAGCCTGCGCGAGCGGTTTGGGCTCGAGCCCGGCGAGCGCGTGGCGATCGTTGCCAAGAACACGCCGGCCTATCTCGAACTCATCCACGGCATCTGGCATGCCGGGCTTGCCGCGGTGCCGGCCAATGCCAAGCTGCATGGCGCGGAACTCGGCTACATCCTCGAGCATTCCGGGGCGCGCGTGTGTTTCGTCACCGAAGGGCTGGATGCGGCGATCGCGCCGCATGCGCCGGCGAGCCTCGAACGGCTGATCGTCATCGGCAGCGCGGAATACGAAGCGCTGTTTACCGCCGACGCCGTCGCGGTGACGGCGCGCGCCGGCGACGATCTGGCCTGGCTGTTCTACACCTCGGGCACGACCGGGCGGCCGAAAGGCGCCATGCTCACCCATCGCGTGCTGGCGGCGGCGAGTTTCGCCTATGCGGCGGAGGTCGATCCGGTGACGCCCGGTGACGTCATCCTGCATGCCGCGCCCATGAGCCACGGCTCCGGGCTCTACATGATGGCGCATGTCGCGCGCCTGGGGGTGCAGGTGGTGCCCGAATCGGGCGGCTTCGAGCCGGAAGAGATCTTCGCGCTGTTCGATTGCTGGCGCCGCGCCTCCATGTTCGCGGCGCCGACCATGATCAAGCGGCTGGTCGCCTGTGCGGCCGACTGCAATGCCGGCAACATCCGCACGCTGATCTGGGGCGGCGCGCCGATGTATGTCGAGGACGCGCTTCTTGCGCTCGAGCGGTTCGGCCCGCGGCTGGCGCAGATCTACGGCCAGGGCGAGTCGCCCATGACCATCACCACGCTGTCGAAAGAGGACATTGCCGACCGCGCCCATCCGCGCTGGCGCGAGCGGCTCGGCTCGGCCGGCCAGCCTTACGCCTGTGTCGAGGTCATGGTCGCGGACAGCGAAGATCGGCCATTGCCGGCGGGCGAGACCGGCGAAATCCTTTGCCGCGGCGACGTGGTGATGCCGGGCTATTGGCGCAACGAGGAGGCCTCGCCGGCGTCCCTGCGCGGCGGCTGGCTGCACACCGGCGACGTCGGCGCCTTCGACGCCGAGGGCTATCTGCACCTGAAGGACCGTTCCAAGGACCTCATCATTTCCGGCGGTTCCAACATCTATCCGCGCGAGGTCGAGGAAGTGCTGCTCACCCACAAGGGCGTCCGGGAGGTCTCGGTGATCGGCCGGCCGGATCGCGAATGGGGCGAGGTGGTGGTGGCCTATGTGGTCGGCCAAGCGAGCAGGGCCGAGCTCGACGCGCTCTGCCTTGACCGCATCGCGCGCTTCAAGCGGCCGAAGGATTACGTGTTCGTCGAGGCGTTGCCGAAGAACAATTACGGAAAGATTCTGAAGACCGAGCTGCGCGCCGCCGACGCCAGCCGTAATTCAGATTGATTCACCGCAGGCGCGCTTCACCCCACCCCGGCGCCGCGCGCCGGCCCGCCCTGCCTGGGGAGGGTGAAACGGGCCCGCGGCGAAGCCTTGCGCGATTGCATTGATCTGCCGGGGTTGCCGTCGGGCCCAAGCTGGCCTATGGAGAAAGTCCATATATATGACCTTTAGGGAGTGAGCCACCATGGCCGATATCGTGCTGGGCATCGGAACCTCGCATAGTCCGCTTCTCAACAGTCCGGCCGAGGACTACCCCAAGCATGCCGCCATCGACGCCTCCGGGCGCAAGCTGCTCGACAAGAACGGCAAGCCCTGCACCTATGGCGAACTCCTGGAAAAGGCCGATCCCTCGATCAAGCAGCAGATCGAGCCGCAGGTGCTCGAAGAGCGCTCGGCGCGCTGCACCGCGAACATCGAACGGCTGTCGCGCGAGATCGCCGACGCCAAGCTCGACGCCCTCATCATCATCGGCGACGACCAGCACGAGCAGTTCTTCGACGACAACATGCCGGCAATCCTGATTTATTGGGGCGAAACGATCGAGAACAATCCGCTCCACATGGACGAGGATGCGCCGCAGTTCTGGCGCAAGGCGCGCTCGCAATATCACGAGGTGGCGCAGTCGCGGCAGTATCCGGTCGACGCCAAGCTCGGCCTGCACCTGATCGGCAGCCTGATCGACCAGGGCTTCGACATCAGCCAGGGCAAGCGGCTGGCGAAGGAACACGGCGAAGGCCACGCCTTCGGCTTCGTGCATCGGCGCATGATGGACGACGATCACATCGTCCCGATCGTGCCGGTGGCGCTCAACACCTATTTCCCGCCCAACCAGCCGCGTCCCCGCCGCTGCTATCAGCTCGGCCAGGCGATCCGCCAGGCGGTGCGCAGCGGACCGAGCGGGCGCGTCGGCATCCTCGCGTCCGGGGGCCTCAGCCACTTCACGGTGGACGAGGAACTCGACCGCGGCGTGCTCGACGCCTGCGCGCGCAACGACGGCGAGGCGCTCTGCGCGATCCCGCCCGAGAAGCTGAATTCCGGTTCCTCGGAAATCCGCAACTGGATCACGGTGGCCGGGGCGGCCAGCCATTTGAATAATGCCTGGCAAGAATATATCCCATGCTATCGTTCCGCCGCCGGCACCGGCTGCGGCATGGGTTTCACGGTCTGGAAATAGGCGAGGGAGGATGAACGAAATCGTGCGCAAGCCGACCGGCACGCGCGTCTGTCCGATCTGCGGCAAGGCCGTGGATGCGGCCTTCTCGCCGTTCTGCTCCAAGCGTTGCGCCGATATCGATCTCAATCGCTGGCTTTCCGGCGTCTATGCCGTGCCGGTCAGGGAAGAGGAAGACGAGGACGGCGCGCGCCCGGCGGACGGCGACGGGGAGCGCGGCGCGTGACCGGTGCGACCGTCCCCTGGGCCGACCAGTTGTTCGACGTGCTCAAGCGCGGGCACGTGCGGCAGGTCGGCTACGTGCCCGATGCCGGCCATTCCCGCCTGATCGAGCGCTGCCGCGCCGACGCCGACATCCACGACGTCGCGCTCACCACCGAGGAGGAAGGCGTGGCGCTCGCCGCCGGCGCCTGGCTCGGCGGCATGCGGTCCGCGCTGCTGATGCAGTCGAGCGGGGTGGGCAACTGCATCAACATGCTGTCGCTGCCGCGCACCTGCCGCATGCCGATGTTGATGTTCATCACGATGCGCGGCGAGTGGGAGGAGTTCAATCCCTGGCAGGTGCCGATGGGCTCGATCGTCGAACCCGTGCTCAAGCTGTGCGAGGCGCACGTGCATCGCGTGCGCAAGCCGGAGGAGGTCGCGCCCACGGCCGAGCAGGCCTTGCGCGAGGCGTTCAACGACGAGCGCATCGTCGCGGTGGTGCTGTCGCAGGAACTGATCGGCAAAAAGGTGTGGGTGAAATGAGCACGGATGGACTCGATCGCCGCGCCGCCATGGCCCTGCTCATGGCTGATCGCGCCGACGACCTTCTGGTGGTGCCGGGGCTCGGCTCGACCACCTACGATCTTGCCGCCGCCGGCGACAACGACCGCAATTTCTACCTCTGGGGCGCGATGGGCGGGGCGGCCATGATCGGGCTGGGCCTGGCGCTGGCGCAGCCCGCGCGCCGGGTCGCCGTCGTCACCGGCGACGGCGAGATGCTGATGGGCTTGGGCGCGCTCGCCACCATCGGCCTCAAGAAGCCGAAGAACCTGGCCATCATCGTCTTCGACAACGGGGTCTATGGCGAGACCGGCATGCAGCCGAGCCACACGCGGGGCGGCGCCGACCTCGTGGCCGTGGCGCATGCCTGCGGCATTTCCGCCTGCATGGACGTGCGCGACGAGGCCGATCTCGAAGAACTTGCGCGCCGGCTCGATGATCTTTCCGCGACCCTGTTCGCCCGCGTCGCCATCCGGGCCGAGGAACCGCCGCGGGTGCTGCCTCTGCGCGACGGGGTGGCCCTGAAAGAGCGTTTTCGCGCCGCCATCGGGGTCCGGTAACGTTTTTTTCGTTCAGGCGAAGCCCTTCTGGACAGTGGGGAATCCAGCCTTTATAAACCCCGCGCTCTGCTCGTCCGCTCAGGGGCCTCCCCGGCGGATCACGGCGCCCAGGTAGCTCAGTTGGTAGAGCATGCGACTGAAAATCGCAGTGTCGGTGGTTCGATTCCGCCCCTGGGCACCATCCCTTACGCCGCTTGCTGAAAAATCAATCGCTTAGGGGGCAAAATTGCCCCACCGTTTTCTCGCGCGAAGAAAAGTGGGGCACTTTTGTTCAATCTTTGTCTGCCTTTGGAAGCAAATTTCGATACTTAGCCTCCTTGGCGAACCGTCGAAGCCCCGGCCTAAGGTCTGTTGCAATTTGACCAATGATGCGAGGGCGCGAACCTTCGTTGCGAGAATGAATCATTAAATCTCACTCTGCCGGAATTCGCGGAAAGTCAGAAAGCAAAGCCGTTAATATTAGACCTCGAATTCCGAGGGCGCGCCGCGCCAGGTGGAGACGTCGTAGCTATGGAGAGTTGCCCATTGCTGCAAGTCATGGAGCCGTTCAGAAGCGATCTTATCCGCCATGTTGCGCCGTCGCACCTCGGTGTCGAGGAGCTCTTGCAGCGCTCGGAACCAAGCCTTTAAACGTTTTTCCGCTTTTTGCATTGCCGATCTCCCCGTTTGTCATCCGCGAGCTTTCTCGCGTTGGGAGCATTTCGGCCGAAAATGAAAAAATTGCACGGTCGTGGCGGCTAACGATACGGTTTTTATAAGAATGCCCGTTCGGGACAATTCCCAAATATTCGGCTACATTCGAAATTTCAGTACAATGTGCTTGAAGTTTTTGTCGAGGCCCAGAAACGTCGTGACGTGATGCCATTGCTTATCGTTTGCGAGCCGGATAAGCGATTCTTCTCTATAGCGGCTTGATTTGAAGAGCAAAATTTCACCGTGATCGGGCAGCGTTACTTTTCCTGTGACGGTGGTCGCGTCGAGCACCGAGCTGAGGCTCTCCTGGCCGTGAATGGCCTTGATGTGAATTCTGTCGACCGCATCCTCAGCCGTGCCGGGTAGCTTGAGTTCGGTCCAAAGCGCGCGCAGTGGGGACCGGATGAAATCGCGTAGTTCGGTTTGCATATATTCGTTTTCAAGGGCTTTTAATGCCTCGCGATTCGGCGTTTGGTCAAAACACCCTGCCGCCACGACAAGCCAATCACCCGGTTCGGCAACGTTCGCAACCGACTCGAAGAACTTCGCCTCGTTCAGATTACCAATGGTCCCGCCAGTCAGGAACCATGCCACTTTTTTTCCGGTTGGCCGGGGCAGAAACGACCGTACGGTTTCCAAATTCATGATATCGCATTTGATGCATTCAATCTCGATCTTCTCTCTGTCTTGGACAAGCGGTGGTTTCAGCTTTTCCTCCAAATCTCGTCGCGAGGTTTCCAGCATGAAACTGCTGGTGTCTATCAGTGCATGTCGGACGACCTCCCCCACTCCCCTGAATCGATCATGTCGGAGCATGCTCCTCAGAATGACTAAGTCCTTGATCGGCGCACCCCCGCCACCCAGCATCACGACGCCGTGGAATTCGGGACTGCCGACAAAGGCCGCCCATTCGGTCGACGTCACTAGGCGCGACAGGCCCACGCTGCAAGAATCGAAAAGGGAGTATTCCGGCGAGTTCGTGATTGCAAACCACAGCGAGGTTGATTCCGGCGTTTGATAATAGAAGGATTGATCGATGTGTTTTGCGTCAAATCCCTGCATGATCGTCCGAAGCTTGTCGTTGTAAAGGTGCCAAAGAGGAAAACCGACCGCATAAGCCGCGCGAGCTTGTGGTGGTTGCTGGTTTCGCCCCTCTATCGTGTTGACAGCAGGCGGACGCAGCGGTGCCGCAGGAGGGACCGCAGGGGCGCGCGAGGCCAAGAAGGTACGATACTCATCGTCCAAGATGTCTTTTCTATTTAACGCCTCGAATTGGAGCGTGCGCGCTGCGCCGCCAAGTCTGTCGAAGAAATCAGCGATTCCGTCGCGAATGATGCTCTGCCCAAATATTGTCTCCTGCACTTGCAGCTTCTTCGAAATCCATTCGAAAAATGAAGCATAGCGCCGACTAGGAACCGTGCGTATTTTGCCCCAGCGACCCCACAGGTCCAGCAGCTTTCCCCTTGGGTCAGCATCGTCTAGCTCCGGGGGGCCAATCACGTCAAAATACTCGTGTACGACGTCATTGACCCGCGGAAAGCCGAAGGCGATCCGCGCGAGTTCACGTTTCATATTCCAGTCGGGAATAGCCATTTGTAGCTCGCATCTTAAACCAAACTCAGTTGACAACGTCACTTGGCGCCGACGCCGTCGAGGATTGCTCATTCCTCGTCACTTTCAGGATTGCCCAATTAGCAATCAACCCAGCCGCCATTCCCACGCCAGATTCATTGAAAGTCGAACCTAGGCCAAAGTGCTTCCATAGTATGGCGGCCAAGATACCAACAGAGATGGAGGCTAGCATCGACATGCCGGAGTGCTTCCACCCGAGCACTTTAATCATAACGGCAGCCGCCAGCCCGGCTCCCATCATTGAAACAGAGGCAATTGCCAGCGTGAATACTGTGCCGTGGACTGTTACCGAAACAAGCATCGTAACAACCCCGATCAGCAACGTCAAAACCGGTATTGGGACGCGAAGCTGCTTGTTTCTAAACATCCGCGGCAGAAGATCGTGTTGCACAGCCTGCGCCATGGCAATCAACAAACCGTTGGTCGTAGAAGCGATTGTTGCAAAAATATCTGCGACGATGACTCCGGTAAGGACCGTGCCGATGTTATGTTGAAAGAAAAGGCTTAGGCCTGTTTCAGGATCAGCGATCCCAGGCATGACTCCGCGGAGCAGCACACCAAAGATTGTCATAGCGATCCAGGTGAATTGAACAAAGCTGATATATATCCACCACGCCGCTCGCGTTTCCTCGGGGCTGCTTCCAGCGAGGTAGCGAGAAACGATTTGCGGCTGGCCGAGTCCGAAGCCCACTGCGGCAGCCGCAAACCCGAGTACAAATCCTACAGTAATTGCTAGTCCTCCCGGAAGAACTTCGAGGAAGGATGCTCCAGCCGAACCAAGGTTACGATAGAACGCAGCGGGCGCCGCAATTGCGAACCAAACGACTGCGGCCAACGCAATGACGGTCCCAAGAATTCGGATGATTGCCTGCAAGGTGTCAGTATAGACCGAACCGCGGAAGCCGCCGATTGCCGAATAGGCAACGATCAGAAGCGCGAAGAGAGCAAGCGCTGTCCATTCGGACATTGCAAAGGCCCCGCCGAGAAATTTCTGACCGGCAAGCCATTGCGCCGCGGTGTAGCCGGTGAGGCACGTGAGAACAAGAAGCGCGCACAGCATCGCAATCGCGGATGCGGCCCAGCCGGAGAGATTGAAAGAAAGGAACTCGGATAGAGTCGTTGCGCGCGAGACGCGTCCTTGCTGATTGATACGGGAGGGGAAGAGATACCAAAAGACAATATCGCCTAACAGCCAGCTGAGCGGCAGCAATACCCAATGTAGCCCATACGCATAGCCAAGGCCGACGGCACCGGTTACGATGAATCCGCTATTGGCTGTTGTGCCCGCGCTTAGTCCCACCATCCATCTGTTGAGCTTCATTGCCGCAAGGCCGCTGTGGCGATCCTCTCTCGAGTGCCATCTGGCCAACATGGCGGCGCCGTATGTCGCAACCAGCGTAATGGCAAACACAAGCTCGGCTGCGGTCAGTGTCGGCATGTACGTGGTCCTTCTCCCATTTCCGTGGCAATGACTTTGCAGCCATTTTGGAATTTCGAGAACGGAATGTGATGGAATGGGCCAGAATGCGCCCGAATTCTGATCTAGACGCGCCCAGCTACTATGGCGCAAAAGACCTCACCGTGCCGCGCCCGGGCGCACTTCCTGCTTCGCCCTCTGAAAAGTCGATCGTCTAGAGAGCGAAATTGCCCCACCGTTTTCTCGCGCGCAGAAAAGTGGGGCACTTTTGTTCAATTTCTGTTTTCATCAAAGCGCGCCATCGCCGCCGCGGCGAGTACCTTCTGCCGGGCGCCGCGCGTGTAGCGCACGACTTCCTTTGACGTGGTGTGGCCCGTAATGGCCATGATTTCATTCTCGCTGGCACCGAGTTCGGCAAGCCGCGCCGCGGCAGCTTTGCGAAGGCCGTGCGCCGTGCAGTGCGGCAGGCCCGCTTCGTTACAGCGCTCGCGGAACCAGTTGCCGAAGCCGTTCGCGGTGAAGGGCTTGCCAAAGGCTGTCACTAGGAAGGTGAGATTGCCCGACGGCGTTGCATCGATGATCGCTTTGAGTTCCGGACGCACCGGGATGGAAAGTGTGATCGGCTTGCGCTTACGGTTTTTGACCTGCGTGAAAGTCAGCCACCTATCCTTGATGTACTGACGCCCGAAGCTCACCACATCCGAACGCCGCTGACCGGTATAGAGCAGTAGCGCCAGCGCTAGCCGCGCCTTCGTCCCGACCGGATGCTGCTCCTCGAATTTCTCGACCTCCTCGATCGACCAGGAGTGAAAGCCTTCCGATCCACTCTTCAGGTACGGAACGTCCTTCGCCGGATTACGCTCGGACAAATCGTTTTCCAGCGCGAAGGTGAAAACCTGCCGCAGCGCCTTCACGTATGAATTCGCGGCTTCCGGCGTCTCTGCTTTTTCGTCACGGCGGCGGCGCACGTGCCGCGCCTCCATGAGCGTATAGGGCTTGTCGCCGTCGCGCTGGCAGGCAGCATCCAAAATCAAGCGCCGCACGTGCTGCGTCCTGGTTTCAAGGCCCTTGAACTCAGCGCAGCGGTAATACTGCTCGCATAGCCAGCGCAGTGTGCCTTTGCCGGCCGGCTGGCGGGTGGCTTTGGTTTCAGGCCCTTGCTTGATATGTCCTGCCAGGGCGTCCCGGTATTCCTCAAGGAACTCCGGTGTGCCGGGCGTTTGCCGCAGCCGCACCTTCTTCGTCCCCGCACGGCGCACATAGATGCGCACGTTGCCGTGACGGTCCGTGTCTTCATAGGTGTATTTGAGATCGACCTTGCCTGTGCCGTCTCTCATGCGGAACGCCACCATCGGCGCTTTCTCCGTTCTCAGTCTTCATCGTCCCACGGGTTTGCCGAGCAGGACTCGCCATCAGGAATCGCCTCGAATGCGGCGTCAAGCCTTTTCCGGTCCCAGATCGTGCGCGCGTTGACACGTTTCGGTTTCGGCATCCGCCCGTCTTTGACCATTTCATCGAACAATGAGGCCGAGACGCCGATATACGCTGCCGCTTCGACACGCGATAATCCGCGCGGCGGAAGGGAATGCGGCAGAATTTCTGTGCGGGCTGACATCCTCGTTTCCTGAAGTAACCGCAGACACCTTCGCAATTTGCGAGTCGGTCGTCGTGGTCACTTCCTGGCCAGAATTGCGAGGCCGATTCCGCGGAAACTCAAGCATAGAGCCAGTTTCCCTGGGTTCCTTAATAAGTTGTAAATATTTACATAATACAATTAAAAGTAGTACTTAAGTATATTTAAGAAGGAGAATGATTATGACCCAAATACCTCATTACATAAACCTTAGACAGGCCCGCGTTGTACTTTCTGACATGGGCATAACACTCACCGATCGGCAGATGAAACGTGCCGCGGAGCCCGGTCCTGCGGGGAAGCGCAAGCTCCCGTTCTTCGTCGATCCGATTGACGGCAAGCTGAAGATCGAAAAAGGAGAGCTGGTCAAAATCTATATGGAGCTGCAAGTCCAAGCTGAAAACAATATTAGAGATAGAGAAACATAGTATTTGCAACGCGGAATCGCATTTAATACTATGCCGTTACGATGTCAGATATAAGAAAAAGAACGGGACCCAAGGGAACAACGTATCAGGTTCGCTACCCCAGCAAGGCGACCAAGTCAGGCTATGCCTACGCGACCTTTGCCACGCGCAAGGAGGCGGTCGCATTTGTCGAGAGTGGCAAAGCCCGTCGGTCGGGCGGAAGCGTCCACGCGGAAATCAAAACCGTTTCCGACGCCATCGATAAATGGCTGGAAATTTGTGAGCATGAAGGCCGCCATGGCAAAGACCCGGTGACCGATGCCGTCCTTGAAAATTACCAGCGTAGAGCGAATTTCATGAAACGCTATGACTGGGATAGACCTGTTCATGAGCTTGAGGCGCCGGATATCGTAAAATTCAGATCATGGCTTTTGAAGACCCTCACGCGGGATCAGGCGCGGACCACACTATCGTCCTTTCACTCCGTACTTCTCGAAATGCAATCGCGCGGTATTTTGATCGCTGACCCGGCGTCGGGGATCACCATTCATCAATCGCGTTACAAAGAACCGGTATCCATTCCCTCGCTTGAGGAGATGGATACTATCCTTGTGACCTGTGATCGCCTCGCCAATTCAAAGAACCAATCGGTCGCCAAGGCGTGGGAGCGTTATCGCGCGATGATATATCTTGCAGCAGACAGCGGAATGCGTCCGCAGGAATACATTGCGCTTCCTATAGCCGGCCTTCTGCAAAACGGCGTGCGCGTCATCCAGGCGGTTGACAGGAGCAACAGGATCGGCCCGCCCAAGACGCAGGCAGGCCGCCGCTTCATCCCTGTCGGAGCCGATACGTTGGATATGGCGCGGCACTACGCTCAAAAGCATGGGCAGGGCAATTTGGTATTTCCGTCGCGCGACGGAAACGGTCATCAGCCATACCGTTACTTCTTGCGCAGAGGCTGGCACAAGCTAATGGAGGAGGCCGGATTGATCGAAGACGCTCGCGAGGGCGACAAAGAAATGTTCAGGCCCAAGTACACGCCGTATTCCCTACGGCACTTTTTTGCATCGATGCTCATTCACCAGAACAAGAATCTGAAATTCATACAAACCGTCATGGGCCACAAAAACATCAAACTGACGTTTGACGTTTATGGTCACATCATCAAGGAAAAAGAGGTGGCCGAACTCGAAGATTTTCCCGGCATATTAAAAATGATTCAACCTTCTGCGGTGGGGACACCAAGTTGATGTGGCGAGTCTGTGGCGAGTGGTATCTAACGAATTGTTTTAATTAACAATAAAACACCTCGACACGGTAGGGGTCACAGGTTCAATCCCTGTCGTGCCCACCATCCTAAAATCAATAACTTACGTGAGACTTACGGAAACAAAACGGCCCTTCGAGGTCGTTTTTGCCACAAATGACCGGTCCTCGGAAGCCCGCAGAAATCCGCCGTTTTCTTTTTTGGCCCGCTGCGGCTTGTGGCGAGCTTGTGGCAAATTGTCAGAGGACCTGTGGTGAGTTGCCATAAGAAAAGACGGCTTCTGCGACCCTCACCCTGGCTAGGTGGGGGGCGCTCCATGAGGTGGCCAGACGCCGGTTTCTGCACGCGATCCACCGCTTTCGGAAAAAGAAATAGACATAAGGACTTGAGTCTCCAATAGATTTTCGTTTGCGACAATCGGCGCTGCCATTGTAGATTGAACCCGGTAGCGCGGCCTACCGTCGAACTGTCGCCTCTGAGGCAGTAACGAAGCCGCTGGACGATACCGGAGGCGGTCCCGTGAGGGTCCGTGTCCGGTCGCCCGCACCAATTTATCTATAAGAAAGTTCGGAGAAATGGATCAAGCAACCCATAATAAGATCGTTTCATTCATTTGGGGAATTGCGGACGATGTTCTGCGCGATCTCTTCAAGCGCGGGAAATACCCCGATGTCATTCTTCCGATGTGCGTCCTGCGGCGCATGGATGCGGTTTTGGAGCCGACTAAGAAGGCTGTCCTTGAAACCAAAAAGATGCTCGATGAAGCGCGGATTACCGAACAGCGCGCTGCGCTTTGTGAGTCATCCGGCCAGGCATTCTACAACACGTCCAAATTCACGCTGCGCGACCTCAAGTCCCGTGGCAATCAGCAGCAGCTTCTTGCCGATTTTGAAGACTACTTGAACGGTTTCTCGCCAAACGTTCAGGACATTCTCGCCAACTTCAAATTCCGCAATCAGCTCACGACCCTTTCTAAAGCCGACGCCCTTGGCACGCTAATCAATAAATTTCTCGACCCAGAGATCGACCTGTCTCCTGCGGGCATGAACCGCCCCGGGTTCGTCGGAGGCCGTTTGGTTTGAGTCAGGCTGCCATGGCTGGTTGCTGCAGCATGGCGTAGTAGCGCTCCTCGGCTTCGGCCGGCGGCACATTGCCGATGGGCTCCAGGAGCCGCCGGTTGTTGAACCAGTCTACCCATTCCAGCGTGGCGAACTCGACGGCCTCGAACGA
>Ga0182748_1001650_pt1 | contig 21395 bp, 21 predicted proteins | sample eDN3rd37CKraftOP_FD_128877 | JGI IMG/M metagenome (GOLD analysis project Ga0182748, IMG submission 128877) | Enriched Organic Plus compost microbial communities from Emeryville, California, USA - eDNA 3rd pass 37_C Kraft OP (version 2) (version 2) ...
AATGGCTAAAACATACTTTGCTCAACATAGCCTCCATCAACCATAAGAATCTAAAAGATCTTTACCCGCAGAACTATAAACAAATTATTGACAAATCAAATACGTAGTTCGTAGGGCGGATACACTACAAAGCCTAAAGCTATTAAGAAATAAGAATAGTGTGAAGGAATTATTCACTCCCATAAAACTGAACGACGGTCATATCAACGGCTTTAATAAACTGACCAATGGCTATGCCTTGGGGTGGCCAACCGTGGTCAGAGATGAACATCCCGCCGCAGCTCCTGTCGGTGGGATGCGCTCGGCACTATTTGTATATCCTCAAGATAATCTGTCCATAATCGTTCTGACGAATCTTCAGGGGGCCAACCCTGAATGGTTCATTGATGAGATCGCAGGATATTATTTTCCAGATATGAAGGTAAAAAACGGTTTCGGACTTAGTAAAAACCTTAAACTATTACGTCAAGAACTTATTAAAAATAAATTTCAGAACAATTTCAAAATTTATTCTAACATCAAGTGCAATAATAAAGATTTCGAGTTGTCAGAAGACGAGATTAATTCCTGGGGATACCAGCTTCTAGAACAAAATATGAAACACGAAGCGTTACAGGTTTTTCAATTAAACACCTTACTGTTTCCGGAAAGTGCAAATGTTTATGATAGCTATGCTGAAACATTGAAATTGGTGGGAAATAGCAAAGAAGCCATCATCAATTACAGGAAATCTCTTAAACTTAACCCTGATAACAGTAACGCCCGCCAATTTTTGGAAAACAAAAAATGAATGAATTCTAAATTTAGAAATTCATAGATGTAAATATTTGAAATGCCCAACTGTCAGATCAAGTTTTAACTTTTACAGTTAAAAAGTAATTCTTTAAAACTAATCGACTAAATCACATCAATATTCAGCCGCAAATATGAATCTTTAATGTTTTTAATGGTATCAGGGTCCAAGTCTCCTGCAATAAAGTGTGCTTTCCACTCCGCTAATCCGTCTAAAACAACATGTTTAAGAAAGTACATTACCATTTCAGAACTTTTTAAACTCTTCCAATGAATATGGTTTTTATTAACAATTATCGTAATTCTATCTTTTTCAGCTCTAGACCTAATAATCAAATATGGATCATATGAAGAACTTTCGGAATTAATAATCACAGTGATTGAGATGCCAGAAACTTCAGTAGTATACACTTCGTTCAATTCAAGTTGCAACGTTCTTTCGTAAACTTCTTCATTGCTGTCTTTAATAATTTCCTTTGGTAATACAAATGTGTCAATAACGGAATTTGCAACTTTAGGTTTTTTAACCTCTTTAAAAATATCTTCCACAATTGATTCATAGTCAACGTTATCTGTGCCGTCACTTGAAACAATAGGTTTGCGATATTCGTTAGCAGCTTTTTTATAAATCGCTAGGATTTCAAAAAGTTTATCATTCAATCTATCTTCTTCGTCCTCAGAAAAGAGAATTTCATCCTTTGTATGACTTACATCAAATCCGTCAAGATATAGTTCGCCAGTTAGTCTTTGATTTGCTAAATCATTAATACCACCTTCTTGGTCTCCAAATAATTTGGTGGGACGGTAAGCATCTGGCCATCCCTGAATGACTCTATTTGCTTGCAATATAGAAAAACCACCGTCTCTTCTACTTCCAGATTCTAAAACTCCAGCCCAACCATGAACCCGTTTGCCTAATATTTCAAAATCGAAAGTCGTATGATAGGCTACTCCATTTTCATCCTTTACCAAGCGATCTATAAAATATGATTTGTCCCATCTTAAATGCTCATCTTGAAAAATTAATGATAATTTATGATTTTGGAGGTCTACTCTGTAAATTGATCTTAGAAAATCTTTGATCTTCCTTGAAGTCGCCGGAGCGATTTTTCTATTTAATTTTGTTATAGTAATTTTGGTGTAATGTAGCTCTTTGTCTAAAGGTTCAGATTTGTTAAATGCTAAATTTGCTGCATTTGAATTATTCGATGCAGGATTCGATTTTTTCCCGGTTAGAATATCTAAGTCGGCAGTCACAGTATACTCGAATTCATGACCATATTTTTTTGTTACAATCTCCCATTTGTCACCAAACCAAAAAGACGCTGTTTTTAAACCTAATCCGTATTTAGATCTTCCGTTGGGATCATCAGGTTTTCTACCTACTGTCAATGCTCTTTCTAGGTCCACATCATCCATACCAATAGAATTATCCTCGATTTTTACGTAACCATTAGTTGCATCGTTGTTATAGGAAATGATCACTTGAAGATTCGTTGCTTCTTTTTCGAAAACTTTGTCCAGTAGATCAGAATTGTTAATATAGCTTTGGGTTGAATTATCAACATATTCAGCCAATGCATACCAAGCTTTGTAAGATAGTCTCTTATAAGATTCTAATACCTCAATACCTAGTTTTAGCTCCATTTGTTAAAATTTTTCGATAATAAACTTTTGATTAATAGACTTAAAAATTTTTAAATCACTACCTGGATCCAAAGGATTTTCTGGTATTTTTAAAAAAGAACTATTTCCACTTTTGTAAATTTTTGCCGACAATTCCATGTTTTTATAATAAACTTTTATGTCTTCATTGTTAATATCTGCAAATAACTCAGAACGTTCAATACGATAAATATCCGGAGTTGAAGGATAATTCTTCAAGTAACAGAAGTCCGAATAAATATAGGGATAATCACCGCTTAATCTATAAAGTTCTAGGTCATGATTAATCGTCTTATATACTTCAAGGACACATATCTTACAGTCGAATTCGTAAGATATTTGATCCAATGTTGTTTTGTGATAAGTGTCAAAGATAACAAGTACGGAAGGAGGGATAGTCTCAAACATCCTTTTCAAATCCTCTTCCTTGCCTCCTAAACTTTGGCATTTTGAGAGACAATGTCTAATTAATTCTTCGACATTAAATCTTGGGGTAGAAAATACCTTTAATTGTTTTTTTGTGTGAGCTAATGGCTTACCAGTTAATTCTAATTCAACAATACTCCATTGTGAGAAATTTTCTGCAATCAAAAGTACATCTGGACCAGCTGTTTGATCGTTTTCTTTACTTGCAAACGTAAATGCACTTTGAAACACATGATATCCTTTAAAGATTTCAACAGCGCACTTCAAAAATCTATATTCTAATTTCTTTTCGGGAAGGTTCTTCAAGGAGGCTATTCCTTGATACCATTCGTTAAATTTAGTAACTAATACTTGTGCCATTTTCTATATTGGTAAATCTTCCTTTTGACCCTAAAATATACTCTTGATTCAGTTCGACGCTTATCCATTTACGAGATAGTTGTTCAGCTACCATTCCTGTTGTATTTGATCCGCCAAAAGGATCGATCACCAAATCTCCTTCATCGGTTAGCATTTTAACAAAAAACTCGGGTATTTCTCTTGGCATTCTTGCAGGGTGAAGGGGTATATTATGAGTTTTACAATATTGCTGATAATCACTATTAGATATTGTATTTGACGACATTAAAACGTTACTAGGTATTGCCCCTTTATGTTCTTTAAGGAAACTCGTTTCATTAATTACATGTTCACTGGGACGAATTCCTGCGTTATATTTTTTCTTTTTTAACAGGCTCTTCATTGATTTACTATACTCCTGCAACACTTTCCGATTATCAGCTTTTGGAAAAGGAGTTTTAGAAAGCCACCAAATATTTGTATAACTCTCTTTCACCCTGATACGTTTTACATTAACCCATTCTGCAGGACCCGGTAATTTAGCGGTATTGTACCAAATAAAACTTTGACATAGATGAAGTTTACATCTATTTTTGATAGCAAGCAGAGCTTCTAATGGTAACGTAGACATTTCGGGCAGACCAGCTTCCCATGCATTACCAATTTCAACTACTAGTGATCCATCCTCTTTTAAAAATTCTAAAAGGCCATTCACAACGTCTACTAGCCAATCGATATAATCATTTCCATTTTTATTACCATATTTTTTCTTTCGTTTTAATGGAAATGGGGGGGAAGTAAAGATCAATGAAGCTTTTTCATTTGTTAGAAAGTTTACATCCTCTTTTGACAACATAGTAACATCCCCATTGTAAAAAATCCCATTCGGCGTCCTGTAGGCAATTTCCATTATTAAAAGTAAAAAATTAAAATTCTATATAATCAGATGAATAGATCAAAGCCGTGTTAATAAATAGCTTTTTGTAAAATAACTAAATTACTTTTTTAAACCAAAATAAAATGGTAATTTTCGATGTATAGGTACTATAAGCAAAATTTTTCAACAATTATTGTCTCCTCTTCTCTTCGAGAAGTTCATTATACTTCTCTAATAGTTGAAAATACTTTTCTTTCCAAGAGTCCCTTTCTTTTATTAACTGCGATTCTTCTATACTAGTGGAACCGATTGGGCTGAGATTATTATTTGTGATCCATGTTTTAAATTCCGGAATTTCCTTTGCAAAATCGTATTCCAATACTTTAGCATACTTATATAGCACTCTGAAGCCTAAATTTTCTTGCGAAATATGTTTATAATAGGTTGACTGAGAATTATAACCTGCCATCTGAATTATTTCAACCTTTGGCAAGGGATGGTTGGTTGCTACGTTATCTAAAATTTCTCCGATGTGTTTTTTGCTCATTGTACTGAATTCCAAGTTTGACAATTGGAAAAACGAATATACCTAACATCGAGAGTAAAATAAATACTGAAAAATACGTCAAAATATTTTGAAATAACGTCAATATTACTTAAATTTGTATCATTGTACTGGATTTAATAGCGATCAAGCGGTTTTTCACGCTTTTTTGCAACCTTATTAAGAGTCTCGTCAACAGAAACTAGCACTTTTTGAACCGAAACGAGACGACAGGAAGTACACCATTGCCCATAAAGAATCTGTAAATATCGTATATTTGCATTTCTTCAGGGCTGGTTTCCTGTTGGATGTTGTTTCGGGGCCTGTGCTAGTGCCTTGTTGATACTGAAAACAGGAACCGCCCTGTCGAAGTTTTGGGACTCGTTTAAACCATAAAACGAGTATGAAACAAAAACAAGCGAATTACAAAAACATTATTAAATCCCCCGAGTAGCTTGCCTGGTAGGATTCAGCCAGCGATGATCTGGTCACCTCAGCTATGGAATTCGAGATGCCAATTATTTTCCTTGTGATACTCAGTAAATAGAATTCTAGCTCCTTTTAATCAATTGTATTATCCGCGGCTTATGGCGCAAAGATAACCGATTCAACCGGAATGGAACTGTTATGCCCTGAGCTCACATTAAAATCTAAAAAATGAAATCCAATTACGCTCACCTAATCCTATTGGATTTGGTGATTTACGAAACCCATCGATCAGGATATAATCCTGTTAAGAATGTTCAAGACTTTTGGGATAAATATTCTTTGAGCGCAATCCATGAACATATACTTGCACTCCAATCTCAAGAACATAATGTAAAGAAGAAATACGGTATTGATCGATTGTCAACTTTTTCGATTGATCTCCTCCGCACATTGATAGCTTATTTCATGATGCATGTCGATAAAGCCGATTTGGGAAAGGTCGAAATCGCGATGGCTGTGAATATGGAAGAGCTAAAAATGACTAAAAAAATATCCGATTTCTTCCAGAGTGTACATTCATCTAATTCCAAATCTTAGAGTTATGAAAAAGTTAGACCTAAGCTCTATCAGCAATGCGTTGCTGTATATACAAAAATTAAAGATCATTGGATTTACAATCTTATATATACTATTTTCTATGTTTAGTTTATCAGCTCAGACGCCCCGCAAGGACAGCGGGGCTAATGGGTTTTCGGTCAAAGCGTTGAAAATAGGAGATACTGTTCCAGAGGCACTATGGAATCAGCCAATTTCTATAGTAAATAGTCCATTAGACACTGGATCTTTCAGGCTTAATCAGTTTCGCAGCAAAAAATTGATCATTATTGATTTTTGGGCTACATGGTGCAGCCCCTGTATTAAATCGATACGCAAGCTTGATAGCTTACAACCTCTGTTTAAGGAGGATCTGGCGGTATTTGCGACTAGTTATGAAGATGCTGACCGTGTCAGTGCTTTTCTGAAAAAACAGGGCATCAAACTTTTCTCGGGTATTAATACAGAGTATCTGAAACAATACTTTCCCCATAAAATGATCCCACACCAAGTATGGATCAAAAACGGCAAAGTCATCGCTAGTGCACATGGCTCGGAAGCCACTGCAGAAAATATTCGCAGTGCTTTAAAAGACAGCTCTTTTGTGCTTGCCACTAAAAATGATGTTCTTGATTATTCTAGAAGCCGATATTTAACAGATTTTATCGATCCCGCAGATGTGAACAGTTTCTCTGCTTCAACATTTAGTAGTGGCCGAGATGGCCTCGGGAGTATTATCTCAAAAGAGATCGCTCAAAACATGATCTTTGTCAATTACACCAATGCAGATCCAATTTCGATGTTTCTGCATACGCTACAACAGCCTAATAACAAAGCGATCATAACAAATAAAAAGCTGTTGGAAATTGATAAGTTACCGGGGATGAAAGCTATGTTCTGCTATCAATTGATCAGTAGGAATACCTCCAAAGCATTTTGGGTGCCGAAGGTGTTAAATGATCTTGCGTTGGAGTTCAATGCTAAGATAGAGCGCAGGAGCTTTACGAAAGAGTGTATCGTCATTAGTAGAAACAAATCGGCAAAAGCTATAACAAGCACAGTTGATTCTGGTAAACAGCAAGACTTTCAGAGTTTTGTCAGGCTGCTCAATTTCTCGGTACGATGGAAAATGGACCAACCACTTTTTATTGATGAATCGGGTTTTTCGGGTAAGGTAATGATGCCGTATTATAGGGATCTACAGTTTAATCTCAATAAGCTGAATCAGGCTCTAGAGCCTTATGGACTTAAGGCTACAAAAAAGCTGAGAAAAATAGAAATGTTGGTCATCGCTGATATGGATACCATTGAAAACTAATCTCGAAATAAGTGAATCAATTATGAGCAATCTTCAAAAAATAAATACTGGGATCAAAGTGTTCTTTGTTCTCGTTTTAATATCACTATTAACTAGTAATGTTGCATTCAGCCAACAGCCCATGAATGTCCTGATAGGTATCGTACGTGACTCGTCCACAAGACAGCCTATTGAAGGTGTGACAATAACTCTAGTAGGACAGTCTGCGGTAAAAGTTTCAACCGATGACCAAGGGCGGTTCAAAATCAGGATTGAGGATACGAAAGGCAGATTGTCCTCATCCCGAATCGGATACCGACAAGAGATGGTTCTATTTGATCTCAACAAATCTAGGGAAATAGAGATGACTTTGTCAAAAGCAGACAACATCTTAGAGGAAGTACTGATCAACACTGGATACCAGCGGATGTCAAAGGAAAGAGCTGTCGGTAGCGTGGACGTCATCGGAACGGAACTGATCAATAGAAATGTCGGCGCCAATATCATTGAACGTATCGAGAATCTGTCGCCGGGATTATTGGTCAATCACGGTGACGCAGCTGCTCAGGATGCTTTCCTGATCCGGGGCCGCAGTACGATCAATGCTGAGTCAAAGCCCTTGATCGTACTGGACAATTTTCCTTATGAAGGTGATCTGGAAAATATCAATCCCAATGATATTGCCTCTGTAACGGTGCTTAAAGATGCAGCAGCAGCTTCCATTTGGGGCGCTCGTGCGGGTAATGGGGTGATCGTGCTGACCAGTAAGAAAGGGAAAGTAGGCAAGACAACAGTTTCGTGGAATAGTAATTTGTCTTACAAAGGCAGACCCGACCTCAATCATCGTCAAATAATCTCTTCGTCTGATCGTATTGGCCTTGAGAAATTTCTCTTTGACAATGGTCGATACGATGCTTATAAAAATCCGACGACCTTGGGTAACAGAATCGCTGTAGTGCCGGAAGCCGTGGAGCTCATGATAGCGAATGCTCCTGATCTTGAAGCTCAGCTAGAGCAGTTGGCCGGTCAGGATGTGAAGAAGGATCTTCGTAAATATTTCTATCAAAGTACCCTGAATAACCAGAATGCCGTGAATATCAGCGGAGCTAATGACAGGATGCAGTATTATATATCCACAGGATTGGATAATGGACGTAGCCAGCTGGTCGGCACCTCCAATCAAAGGTTTACCTTGCGGTCAAATAATCGCCTCAAGGTAAATGATCGGCTTGGATTTGAAACAACGATAAGTTATGTCCGGACCAATAACAAAAGTGGGAATAACGATGGTATGGCAACAGCCCCGTCTAGTACATATACGTTATCGCCGTATGCTCGTTTGGTTGATGATAAGGGTAAGGCACTACCCGTTTATCTGAACTACAGAAAGGGATTTTTGGATACAGTGGGTGACGGTAGGCTGCTGGACTGGACTTATCGTCCCGTGGATGAAATTAATCGCGAGACGCATGCCTTGGATAAACAGGATTTACTTTTTGGTGTCTCGGCAGACTATAAAATACTTGCTGGATTGCAGGCATCGGCACAGTACCAATATCAAAATCAGTCTGGCAATGGTCGTGATCTCTTCTCGCAGGAATCCTACTATGCACGCAACAATATCAATGATCTCGCCCAGACCAATTACACGACAGGCTTAGTCACTTACCCATTTCCTGTGGGTGGCATTATCTGGCAGAATTACAGTAGCACCCGCAGCCATCAGGGGAGGGGTCAGCTTAATTATTCAACAAAATGGAAGGATGATCATCAACTCGATGCTCTGGCTGGATTTGAGATCCGCACGATAAGGACACAAATTGAAAATTATCAAAATATCGGCTACAATGCCGAAAATGGGGCCATCACTAACCGGGTGGATCTGATGACGTATTTTCCAAGAAGGACAACAGCTTCGACCAGAAGAATCGAATTTAATGACTTTAAAGACGGTACAATAGATAACTTTCTATCTTACTTCGCTAATTTATCCTACCGTTATAAAAATAGATATGATATCTACGGCAGTGTCCGAAAGGATGAAGCAAATCTATTTGGCCTCAACACTAATCAGAAGGGAACTCCGTTGTGGTCAGTTGGTGTAGCTTGGGACATCGCTAAGGAACAACTGGGTTTCAATAAACTGTTTTCAAGTTTTAAGCTCAGGAGCACCTACGGTGTTAGTGGAAATATCGCCCGTAATGCCAACGCAATATCGACCATTACCTTAAACACAAGCGGTGGTACACATCCTTTTCCCTCAGCTTACCTCAATACGATTGCCAACAGCAAACTTTCTTGGGAACGTGTAAAGCAGTGGAATGCGGGTATCGATTTTGAACTGCTCAATAGCCGTATTTCCGGAACGGTAGATTGGTATGCTAAAAAAGCGACTGATCTGCTCGCAAGGACGCCCGTTGATCCTACGTATGGTGTGTCCAGTGCATATATGAATGTCGCTGATATGCGGGGTAATGGTGTTGACATTCAAATCAAAACACAGAACATCAAGGGGACATTAAACTGGGAGACCATATGGATGTACAGCCATACAAGCTCTAAAATAACGAAATACTTGTTGCCAGTAGCAAATTCTGGCCAGCAATACCTACCGATCACATTGGCTAATCCACTGGTGGGTAGGCCCCTATATAGTGTCTTTGCACTCAAATGGGAAGGGCTTGATCCGACAAATGGTGATCCCCAAGGGCGGTTGGATGGTAATATATCGAAGGATTATAACGCTTTATATAATAAGACCCCATTGGATGATCTTGTGTTCTTTGGGACGGCACAGCCGACTCATTTCGGAGCCGTGAGAAATAGATTCGTATATAAACAATTTGATCTTTCGTTTAGTATAAGCTTTAAGCTGGGTTATTATTTTAGGGCAAATTCGGTTAACTATACCAACATGTTTGCGGGAGACTGGTATGGTCATGCGGACTATGCCAGCAGATGGCAGCAAGCTGGCGATGAATTGAAAACAGATATACCTTCGCTGATTTACCCTGCTCAGGTAAACAGAGATAATTTCTATAAATATTCGGAAATACTCGTACAACGTGGGGATCATATCCGCTTTGATGATATCAACGTTGGCTATTCCGTCCCTAAGCTCGGAAGGTTGAAAAACGTCAGAGCTTTTATGTACTTGAGCAATCTGGGCATACTATGGGAAGCAAATCATCGTGCCATTGATCCCTACTATAATAACATGCCAAGAGAGGCTAGACAAGTAGCCTTTGGTTTGAATCTTTCACTTTAATTTTTAACACATGAAATCAATTATACAACTATTGGCAATAATGATCATACTAAGTGGATGTAGCAAAGAAGAATTTTTAAATGAAAAACCGAAAGATTCATTAATTATACCAACGACATTGACCCATTTTCAAGCGCTGTTAGACCGTGATGCTTATTTAAATGGCTCTGACGGGCAAGGGGTGACGCCACAGTTAGGGGAGTCGGGAGCAGATAATTTTTATTTATTGGACGCTGATTTCAATGCAAAGCTGCGTCCACAGATGCAAAACTACTATACGTGGGCTGCCCAGCCCTATGCTGGGGTGGAGGTATTGGATTGGTTATACCCTTACCGTGCCATCTTAGTGACTAATACGTTGCTAAATCATCTGGATCAGATATCGGCAGCAACATCAGACTTAAATTATCTAAAGGCGCAGGCTTTATTTCACCGGGCACATTTGTTTTATCAGTTAGCGCAGGTATTTGCGCCTCCATATCGTAAAGGTTCAGCAAATGATGAAAAATCAATTCCTTTGCGGATGACAGATGATGTCAATGAAGTGCTCGTTCGATCGACCGTAACAGAAACCTATGATCGTATTGTTGGCGATCTAAAGGAAAGTGTGCAATATCTCAAGACAAATAACGACTTTCCCACCAGACCTTCTAAGCAGGCTGGGTATGCATTGCTCTCACGTGTATATTTAATGATGCAAGATTACAAATCTGCAGAGCTGTATGCGGATTCTTGCCTTATTATTTCCGATTTTTTGCAGGACTACAATCAAATAAATATGGATTTGACCGAACCATTGACTGGAGATAATGCAAATGGTATCATAAAACCCGAAGTAATCTATTGGACAGGCATGCTTTCTGCCCCTTTTCAATATTATCCGACTACCTTTTTGAGCGCACTGATTCCAGATGAGCTTTATAATAGCTATGTGGATGGCGATCTGCGCAAGCAACTTTTCTTTGAAAAAAGACCGACTGGATATCGTTTCAGGGGGACATACAATTACTTCTCGACCAGGAGCAATTATTTTTCAGGATTAGCAGTAGATGAAGTCATTTTAAATCGGGCAGAATGTCGGGTGAGGAATGGTAAAGTCGAGGCAGGATTGGCGGATTTAAATCGTCTTCTGGAAAAACGCTGGGAAAAAGGGAAGTATATGCCGATTGAAAATTTGTCACAGCCTGAAGCTCTGAAAGTCGTTCTTGAAGAACGACGAAAAGAACTGATCTTTCGTGGCATCCGTTGGTCTGACCTCCGAAGATTAAATATAGAGGGTGCCAATATTACATTGAAACGAACAGTAAATGGAAACGAGTATGTCTTGTCTCCTGATGATTCCCGATGGACATGGCCGTTTCCATTGGAAGTGACTGCAAAATAAAATAGGAAACCCCATAAAACACGCTGTTCTATGGGGTTTTCCATTTACTAATCAAAACGCTTACGGCTCTACATGATAGCGGTCTACTGCTGGTGTGGCATCGTTAATTTCTGAAGGCGCTGTACCGGGTGCAAACCCCTTAGCACAGAGTTCAGTAATAGCCTCCTTACATCCATTGGATGGTTCGTCTGTTGGACCACCGGATAGTAATTGATAAGTACCATCAGGTTGCCTTTCATACCAATCCATTGGATTGGCATATTTAGTGGTGTTTGCAGAGGTCAACGACCAAGTTGACATTCCTGCTGCAATGGCTACTCCTAGAATAGGCATTACATTTGTTTTGATAAATTTAATTAGGTTCATAACCGTAATTTAAAATGGTAATTGATGTGTTTCCAATCCTCTATAACTCGTTGGCTTTTTTAGTTTTTTGCCATCAGCAAATTAGATAGGATCATTCATGTCTTTTGGCAGACTCGCCCTTCACTCCAATAGCCTGGCATCAGAGATCCGCTGTTGCTCCTGTTGCTATTCTTTCGTATGCGTATGGCTGCGTTTCAGTCCATTATGGGCTTCCCCTTTTCCATTTCTCAAGATTGGGATCGATTGGGTGATTTTATAACGATATGTTTTATGACTGCTATTAGGATTAAATTTGGACTTTAATATCCACCACTGTAAAACAAAACTCCAGCAACTGATCAGCAAAAGAAATACATTGAATACGAAGTGGTCCCGCCAGCCTATTGGAATAATCAAACCACAGTTACAGGGTAACTGATCACTCCACACATGTAAGATTGCTAGTCCAACATATGCGGTAAAAACAGCCATTAATAGTGCTGAAAAGGCCAGCCCTACTAATCGGGTACGATGATATCCGATCAGCAGAGCCGCAATCAGCTCACTGCCGGGCACGGCATAAGCCAGGAAGACCGCAAGACGTTCTGGAAAAGGCTGGCGGAGCATGCCTTCCATATTTTGATCAAAATCCGTAATCTTGTTGTAAGCGACAAAGAGCCAGAGACCAATCATCAGAGAGCCATAAAAAGTCACAGCCACCTCTTTCCAATGAAGCAGGCAGAAGCGCACCGATGTTACCCCTACCTGAGTCAATAGTTTGATGATCCATGTCGATCCGGCAACAACCTTTTCGATGGGAAGATATGGATAGCCAATATGTCTTTTTACATTGCTCATTTGCTTTTACTAAGTTTACAATGCTAAATTACTGCAATACAGTGCTTAGCGTTAGGCAGAAGCCGATCTCCGTATAGGTAGAAAATTCGATTAGCTAGGAGAGAGGGGCTGTAGGATCTGAATTTGATGTACCGATGTCGCCACCACTTAACTGCTTCCGCTTAAAGCCCAACGAAGTAAGACCGGTCTCATTTTTAATAAAGGTGGCCAGTTCATTGATACTGCTGAACCCACATTCTTCGGCTGTAATGGCCAATTTTTCGTGGCCGGCTATTACGGAGGCGATATGCGCCAGCAACAATTCGTTGCGGTAGCGTTGAAAGGTGCAGCCATAATGTTCTTTATGCTCCCTGGTGATACGGTCTCTTGAGACTAGGAGTACACCGGCAATATCCGACAGCCGTGCTTTGGCCCCCTTATGGAAAATAGTAATCTGCAAGAGATCGCGTGCTTGCTCGACCAACTGTTCCTTGGGCTGCTCTTCCAATAGCTTAAACCGGCTCAGTTGGATCAGAAAAATCAGGTGCTTGAGCAACATGTGCTCATTGTCGAGGATATTGGGATTGATCTTACTGAAAAGCAGCTGCAACTGATCTTTGGTGATATCACCGACCCGAAAGGTAATGCTCTTGTCCGAAAAGGGGGATCGCTCCTTTTTAGCCTTGACCAGATGCTGTAGAAAATTGAAATGCCGATTGGCTGGTGGCCTGAATAGACCGGCATCCAGAATAAAACCCACTAAGATATGATGGCCTTTAGGTATGGTAATCCTGTATTCGCCTTTGGCAAGATAGAGATAGCTACCTCTTCCCTCGACAAAGTCTATCACAAACTTTTGTTGGGCATGCTGCTGCCGTAAGGGCGAGGTGCTCAGCAAGGTATAGCTAAGATGGAGATCGGGTAATACGGTATATACGGGGATACGCTCCTCATGTTCCATCCAGAATTCATAATAATAGAGGTAGGCATAGCGACCATCAAAAATTTGTTCGCTGATGCAATTGCAGGACGACTCCCAATGTCGCTCCTGAGCATTCCGTATTGGATAGCTCACATGCTGCTTAGGCAAGTCAACGGACTGATAACCCTGTGGTAAATTAAAGTCATAACTTCTTTCCATGATAAAACAGATTTAGGAATATGGCTTTCTTTTAACTGATTGATTTACTGATTGTAAATGTTTTCGTCTGGGATTCTACAAAAAAACATTTTTTTGGCCAAATATAAATGTGGATCGGGTCTGGCAGCGGGTGAACACCAGCTAAGGCACTGTGAATTTTAAAAGATGTCGTAAAAAGCTGTTCGCAGGTACTAGGAGCCAAAGTACCCGAAAATAGAACCAAATTCTTGTATTTCTGCCATCTTAGCCGACGTGATCACCACGCTTCCCTGGCCAAGGAAGCAAAGTGACCAAACGAGGCGAGTTTGGTGCTGGATAGTAACAAAAAAAGATGTAAAAGAAATGGAACAGCTTTTTATGGAAATGCAGCGCTTGGCTGATCAGGCGATCCACACGTTTTCCAATATGGAAACAGTGAAATTGATGATCGACTCTGCTGAGCAGAAATGTAGCTTGTATTACTTGTAGTCCTGCTGCGTTAAAGACAATGGGTGATCCGGACACCCTTTTTTTGCGAACCAATTTATTTTGATGACCATGAATACCTATTTTTCACAATCCGGGTTTATCTCGGATGTAACTTATCATGAACCCAATTTTGACTCCGACAGTTGGTACCGAAGCCTCAAAGCTGTTGCACTCTTATACCAGTGGAAACTCATCCGCAACGATACTGAGGTGCTGCGCTTATTACAGCTGCACCAGCACTGGTCGGCACAGCAGCAGTATAAGTCGGATGCTCATCTGTTGACGGCGTTGAGCACCGCCTGGCCTATGACAGATCAGCGTCCGCGAATATGGGCCTGTATGCACATCGGTCCCTATGCGCTGATCGTCAGAACACTGATTTTAAAGGGATGTAGACTGGCTATATTGCTGCGTTCGGACGTCTTTGACGGACAGGGCAAAATCTATCGGGAGCAGTACCGCCGTTCATTTGGCCGGGAGCCGGACGAAAGCACGCTGCTCTTTATCCGCTCCGATGTGGGCAATCCGCTACTAAAACTCCGGGACGCCATTCGAAACGGTTTTCATGTGGTTGTTTTCATGGATGGTCAGATCGCGTTAGGCGAACCGGGGAAGGGCTGGGCCGCGCTGGGGCTGCATGGGTCCACTTTGCTCCTTCGTGAAGGGGTACCTGCATTGGCGCAGTGGACCGGCGCACCGGTCAAAGCACTCGTATTAACTTTGGATGATGGCGAGATCAATTGCAGGTTTTCAAAAGATCGTTTTGTCAACAGTAAAGCGGACTATGTGAAGGTGCTGCAGCAAGTAGCTGATTTGGTACAGTTGCTTGAACCGCATGAGCTGATCCAATGGGAGTGCTTACCGGCTATCTTCGATCAAAAGCAGCTCGGCCCGCCGGATAATGATGCGCAAAATGCGCTCTGGCTCCCCGTCCTTGCCGGAGGCAGGAGACTGCTGCTAGACATCGCGACCGGGCGTTCGGTGCTTGTAACTGCCACTCAGTTTGAAGTGGTTTCTACCAAACTGAAGGCATTATGGCAGGTCATTGGAAAATAATTTTTGAGACTTAAGTTTGTAAAGCTCTTCTATAATATATAAATTGTCATTTTAAACAACTTTCAGTTGTTAAAATTAAGATTTGTGTGATTAATAACCTACACCGATTATGATCAAGGACAACATTCTTAAGCCTTTGCCCATACGTGTTCATTTAGCGTTTTGGACGGTTTACTTTGGATGGATCACAGCAGTCAATGTTTATAGATATGGATGGGGGCATCTGGTCGTTATGTTTTTCGTAGCGATTGTCATGTTGGTCATCAGCTACGTCAATAGGGCCTGGTTGCGGCACATGCTGTTCAAGAAATTGATTGCCCGGCATGTATTGACTTTGATAGCCTATTTTCTGCTGACTGCATTGCTGATGTTTCTGACCCTCTACCAGTTTCCTACGAGTTTGAGCAGGAAGATCCTCAAAAATCCTGAGCTGTTTCGCTTTGCTGACTTTGCAATCGACGCGCTGACCTTCTATCTGTCATTTGCGCTCAAAGGGATGATGATATTGGCTGCTGAGATCCTCTATAATTTGACAGTCGGACTGTTCCGCCATTTGGGGCTGATGCGTGCAGAGTCGCTTGCTTCCAGCAAAGTCCGCCTGTTCCGTAACTGGGTCACTCATTTTATGGGCAATCTGACGCAGAGTTTGATTCGGCTGGTCCGCAGGTCTCCTTCAGCATTGACCAGATTTGATGTTTTTCTAAAACTGGAAACGTACGGGATACGACAGCTGAGCGGTAGGGATACCATTCTGGGCAGGCTGGAGGACGAAATACATTATCTGCAACAGCTGATGAATTTGTACGATGAGAGACAGATCTTATTGCGGATAGACGTAAGCGATCCCTCCATTCCCATCCTGCCCATGCTGCTGCTGAGTGTATATAAAAACATGGTCAAGCATGGGGATTTCAGCAATCTGGATCGACCGGCCATATTGACGGTTTGTGCGGATGATCAAAAACTGATGGTCAGCAGTGCCAATAAAGTAGCGGAGCAGTCGGCCTGGATCTTCCAGTCCGGTGGTACGGGGATTGAACAATTGATCAGATTGCTGCGCATGGAATATGGTAATGCATTTTCGTTGACGAAACATACGACTAACGGCATATTTTACTTGAAGCTGGAAATAAATTTTAGACATGGATACAATAAAACGAATATTGAAGCAAGAGAAGAGACGTAGGAAAATTGTTGTCGCAATCGTGGATGATGACCCCGATGTCGTTGAAGATCTGAAAGGATATGTGGAGCTGACGGACGGGGTGGAATGTGTTTATGCGACCACGAATCCCAAAGAAGCTTTGATTGCATTGCGTACCCTGAAACTGGATGTACTGTTTCTGGATATTGAAATGCCCATTGTCGGTGGACTGGATATACTGGGGCAACTTGGCGGTCTAAAGCGGAGCAATCCCGGTATTGCTAACCTGCAGGTGGTGGTATGCAGTACCAACAGGGAGGTGGGGGACAAAATGTTTCATTATGAGGTGACCGACTATTTCTTGAAGCCTTTTGAAAGGGAACGTTATTACCGGGCCATTGAAAAAGTGAAAGATAAAATCAGAGGATTCGGCCTGAACAACTTAGATGAAGAGAATAAGTGCTTTTTCTACGGCGAGCGCGGTGCTGCAAAGACGAGGCTTGACTATAATAAAATACTGTATGTCGAGGCCAAAAACGATCAGACATGGATATGGACCGATCAAAAAATGTATATCGAAGTCAATGAAAGTTTTGGTGATATGATCTCCTGGCTGCCCAAGGCCAATTTCGCGCAGGTGCACCGTAGTTTTGCGGTCTCACTCAATCACATAACGGCCGTCGACGTCAAACATGTGTATCTGACGGAAATAAAGATCAAAAGGGGAGAGAAAGGCAATTACAGGTATTTTGATGAATGGGTCGAGGAGAATACAGTCACCGGTAAGCTGCGCAGTTACGGAATGGAACGATAGTCAAACTTATAAAAAACGTAAACAGATGAAACTAATTTTAAATCGAACGCGAAATAGTATGCGCAGAAGTAACGATGCTGCGATATTATTTGCACTGCATGCACTGTACAAACAGCTGCATAGCATGCAGAAAACAGCCAGTGATGCCGCCGATATGGAAGCTGCATGGTGGGATGCGGCTTATGTACAGGAATTTGTAGGTATCAGCGAACGGACGCTTTACCGTTATCAGCATAAGGGGCTGCTAGGGACTGTACGTAAGGAAAATGGAAAACGCTTGTTTCTGCAAACTGCGGTTGAGCGTTTCAAGCGGGCGTACTGGCGCCTGTGAGCATCGGTAAAACGAAGAAATTATGGTATAGGGGTCTTCCATTTCGGAGACCCTTTTTGTTTTTATTCGGATCAATATCTGACCAATACCTCCCTAACTTCTACCTTATGCCTGCCGCCGTACGACCATCCTGTTGCTGCTGTTCGGGTGGCACTTTGGGCTTGTTCGGGGCAGACCCGAAGAAGGGTCGAACAACCCTGACGCACTGCAATGGTAAAGGCGGCATTTGGGCTGGTATTGGTCAGTTGACGGTGGGGTGCAGGGGGGATTTATCCGGTGTACTGCCAGACTCCTGCCAATTTCCTGAAGCATGCCTGCCAAGACACTGTCACTCTTGATTTACATGTATGTTTTTGATTTATAGGTTTTTATGTTTGTGTTGTCAGGCTTAAATACCGGTATGTCTTAGCCACTGACGATGGTTTAATTTTTTAAAAACAAGTAAAATGGGAACAATTGTAAATGGGATCAACGGAGGAGTAAGCGGTAAGACCGGCTCCGTGATCGGCTCGAGCTGGAAGAGCATCAATTACCTGAAAGGGCTTTATAAGAAGAGCAACAAGCCCGCAACGGAAGAACAGCTCATTAATCAGGCTAAATTCAAATTGGTCATGCGCTTTCTGCTGCCGATCACCTCGTATCTGCAGATCGGATTTGGACAGAAAAAGGCGGACCGGCAGACACCGGTCAATGCGGCCTTTCAGTTCAACTTGCCCCTGGTCGTTCAGGGAGCTTATCCAAAATTCGTACTTGATTATAGCAAGATACGGATTTCGGATGGGACGTTCTACCTGGCGCCAGCACAAACACCGGTTTATGCCAACGAGGAGCTCACCGTAAGCTGGGATGTCGCCAACAATGATGTCTACAAATCGGCTGATGACGACGGCGTGTATATCATCTGTTATCAGCCGGAGCTCGATGAATTCTTGGCGCCGGCCACGGTTCCGACCCGCAGTATGGGCACGGTCACTTTCGGAGTGCCGGCCCACCTGCTCGGAGGTGAAGTACATGTGTGGATGTTTATGGCCGACCGTAAGAAAAAGCGTGTATCTAAAAGTGGTTATCTGGGATTGATACAGCTCAGTTGATGGTTGATGTGGGGATGCCGTCCGACCTGGACGGCGTCCTAATTTATTCATTTGATTTAAAAAGTATGAAAAGAACTCGAAAAAATAAGAAAACGGCGGCACAGCTTGCCCAGCAAAAGCGATTTGCACTGGCAGTCAGTTTCCTGTCGCCCCTCAAAGAGATTATTGCAGAGGGATTCAAGGCCGTGGCCCGTCGTAAAAAGCGTTTCGTTTATCCTTTTAACTTGGCCATGTCTCAGGTACTTCGGGTAGCGATTACTGACACGTCGGGCGAACCGACGATAGACCCCGAAAAAGTATGGCTTAGCGACGGTAACCTTCCGGGGCTCATAGTCAAGGACATCCTAAAGGAAAATGCTAGACTAACGGTTCATTTCGTAAACAGATCAGATTTCAGTTCCTGGGATGATCATGTCAAAATGATTGCCTATCAGGTTGACGAAGGGGTCGCCATACGAAGCCGAGAGCTAGCGCTGAGGCATCAGGAGCGGGTAGTCATCGATATTCCGCCCTCGCTATTGGAGAGGCCGTTGTTGCTTTATCTAACGTGTCATGATCGCGACGGGATCAAATACGCCCGAAGTCAATATTTAGGCAAATACGAATTCAACTAATGAAAATGAACACACTACAAAAACAAACCGCCTGGCCTATCGAGGATATGGCCTGGCCTTTAAGCACAAAGCAGCTGCTCGGCATCGTCGTCGCCTGTCTGCTGGTCTTTTTTATCGCGGCTGGGATCCTGCTGCAAGCTTTGGATCCGACGGCTGGTATACTGGATATTGGTGTGCTGTCGGTACTGCTCTTTGCCGTGCTGACCGCACTGCTGGCCATCTACTGTTGCTGCTGGCTGCAGGAGATCCTATGGAAACCCTTTAAATTCTTCCGCGAGGATTTTAGTTATCACTTTAATCAATTGACATCATGGCAACAATGCATTATTTATTTTTCGGTCTTCTTCTTGTCGCTCTGCACGGTATTGGGCACACTGGCCATCCTCCTGTAACACAGCGGCACCTTGCTGACAGCTATAGGGTATCCACTGCGGCCCACCCACAGCAACGTATCGTAGCAGCCTTCGAAGCTGTGCTGGCCCACAACTCCCAGAAATGTTGGCTCGCCCCCGGTCTGCGCGACAGGATCATCGACATTGCCGCCGGCCAGCTCGGTGTCAGCGAAGCGACAGGCAACAATGACGGTCTCCGCGTCGAGGAGTATCTGGCGTATACTGGGCTGGGCAAGGGCTATGCCTGGTGTGCGGCCTTCGTCTCCTGGTGTTACGGGCAGGCGGGGCTCTCCGCGCCACGCAGTCCCTGGAGCCCGGCTTTATTCCCCATGGCCCGGCGCTATACCGCTGAGCAGATCAGCCGGGCGCTCGTACGGCCTGCCGATCTGTTCGGCATCTACAATAACAGGCTGCGCCGCATCGACCACGTAGGCCTCGTCCGCGATCGGCAGGGCCCCTGGCTGCTGACCATCGAGGGGAACGTCGACGACCGGGTACTTTCAAAGCGGCGCTCCCTCGCGACCATACATGCTTTCGCGAACTGGCTGGACTGAAAGGAGGCATGTGATGGAAAAGAGAGCATGGGTTCTGTTGCTCCTCATGGTATTGACGGCCTGTAGGCTCTTTCAGCATAAGAGCAAAAGCGAGCTGCAGTCTTCTACGAGCGAGCAGCAAAAGAATACCTACGCCCAGTGGCTATATACGCAGAGTCGGGATAGTCTTACACGGTCCTGGTACTTCTGGACAGATAGTGGTCTCCGCTTTCACCCGGATAGTGGACTGAGCAGTCAGGGCGGACGGTTGCTGCTGAAAGAGTCAAGGGCGAGCAACAGTGTGCAGCAGCAGAAAATGTCCATGGATTCAGAACTTTCCAGGGACAACAAAGATCGTGTGGCGCAGTTGGAAAATACCACCTATAAACTCCCTTATCAATGGGGTGCATTGTTGGTTCTGGTGCTGTTGTTTCTGTATGGCATTAGAAAAAAATGGACAAAACTATGCTCTTGATAAGGAATGCGTTCCGGCGATATCGGGGGTATAGTTAGGGGAGGCAGATAGGATTATGTGGGATTCCCTATGTAGTTCTATTTGCCTGTTTTTGTTTATCTAAATCATAAGGTATGAGAAATGTAATTTTGTTTTATTATTGGGGCCCCTCGATTTGCAAACATAAATGTCGACCATATAACTACAATTTTACTATTTTTTGTTTATGTAAGATGTTTGTAGCCAAATACATATGGGTATTTTTAACTCCTTTTTTTTATACAAGTTTTTATTTAATTATAATCCATGATATCTTTGGCTTAAGTAGGCCACTAGAATACAGTTATTAAGTAGCTTGTTCAGGTAAATTAACCAATTAGGAAATTTGTTCGTTTTCAAATTATTATACCAAATTGTTTGGGCATATTTGTAATCTTCCCTTAGCTAGCTACATTCAAAACTAAAAAATTCCAATCAGATTTGCTATTGCTATCCTGTTGGAATGTGGGAAACTCGGAGAGTTTTCCATATTTCAACAGGAACTCTGTCGGCGTTAATTG
>Ga0182748_1001651_pt1 | contig 21394 bp, 23 predicted proteins | sample eDN3rd37CKraftOP_FD_128877 | JGI IMG/M metagenome (GOLD analysis project Ga0182748, IMG submission 128877) | Enriched Organic Plus compost microbial communities from Emeryville, California, USA - eDNA 3rd pass 37_C Kraft OP (version 2) (version 2) ...
GTGGCGGTGTTGGCGGCGTTGGGCACCAGGAAGATCTCGTCGTCGGAGACGTAGTAGGCGATCAGGTCGTCGATCACCCCGCCGGATTCGGTGCAGCACAACGTGTACTGCGCCTTGCCCGGCCCGATCTTGCCGAGGTCGTTGGTCAGCGCGGAGTTGACGTAGGCCGCCGCGCCGGGCCCCTTGACCAGCGCCTTGCCGAGGTGGCTGACGTCGAACAGGCCCACGGTGCTGCGGGTCGCGTTGTGCTCGGCGACCGTGCCCGCATAGGAGACGGGCATCAGCCAGCCGCCGAATTCGGCGAAGGCGGCCCCCAGCTCGCGGTGGCGGTCTTCCAACGGTCCCTGCAGCAGCTCGTCACTCACCACACCACCTTATCGATCGGGCCCGCCCGCACGGGCCTGACTGCCACACTTGACGCGTGGTCGATTTCGATGCGCTCGAAGCCGCCGGAATCGCCGACGCCCGCAGACGCGCGGGGCTCATCTCCTACCTCGACCGGTTGGGTTTCACCGCCGAGGAGATGGTCGACGCCGAGCGCCGCGGCCGGTTGTTCGGGCTGGCCGGTGACCGGCTGCAGGCCTCCGGGCCCGCGATCCACAGTCTTGCGAGCGCGGCCGACGAACTCGGGTTGCCCGTCGCCGAGGTCGAACGCGCGTGGGCCGCACTGGGCCTCACGGTCGCCGGGGTCGACGTGCCCGCGCTGAGCGCGGCCGACGTCGAGGGCCTGCGAACCTGGTCGGAGATGCGCGCGTTTCTCGGTGACCAGGCCGCCACCGGGTTGTTGCGGGTCATCGGCTCGGCGCTGGCCCGCATCTCGGAGGCCGAGTCGTCGATGGTCCGTGCGACCTCGCCCGACATCATGATCGACGTCACGCACGACGAGCTCGCCACCGCGCAGGCCTACCGCACCGCGGCGGCGTACATCCCGCGGATCGGGGCGCTGATGGACGCCGCGCACCGCCATCACCTGATGAGCACGCGGACGTACTTCGAGCACGTCATCCGGGATGGGTCCACGACCGGCGAGTGCGGCGTCGGCTTCGCCGACCTGTCGGATTTCACCGCGTTGACGCAGATGCTCACCACGGTCGAGTTGACCGATCTGCTCAACGAATTCAGTTCTGCGGCATCAGATGTCGTGCACGCCGCGGGTGGCCGGGTGGTGAAGTTCATCGGCGACGCGGTGATGTGGGTGGCCACCACACCGCACCTTCTGGCCAGAGCGGCGGTCGACCTGGTGGAGCACCCCAAGGCCAGGCAGGCGCACGTGCGGGTGCGGGCGGGGCTCGATTTCGGTGCGGTGCTCGCGATCAACGGCGACTACTTCGGCAACTCGGTGAACCTGGCCGCGCGGCTGGTACAGGCCGCGGAGCCGGGACAGGTGCTGGTGTCGGCCGCCCTGCGCGAGGCGCTGGGAGACTGGCCGGCCACCGGACCGCGGGAGTTGAAGCTGAAGGGTTTCGATCACCCGATCCCCGCCTTCGCGCTCACTCCCAGGGAGTCTGGCTAGGGTTGTGCGGGTGAGCAACGCACCCGGTTACCAGGCCCCCACCGTCACCGTCAGCTCGTCGTTGCCCCGCAGGGGCGTCGCCGAGGCAGTTCTGGTCGTCGGCGTCGTCAGCAACGACTCGAACAACAAGAGGTCGGACTCCGATTCCGCGCCGAAGCTGCTGACACCCGCGCCCTTCTTCGACGCCACCGTCGTCACCGCGATCGAATCGGGCCTGCGGGCCCTCGGCGCGACCGGCGGCGAAGGACAGACCCACCGGCTGGTCGTCGACGCACTGCCGGTCGGCAGCGTGCTCGCGGTGGGCCTCGGCAAGGACCGCGACGAGTGGCCCGCCGACGTGATCCGCCGCGCGGCGGGCAACGCGGCCCGTGCGCTCGACGGCAAGGTCGCCACGGTCATCACGACGCTGTCGGCGTTCGGCCCGCAGGCCCTCTCGGCCGCCGTCGAGGGTCTGATCCTCGGCGCCTACCGGTTCAGCGACTTCCGCAGCGAGAAGACCGCGCCCAAGGGTCCCGGGCTGACCGCGATCACCGTGCTGGCGCGCGACACCAAGGCTCCGACCAAGGCCGAAGCGCAGCGCGGCGTCGACATCGCGACCGCGGTGGCCACTGCTCGCGACTTCGTCAACACCCCGCCCAGCCACCTGTTCCCCGACGAATTCGCCAAGCGCGCAAAGGCTTTCGGCGAGTCGGTGGGCCTCAAGGTCGAGGTCCTCGACGACAAGGCGCTGGAGAAGGCCGGATACGGCGGCATCATCGGCGTCGGCAAGGGTTCGTCGCGTCCGCCGCGCCTGGTGCGCCTGAGCCACCTCGGCGCCAAGCGCAAGGGCAAGCGCGTCGCGCTCGTGGGCAAGGGCATCACGTTCGACACCGGCGGCATCTCGATCAAGCCCGCCGCCAACATGCACCACATGACGTCCGACATGGGCGGTGCGGCCGCGGTCATCGCGACCGTGGCGCTCGCCGCGGTGCGCCAGTTGCCGATCGACGTGATCGCCACCGTGCCGATGGCCGAGAACATGCCGTCGGCGACTGCACAGCGGCCCGGCGACGTGCTGACCCAGTACGGCGGCATCACCGTGGAGGTGCTCAACACCGACGCCGAGGGCCGGCTGATCCTTGCCGACGCGATCGTGCGGGCCTGCGAGGACAACCCCGACTACCTGATCGAGACCTCGACGCTGACCGGCGCGCAGACCGTGGCACTCGGCGCGCGCACCCCCGGTGTGATGGGCAGCGACGAGTTCCGCGACCGCGTCGCGAAGCTGTCGCAGGACGTCGGCGAGAACGGTTGGCCCATGCCGCTTCCCGAGGAACTGCGCGACGACCTCAAGTCCACGGTCGCCGACCTGGCCAACGTCAGCGGATCGCGTTTCGCCGGAATGCTGGTGGCGGGCACCTACCTTCGCGAGTTCGTCGCCGAGGGTGTGCAGTGGGCCCACATCGACGTCGCGGCGCCCGCGTACAACACCGGCGGGCCGTGGGGCTACACGCCCAAGGGCGGAACGGGTGTGCCTGCGCGCACGATGTTCGCCGTGCTGGAGGACATCGCGGCGAACGGCTAGAGCACCTGGGAGCGGGCCGCGCGGCGCAGCGCGGCCGGGAACAGGCGTGAGACCCCGTAGGCCACATAGGCTTCCGGGGTCACCGGCCGCAGCGCCTGGTTGCGCGACACCGCGGAGGTGACGGCCTTGGCGACCTTCTCGGGCCCGTAGCGGCGGGCCTGGAAGGTCTTCTTGACCTGGGCCCGCCGCGCCTCGACCTGCCCCGCCTTGTGCGCGGGCACGTCGAACCGTGTGGTGTCGACGATCCCGGTGTCGATCATGCCCGGGCACAGTGTGGTGACGCCGATCCCGGCGTGGGCGAGTTCGGCGCGCAGGCAGTCGGAGAACATGAAGACCGCGGCCTTGCTCGTGGCGTAGGCGTTCATCGACCCGGCGGGTGAGTAGGCCGCCATGGACGCGACGTTGACGATGTGTCCGCCTGTGCCCTGCTCGACCAGGCGGCGCCCGAAGGCGCGGCAGCAGTTGACCACCCCGCCGAAGTTGACCTCGAGCACCCGCTCGTACTGGTCGGCCGGGGTGTCCAGGAAATTACCCGCATGCCCGATGCCCGCGTTGTTGACCACGATGTCGGGCACGCCGTGCGTCGCGCACACGTCGTCGACGAACCGCTGCACGGCATCGGGATCGGCGACGTCGAGACCGTAGGCGTGGGCCACCCCGCCGGCCTCGTCGATCGCGGTCGCCGTGGCTTTCGCCCCGGCCTCGTCGATGTCGCTGACCACGATCTCGGCGCCCAGCCTGGCGAACTCCAGCGCCGTGGCACGTCCGATGCCGCTCGCGGCACCCGTCACCGATACGAGCATGTCGCTGAAAGCCTTTCGCGGCCTGGCCACCTCGGCCCGGCGCAGGGCGCGGGCCGGTGGCGCGCCTTCCATGTGGTCGACGAACTCGCCGACGGCCTGCGCGATGGCGCGCGGGTGCGAGAACGGCGCCCAGTGCCCGGCGTCGAGGTCACGGCGCCACAGCAGCGGCACCCACTTGGACTCGTCGCGGTAGCCCTCGCCACGCACCACGGGATCCTTGCGGTTGCAGATCAACTGCACGGGCACCTGCACGTAGTGGTCGCGGCGCACGTGGGTGAACGAGCGGATCGCGTTGGCGCGGTAGATCTTCAGCGAGTTCGCGGCGTCGATGTCGAGGTTCTCGGACTGGAATTTGGGTCCGGGTGTGTCGATGGCCTGCAGGCGGCGCGCCGCCCCGCGGCGCATCAGCGCGGGCGCGAGCACGGGGATCGAGAACGGGATCCAGTAGCTGAACCGCGAAGCCAGGTTGACGGCCCTGGCGAACTGGACGGGGCGGTACGGCCGGGCCAGGCCGCGTCGCACGTAGGCGCCGTAATGGTCGGTGCTGGGCCCCGACACCGACGTGAACGACACCATGCGTGCCGCCGATCCCTGCCGGCTCAGGTACTCCCAAATCCCCACCGAGCCCCAGTCGTGGGCGAGCACGTGCACGGGCGCGTCGGGGCTCACCGCGTCGATCACGGCCGAGAAGTCGTCGGCGAAGCGTTCCATCGTGTATGCCGACGTCGCCTTGGGCACGTCGGAGGCGCCCGCGCCACGGTTGTCGTAGCGCACGATGCGGTACCGGTCCCCCAGCTCACGCACGACGCCGTCCCACAACACGTGCGAGTCAGGCCAGCCGTGGGCCATCACGATGGTGGGCCGCTCGGGGTCGCCCTGCTGGTAGACCGCGATGCGCGTGCCGTCCTGGCTGGTGACGAAGGTGTGCATGTTGCCCCCTGCATGACGCCGATGAATGCCGAGACGACAGTATCCAATACCGACGGTACCGGGTAGAGGTGGCGCTAGCTTTCTTCCAGTTCGCGCCGCATGGCGCGTTTGCGTTCGATGCGGCGGCGCGCGTCGTGGTCACGCATGCGCTGCGGGTAGCCGGTCTTCTGGACGTCGTAGACCGGGATCTTCAGCCGGTCGGCGAGCCTGCGGGCTCCGCGCTCTCCCCCGGCGCGCCGCCTGGTCCATTCTCCGTCGGCCGCGACGAGCACCACAGTGACATCGGTGACGGTGGTCCTGGGTTCCACGTACGCCTCGACCCCGGTGTGCTCAGCCACCCATCTCTGCATGTACTGGAGGTCGGCCGCGGGGTCGCCCGCACGCACCGATCCTCCGCGGCGGAATCTGTCGAACCATCCCAACCGACCGGTCTCCTCACTGCGTTGGCCCCGTTTTCGATAGTGCCAGAGCTTTTCTGTGGCCTGGGTAACCCTGAGTTCGTACGAACGGCGGACCAATGACAGGATGGTCCTGACATTCCAGTTAGGTGCCGTACCCGGTGCACCTGACTGTGGTAAGCCAGAGTTCGAGTCGTCAAAAGTGACCGTCCGAGGGAGTCAACACACATGGCCATCTCCGTCCAGATGCCCGCACTAGGTGAGAGTGTCACAGAGGGGACGGTGACCCGCTGGCTCAAGCAGGAGGGCGACACCGTCGAACTCGACGAGCCACTGCTCGAGGTGTCCACCGACAAGGTCGACACCGAGATCCCCTCCCCGGCCGCCGGTGTGTTGACGAAGATCGTCGCGCAGGAGGACGACACCGTGGAGATCGGTGGCGAACTCGCGGTGATCGGCGAGGCCGGCGAGGCATCCGCCGAGGCACCCTCTGAAGACTCCGCCCCGGCTCCCGAACCCGAGCCTGAGCCCGAACCCGAGCCCCAGCAGACCCAGCCGACCGCGGCCCCGGCGGAATCCGTCGAGTCCGCGCCTGCCGAATCGTCGGCCCCGTCGCAGGGCGGCGGGTCGGCCACCCCGATCCTGATGCCCGAGTTGGGCGAGTCGGTCACCGAGGGCACCGTGACCCGCTGGCTGAAGAACGTCGGCGACAAGGTCGAGGTCGACGAGCCGATCGTCGAGGTGTCCACCGACAAGGTCGACACCGAGATCCCGTCACCGGTGGCGGGCACGCTGCTGTCGATCACCGCCAACGAGGACGACGTCGTCGAGGTCGGCGGCGAGCTGGCGAAGATCGGCGACGCCGGCGCGGCGGCCGAGCCGAAGCCCGAGCCGAAACCCGAGCCCAAGGCCGAGCCGAAGCCCGAACCCAAGCCGGAACCCAAGCCCGAGCCCAAGGCCGAACCCAAGCCGGAACCGAAGCCCGAACCCAAGCCTGAGCCCAAGGCCGAGCCCGCCCCCGCGGCGAGCTCCGACGGTTCCCCCTATGTCACTCCGCTGGTGCGGAAGTTGGCCGCGGAGAACGGGATCGACCTCTCCACGGTCAAGGGCACCGGTGTCGGTGGCCGCATCCGCAAGCAGGACGTGCTCGCGGCCGCCGAGAAGGCCAAGGAGGCCAAGCAGGCTCCGGCAGCCTCCCCCGCCGCGGCGGCGCCCGCGGCCCCGGCTGCCGCATCGGCCACGCCTGCCCCGGCGCTCGCACACCTGCGCGGCACCACGCAGAAGGCGAACCGGATCCGTCAGATCACCGCGAAGAAGACGCGTGAGTCGCTGCAGGCCACCGCGCAGCTGACGCAGACCCACGAGGTCGACATGACCAAGATCGTGGCGCTGCGGGCCCGCGCCAAGGCCGAGTTCGCCGAGCGCGAAGGCGTCAACCTGACGTTCCTGCCGTTCATCGCGCGTGCGGTGATCGACGCGTTGAAGATCCACCCCAACGTCAACGCCAGCTACAACGAGGACACCAAGGAGATCACCTACTACGACGCCGAGCACCTCGGCTTCGCGGTGGACACCGACCAGGGTCTGCTGTCGCCGGTGATCCACAACGCCGGTGACCTCTCGCTGGGCGGCCTGGCGCGCGCGATCGCCGATATCGCCGCCCGCGCCCGGTCGGGCAACCTCAAGCCCGATGAGCTGGCCGGTGGCACCTTCACGATCACCAACATCGGCAGCCAGGGCGCGCTGTTCGACACCCCGATCCTGGTTCCGCCGCAGGCGGCGATGCTGGGCACGGGTGCCATCGTCAAGCGGCCGCGCGTGATCGTCGACGAGTACGGCAACGAGTCGATCGGTGTCCGGTCGGTGTGCTACCTGCCGCTCACCTACGACCACCGCCTGATCGACGGCGCCGACGCCGGACGGTTCCTGACCACGATCAAGCGCAGGCTCGAAGAGGGCGCGTTCGAGGCCGACCTGGGTTTGTGAACCGGCCCCGGCCGGGGGGAGCTTGCAGGGGATTAGGAGGGGTTGAGGCAACGTGGCCGACGCCGTCATCGCGATCGCGGGGTCCTCTGGCCTGATCGGTTCGGCGCTGACGTCGGCGCTGCGTGCCGACGGTCACCGCGTGCTGCGCCTCGTGCGCAGGGCCCCGTCCAACCCCGACGAGCTGTTCTGGAACCCCGACACAGGTGAGTTCGACGCCACCGCGCTGCACGGCGTGGACGTCGTGGTGAACCTGTGCGGGGTCAACCTGGGCGACAAACGCTGGTCGGGCGCGTTCAAGCAGAGCCTGCGGGACAGCCGCATCGGACCCACCGAGGTGCTGTCGGCCGCGGTGGCCGACGCCGGCGTGCCGGTGCTGATCAACGCCAGCGCCGTGGGTTTCTACGGCGACACGCGTGACCGGATCACCGACGAGTCGGCCCCTGCGGGCCAGGGCTTCCTGGCCACGCTGTGCCAGGACTGGGAGGCCGCCACCGCGCAGGCCGTCGCGGCGGGCACTCGCGTGGTGCTGCTGCGCACGGGTCTGGTGCTGGCGCGCTCGGGCGGCCTGATCGGCCGGCTCAAGCCGCTGTTCTCGTTCGGGCTCGGCGTACGTCTGGGCAACGGCCGCCAGTACATGCCGTGGATCAGCCTGGAGGACCACATCCGCGCCGTGCGGTTCACGATGGACAACGACACGATGTCCGGCCCGGTGAACGTCACCGGGCCGGCCCCGGTCACCAACGCCGAGTTCACCTCGGTACTTGGCCGCACACTGGGCCGCCCGACGCCGTTGTTCGTACCCGCGGTGGCGCTGCGCACGCTGCTGGGCGAGTTCGCCGACGAAGGCCTGCTCGCCGGGCAGCGGGCGATCCCGGCGGCCCTGGAGAACAAGGGATTCGAATTCCACCACAAGACAGTGCGTGAGGCGCTCGCCCACGTCACCGCACCCAAGGAGCCCTGACGAGTACCGTCGATCCCGTGACATCGATCCGTTCGGCCAGCACGCCGGTCGAGGTGCGCCGCCTCGGCACGCTCGACTACACCTCCGCGTGGCAGCTGCAACGCGAGACCGCCGACGCCAGGGTGGCGGGCGGCCCCGACACCCTGCTGCTGCTGGAGCATCCGCCGGTCTACACCGCGGGTAAACGCACCGAACCGCACGAGCGCCCACTCGACGGGACGCCCGTGGTGGACACCGACCGCGGCGGCAAGATCACCTGGCATGGCCCCGGCCAGCTGGTCGGCTACCCCATCATCGGGCTCACCGAGCCGCTGGACGTCGTGAACTTCGTTCGGCGCCTTGAAGAATCACTCATCACGGTGTGCGCCGAGCTCGGGCTGCACACCGAACGCGTCGAGGGGCGCTCGGGCGTGTGGGTGCCTGCCGACGACCTGCGGCCCGCGCGCAAGATCGGCGCGATCGGCATCCGCGTCTCGCGCGCGACGACGCTGCACGGGTTCGCGCTCAACTGCGACTGCGACCTGTCGGCGTTCTCCTCGATCATCCCGTGCGGCATCACCGACGCCGGGGTGACGTCCTTGACCGCGGAACTCGGCCGCCGCGTCACCGTCGACGAGGTCGCCGACCGGGTCGCCGCCGCGGTGTGCGACGCACTCGACGGCCGTTTGCCGGTCGGCCACCACGAAACCCTGAACGTAGGATGAATCTGTGACTGTCGTGCCAGAGGGACGCAAGCTGCTGCGACTGGAGGTCCGCAACGCGCAGACCCCCATCGAGCGCAAGCCACCGTGGATCAAGACCCGCGCCAAGATGGGCCCGGAGTACACCGAGCTCAAGGGTCTGGTGCGGCGCGAGGGTCTGCACACGGTCTGTGAAGAGGCCGGCTGCCCCAACATCTTCGAATGCTGGGAGGACCGCGAGGCCACGTTCCTCATCGGCGGTGAACAGTGCACGCGGCGTTGTGACTTCTGCCAGATCGACACCGGCAAGCCGGCCGACCTGGACCGTGACGAACCGCGCCGGGTCGCCGAGAGCGTGCAGGCCATGGGTCTGCGGTACTCGACGGTCACGGGCGTCGCACGCGACGACCTGCCCGACGGCGGCGCCTGGCTGTACGCCGAGACCGTGCGCTACATCAAGCGCCTCAACCCCAACACGGGCGTCGAACTTCTGATCCCCGACTTCAACGGCAACCCCGAGCAGCTCGAGGAAGTCTTCGAGTCGCGTCCGGAAGTGTTGGCGCACAACGTCGAAACCGTGCCGCGCATCTTCAAGCGGATCCGCCCGGCGTTCCGTTATGACCGCAGCCTCGCGGTGATCACCGCGGCCCGCAACTTCGGTCTGGTCACCAAGTCCAACCTGATCCTCGGTATGGGCGAGACCATCGACGAGGTGCGCACCGCGCTGCGTGACCTGCACGACGCCGGCTGCGACATCATCACCATCACGCAGTACCTGCGCCCGTCGCCGCGTCACCACCCGGTGGAGCGGTGGGTGCACCCCGACGAATTCGTCGAGCTCTCGGCCTATGCCGAGGGTCTCGGATTCGCCGGAGTGTTGGCCGGGCCACTCGTGCGGTCGTCCTACCGCGCGGGCAAGCTCTATGCACAGGCCGCGCGGGTGCGATTCGCAGATCAGCCCCCCGTATCCTGAAGTAATGGCGAAGACGCGCAACACCGCTGAGACGAAAGCTGCGAAGGCCGCGGCGAAGGCAGCCCGCAAGGAGGCCTCCAAGCAGCGCCGCAGCCAGTTGTGGCAGGCGTTCCAGATCCAGCGCAAGGAAGACAAGCGGCTCGTGCCGTACATGGCGGGCGCCTTTGTGCTGATCGTCGCGATCGCGGTGGTCGCAGGCCTGCTCATCGGCGGTTTCACGAAGTTCACGCTGATCCCGCTCGGCGTGGTGCTGGGCGCGCTGGTCGCGTTCATCATCTTCGGCCGGCGCGCACAGAAGTCCGTGTACCGCAAGGCCGAGGGCCAGACCGGTGCCGCAGCCTGGGCGCTGGACAACCTGCGCGGCAAGTGGCGCGTGACGCCGGGCGTCGCGGCCACCGGCCACTTCGACGCCGTGCACCGCGTCATCGGCAGGCCCGGCGTGATCTTCGTCGGCGAGGGCGCCCCCAACCGGGTCAAGCCGCTGCTCGCGCAGGAGAAGAAGCGCACCGCGCGCCTGGTCGGCGAGACCCCGATCTACGACATCATCGTCGGCAACGGCGAGGGTGAGGTGCCGCTGGCCAAGCTGGAGCGCCACCTCAACAAGCTGCCCGCCAACATCACCGTCAAGCAGATGGACGCGATCGAGTCGCGGTTGGCCGCGCTGGGCACCAAGGTCGGTCCGGCCGCGGTCCCGAAGGGTCCGCTGCCGCAGGCCGCCAAGATGCGCGGGGTGCAGCGTACGGCGCGTCGTCGCTGAGTTCGGCGGTTGACGTAGCCGACAATCTGTCGGGTGTGTACCGCATGCGAGTGGGCGCCCCACTTCAGGAATGTCGCCGTCGCGCCTACCCGTGAACCGGCCCGGCGCTCCCCCGAGGCCACCGCGCACCGCACCGGTAGCGCCGACGCCCATGCCGACTTCGTCTTCACCAACGGGCGCGTCCACACCGTGGCCGGCGCGTCGCCGTGGGCCGAGGCCGTCGCCGTCCGCGGCAACACCATCACGCATGTCGGGCGCACGGCCGAGGTGCTCAGCGCCGCCGGACCGCGCACGCGTGTCATCGACCTCGGCGGCAGGCTGCTCATGCCGGGCTTCGTCGAAGGCCATACCCATCCGATGCTCGGCGCCTTCCTGAGCCACGGCGTCGACCTACAGGTGCCCACCAAGGACGATGCGCTCGCGGCCATCGCAGCCCACGCCGAGCAGCACCCCGAGGGTGTCGTGCGCGGCTTCGGCTGGCGTGTGGACATGTTCGGGCCCGACGGTCCGTCACGTGCCGATCTGGACCGGGTGCTGCCCGACCGCCCCGGTTTGTTCTTCGCGATCGACGCGCACAGCATGTGGGCCAACACCGCGGCACTGCAGATGGCCGGCATCGACCGGGACACCCCTGATCCGGTCCCCGGGTTCAGTTACTTCCAGCGCGATGCCGACGGCGAGCCGACGGGCTACGTGCTGGAGGTCAACGCGGTGCTGGGGCTGGTCGACGCCGTCGAACCGATCTCGGCACCGGGCATGCGTCGCATGCTCGAAGGGTGGCTGCCTGCGGCGGCCGCGGCGGGCATCACCACGGTCTTCGACGCCGGGGTGCCGCCGGTGGGCGGTGATCAGGCCGCGATGATCGCGCTCTACGCCGATCTCGACGAGGCCGGCGCGCTGCCGTTGCGGGTCGTGGCGTCGTACGCGATCAAGTCGCCGCCGCCCGGCGGGCGCTTCGAGGACGTCCTGGCGCAGTTCCGGGCCGCCCGCGACAGCGTCGGCACGGACCTGGTGAACGTCGATGTCCTCAAGATCGTCGGCGACGGGACGCAGGGCGGTTACACGGCGTGGCTGATCGAACCGTACGCCGACAGGCCGGACTCCACGGGCAGCTCACCGTTCACCGAGGAGCAGTGGCACGAGATGATCGGCCTGTTCGACGCGGCAGGCGTAAACGTGCACGTCCACGCGTGCGGTGAGTGCACTGCGCGCGTCGCGCTCGACGCCATCGAGCGCGCCATCGCGGTCAATGGGCCACGCGACCGCCGGCACACCATCGCCCACCTGGTGTTCGTCGACGACGCCGACGCGGCCCGGTTCGCCGAACTCGGCGTCGTCGCGCAGTTCTCGGCCAACTGGTTCTCCGCCGACCCCGACACCGTGCAGAACATGGCCGCGCGCTACGGATCGCCCCGCAAGGACCACCTCTACCGCGCGCGGGACATCCTGCGGGCCGGTGGCCGCATCTCGCTGGGCACCGACTGGCCCGCCGCCGGATACTTCTCCACTCACAAGCCGCTCGACGCCATCGAGATCGCGGTCACGCGCCAACTGATCGGCGATGCGCACGCGCCGGTGCTCTCCCCCGCCGACCAGCGGTTGTCGGTGGCCGAGGCCGTGCACGCCAACACCCTCGGGGCGGCCTACCAGCTACGGCTCGACGACGTCGTCGGTTCGGTCGAAGTGGGCAAGCGCGCGGATCTCATCGTGCTCGACACCGACATCTTCAAGATCGATCCGCACGACATCCACACCGCCGAGGTCGTCCTGACCATGATGGACGGCCGGATTCGGCACGATACGTCGCGCGTCAGCGACGCAGCACCGCGGTGAAGCTCGCGCGGTCGTGCAGGCCGCGCAGGTCGCTGTCGGACACCAGCGGCGGGATGAGCAGCGCGATCAGCAGCACGCGGATGAACGCGCGGACGATGCCGATGCCGTCTCGCCCGTCGGCGGGCACCACCACGAGGCCCAGCACGTACTGCCCGGGCGTGAACGAGAACAACCGCACCGCGAGCGTGCCGATCACCATCCAGATCACCAGCACCGCGGTGGACAGCAGCGGGAACGAGATCACGCCGAACGTCATCAGCAGCGCGGCCAGCCCGTACGCGATCAACCAGTCCACGATCAGTGCGCCGAGGCGCCGGCCCGTCCGCGCGATCGATCCGGGGCCGTCCTCGGGCAATCCCAACCGCTCACCTGGGTACTTGCCTCTGCGATCGTTGCCATCGGATCCGTCGCCGGCATCGAACGGACCGGGACCGGATAGCCAGGATCCCAACCGGGAGCCGTTTGTGCGGGCCATGATGTCAGGATAGGCGCGTGCGGATGTCCGGCCGCCGGGTGCCACGTCGCGACGCGGTTCACACCGATGTGTGCTGGAGTTCACCGGCGGACACGCTCAAACCGATTGCGTAACGTCGGCGCAACATCGGGTTGACGACTGCGCAACATCGTGTCCTTAGCGTCAACGCGCGGGTTACCAGTAAAGGAGAACACTCAGTGGCAGAAAAGACGTCCGACGACATCTTCAAGCTGATCAAGGACGAAAACGTCGAGTACGTCGACATTCGCTTCTGTGATCTGCCCGGCGTCGTCCAGCACTTCTCGATCCCGGCGTCGGCGTTCGATGAAAGCGTCTTCGAGGACGGGCTTGCATTCGACGGCTCTTCGGTGCGTGGGTTCCAGTCGATCCACGAATCCGACATGATGCTGCTGCCCGATCCCAACACCGCGCGCATCGACCCGTTCCGGGCGGCGAAGACGCTCAACATGAACTTCTTCGTCCACGATCCGTTCACGCGCGAGGCGTACTCCCGCGACCCCCGCAACGTCGCCCGCAAGGCCGAGAACTACCTGGCCAGCACCGGCATCGCCGACACCGCGTTCTTCGGCGCCGAGGCCGAGTTCTACATCTTCGACTCGGTGAGCTTCGACTCCAAGATCAACGGCACGTTCTACGAGGTCGACTCGGAGTCGGGCTGGTGGAACACCGGTGAGCCCTTCGAGTCCGACGGCAGCGCCAACCGTGGCTACAAGGTCCGTCCCAAGGGCGGCTACTTCCCCGTCGCGCCCTACGACCACTACGTCGACCTGCGCGACCAGATGGCCACCAACCTGCAGAACGCCGGCTTCACCCTCGAACGCGGTCACCACGAGGTGGGCACCGCCGGTCAGGCCGAGATCAACTACAAGTTCAACACGCTGCTGGCCGCGGCCGACGATGTGCTGCTGTTCAAGTACATCATCAAGAACACCGCATGGCAGGCCGGCAAGACCGTCACCTTCATGCCGAAGCCGCTGTTCGGCGACAACGGTTCGGGCATGCACGCCCACCAGTCGCTGTGGAAGGACGGCCAGCCGCTGTTCCACGACGAGTCCGGTTACGCCGGTCTGTCGGACATCGCCCGTCACTACATCGGCGGCATCCTGCACCACGCGCCGTCGCTGCTGGCGTTCACCAACCCGACGGTGAACTCCTACAAGCGTCTGGTGCCCGGCTACGAGGCCCCGATCAACCTGGTGTACAGCCAGCGCAACCGTTCGGCCTGCGTGCGTATCCCGATCACCGGCAACAACCCGAAGGCCAAGCGCCTCGAGTTCCGTTGCCCGGACAGCTCGGGTAACCCGTACCTGGCGTTCGCGGCCATGCTCATGGCGGGCATCGACGGCATCAAGAAGAAGATCGAGCCGCTGCAGCCGGTCGACAAGGACCTCTACGAGCTGCCGCCGGACGAGGCCGCCGCGATCCCGCAGGCGCCCACCTCGCTCTCGGCGGTGATCGACAAGCTCGAAGAGGATCACGAATACCTCACCGAGGGTGGCGTGTTCACCGAGGATCTGATCGAGACCTGGATCTCCTACAAGCGTGAGAACGAGATCATGCCGATCCAGATCCGTCCTCACCCGTACGAGTTCTCGCTCTACTACGACGTGTAAGTCGGCTAACGCGCTGACCTGCGGTTCTTCCGCCCCGGTTGGGGTTCCGTCCGCAGACCGTCCGCAGTAGTTTCAAACGGGTCCACCCGCTCCCTGATCACAGCAGCGATCGCGGAGCGGGTGGACTCGTCTGCATCGGGCCACAAGTGCCCGTAGGTGTCCAAGGTGGTCCTGGCGCTCGCGTGACGCATACGGGCTTGGACCGTCTTGATATCGGCCCCGGACGCGATCAACAGCGACGCCAAGTAGTGGCGCAAGTCGTGGAATGAAAACCCTTCGGGCAGACCAGGAACCTCGACGCGAGCACGGCGCATCTCTCGCTCAATCACCCACGGTGGCGCAGTCGGCGACTCCCCTCCCCTGGTGACCATCATCGGGGACGGCCACCGCTTCACCGACGCCGCCAGCATCAGACTGAGGTCCTGGGGTATCGGAATGGGGGTAGCGCTGCCGGGAGTCTTGAGCGGCTTGTCCGGCCACTGGCGAGCCGGGTTGACGACGCTGCGGATGAAATCGACGTCCTCGACTCGCAGCGCAGCGGCCTCCGCGACACGCAAACCCACGAACGCCCCGAGCAGCACCGCCACTCTCAAGTGCTCAGGCATCGCGTCGTGCAACGCCCAAATCTGTTCAGTAGTGGCCACATACGGCTTCTGCTTACCCATCGGCGGTGACGTGCGCCGAGAGCACGGGTTTCGACCAACGAAGCCGTCGTGAACGGCATCCGACATGATCTGCGACAGCCTCGAATGCAGCGCGTGCACGTAACTTGGCTCGTGCTGCTGTTGAAGCTTCGCCACCCACGTCTTGACCTGTGTCGGCCGCAGCGATGAGAGCGGAACGTCCCCGAACTCGGTGACGATCTGGTTGATATGTGTGCGTGCCTGGCGCACGGTGGATTCGCGGTGGATCTTGTAGCCCTCGATCCACATGCCGCACCACTGCCGAACTGTCAGCTGGGCATCGCGGGGGGCTACGTGGGTGCCGGAGACGATCGCCGCCGTTTGGGTGTCGAGCCACTTCTGCGCGTCGACCTTGCGGGCGAACCCTTTGGCGTGTTCGCGTCCGCCGTCGTCGACGTATCTGGCGCGCCAGCGTTTCCCCTTGCCGTGGTTGGCGCTGGGAACAGTCTGCTCATTGCCGGCTTCATCGCGGATTGTTTTCGTCCAGCGATCCTCGACACCCGCACGGCGATTACGCGTCTGATTCTTCATCCGTTGTTTTCTCCGACTTTCCAGTCCAGCGGCGACTGAAGCGATATAGCGATTTGGGGGCAACATCTTCATTGCCATAAAGAATCGTGAGCGCATGTTCGAACGTGCGCATCTCATCTGAAGACGGGTCTATCGCCCGCTTCATATCCTCAACCGCCTGGTCAGACAGGCCAACCGCGGCGAAGTCCTGGCCACGGTAGTCCTGTGGACGTTCGATTCGAAGGCGAAGTTTCGTGAGCGCACTCAAATAGCTTTCGATCAAGTTCGCTAAATTGTGCTGGATATCGCGGACCTCCCCCAAGAGTCGAGCTAACTCCTCTGTGTGACTTTCCGGTCCATACACGAGTTCGCGTATATCGGTTCGGAGGATTACCGAAATAACCACCGCTTCACCGAGCCTGACGGCCCTGGCCCCATTCTCAAGCCGCGAAATTGCCGACGAATCCACACCAAGTGCAGTCGCCAACTGTTGCTGCGTGACGCCTCGCCGGACCCGCGCATCCCGAACCCGCCGACCAAACCCCGACTCAAACGCTTCCGTACGGCGCGATGCGTCAACCGTCTCATCTCCTTGCACGTATCGCATGTTACTTGCTTGACAAGCAGGTCCAACAGTCCCATGCTGATATTGCGACACGCACAAGCAGCTTGCGCGACCAGCAAGCCGAACGGAAGGACCCGGCAATGTCAGGTGACGAACTACTCACCACCAAGCAGGTGTGTGAGCAGTACCCCGTGCTCAACGCGGGAACGATGCGGTTCTGGCGGGCCACCGATCAAGGGCCGGCGAGTTTCACCCTCGGTAAGCGAGTGGTGTACAGGCGCTCCGAGATCGAACGCTGGATCGCGGAGCAGGAAGCGGCCACCAAACGCGGCGGTAACAGCCCCGAGGTCGCCTAGATGCCCGCGCCACCGGGCACCGCCCGGACCGCAGCACCCGGTGGAACCACAACAGGCCGACAGGCCCTCACCGGGCCGCACATCGACCAGCTCGACCGCGACCAGCTCGATGACCACGGCCTCATTGACGACGACCGCACCGAGGATTTGCGTCCGAACAGCAGAACGGCCCCCGAACCCCAGGTGCGCCAACACCTGGCGGGGACCGCTCACACCCACCTCATCACCCACGAAGAAAGCGAGTAACACCATGATGACACAACAACCTGAGTGCCCGACGTGCAGCGTCCCCACCGATACCGGAGACGTGTGCGCGTTCTGCCGCGACTACACCCCGCCTGAGACGCCGACCCAGCGTCTCGATGTCGCGACCAACCGCGTCGACCTGCTGCGCCGCGACCTCAACGAGGTCCTACGTGAACTCCCAGCCGACGCGCCACTGATGGCCGTCGTTGATCTGGTCACCGCCCTCGGCCACCTCCGTCAGGCCGCCGTCGCGCTCGACAAAGCGGCCGACCAACTCGAAGCCGCCGACACCGAGGGGCCCGCACGATGAACACCCGCCGCCAGCGACCGGCCCTGACCCCGGCCGATGTCCGAATCTCCGTCCGCTGCGACGTGTGCGGGCACTGGCTCGTGTCACCCACGTCGGTCGAACAACGCCGAGGACCGAAATGCGCCGCACAGCAAGGAGACTCCCGTGGATAACGACGACCTGCTGGAGCGGATTCTGCACGCGATGGACATGTGCCCACCACGGCACTGGACCCGCGCCCAGGCTGCCCGCGTCCTCGAAGCGGTGGTTTCCGCGACCGCCGAAAACCTGATCGCGGAGGCATCGAAGTGACCCCGCCCGACACGACGATGGAGACCCGCGCCGACCGTGGCGCGGGCACTCCGCTCGCCGGCATGGAGTACATGCTGGCCCTGGGATTCTCGGTCGGCCCGCTCGACGGCAAGACGCCCCTCACCCGGCACGGCATTGCGGACTTCACCCGCGACGCCGACGTGATCGCCGGATGGCGGCGACGCTGGCCCGGATGCAACTGGGGCGTCACCCAACCCGGCGTCGTCGCGCTCGACGTTGACCCCCGCCACGGTGGCAGCGTCTCAGCGCTCAACCTCCGACCCGAGCACAGCACCCTTTGCGTGCAGACCGGTTCAGGTGGTTGGCACGTGTATTACCGGGTGACCGGTCCCGTGCGGGGCAAGGTGCACGGCGTCCCCGGCATCGACGTCAAGGCCGGCGGCCGAGGCTATCTGGTGGCACCGGGCAGCATTCACCCGATCACCGGAAAGCCCTACCGCCTGCACCGCGACGCCCCCATCGCAGACCTCCCCGAGCATCTGCAGGCCCTGATCGCACAACCAACCCTCACACCACCCCCACCGACACCTATCCGCGCATCGCGGGACCGGTGGGACGGCCTGGTGCGCACCGTGGCCGAAGCCCAGGAGGGCAACCGCAACAGCACCCTGTTCTGGGCCGCCGCCCGAGCAGCCGCAGACAACGCGCCAGCCGCCGTCTACTCAGCCCTCGCCGCAGCCGCCCACGGAATCGGCCTCGGCGCCCACGAAATCCAACAGACCATTCAGAGCGCCCAACGGAAGGCGGCATCTTGATCGACGACGACCTGACCACCAAGTTCTTCCTCGATTCCGGCTCCGAACAGCTTCGTAAGTTGCACGGCTGGGCACGATCACGTCAGACCGCCCCGTGGGCACTGTTCGGCACGACCATTCCTCGAGTAGCCGCCTGCACCCCGTACACCGTGCAACTGCCCCCGGTGATCGGTGATTACGTGAGCCTCAACGTATTTAGCGCCATCGTGGCTCTCAGCGGCGGCGGTAAAGGGAAAGCCGAACGTGTCGGCAAGCGCGCCTGGCCGGCCGACATCACCATCGTTCAAGGCGGCAGCGGCGAAGCACTTGCCGAGATGTTCACCGACCGCAAGGACAAGCGTCGATTAGACGCGGCCATCGTGACGATGAACGAGATCGACGCTCTGACCGGCCTCGCGGCCCGCCAGGGGTCCATCTACCTCCCCGAGCTGAAATCGGCGTGGTTCGGGGAACCTCTCGGCCAGAACAACGCCAGCAAGGCATCGAGCCGCCACGTCGCCGAACACGATTACCGACTCTGTCTGATCGTGGGCGCCCAGTACGGTCACGCCCAGGTGATCTTCGGCGACGTCAGCGGCGGCAGCCCGCAGAGGTTTTTCTGGTGGCCTGGCAGTGACCCCAACATGCCGCGCGGCACTGGCATCGACCCTGAACCCCTCGACACGACCATGCCGGAATGGGAGTTCAACCACGACGGTGTAGCCGCGATCAGATACGACGCCGATACCGGCATCGAGGACGTCATTCGCGACAACGACCTTGCCCGGAACCGCGGGGAAGGCGATGCCCTCGACGGCCACGCCGTGTTGGCGCGCTGCAAACTTGCTGCACTCATCGCGGTGATGCACCAGCGGCAGAACGTCACCGTGTGGGACTGGGAACTGTCGGGCATCGCGATGGAGGTGTCGGACCGCACTCGGCAGTCCATGCTCGACCACGACCGCCAAGCCGCTAGAGCAAAGGTCCGCGAACGAGCGATGAGCCGTGCGACGTTCGACGAGATCATCGACCAGCGCCACGCTGAGACGGTACGCAAGCGCATCGTGCGTCTGCTCTCCGACCGGGCGATGCCCAGGGGTGAACTGCGTCGCGCGATGGGTAAACAGCACTACCGTGAGGCATTCGACGCGGTCTTTGCTCACATGGAAAAGGTTTGCCAGATCGTCGCGATTCCCGGCGAGAAAGTACCCCATTACAAGCTGAGTCCAGAGTTCACGGGTGAACCGGAGTTCACCCCACAAAATAGCAGCTCAGACGGGGTGAACCAAGAGTTCACGGGTGAACCAAAGGCTACGATCACCGAGTTGGATTCTCGCAGGTCGCACGAGTCCGAACCGAAATTCAAGTCGTGCGGAGAGTGGCTCGCACACCACCGCCAACAACTCCTCGACAGCGGCCAAACCACCACCGACGGATTTGCTGTACGCCAAGCAGGACGCGCCGCCGGATACTCCGACAGCGCCATCGCAATGGCCCTACACCAAGCCCCCGAATGGGTCGCAACGTCACGACGCGGAGGCCAGAACCGCACCGCCCAATACGACATCACAGGCCTCTCCGACGGCTACAAATCCGCCGAAGAACTCGTCCGCGAATACCTCGACACACAGGTACCAGCAAACACCGACGTGATCGACAAGGACCACTTCGCGAAGTGGCTACCCGAGTACGTCACCTACCGGCGCGCCGAACGCGAGGTGATCTCGTGCGGCCGGGTGACCGTCGAACGAGACCCACAGAACGCAACGAAAACAATCTGGCGCGTCGCGCCCAAGCAAACACCTCAGGAGAACGCATCATGAACCGATCCCCAGCAACCGCCCCGTTCATTCCGCAGGAGGCCGTCGACAAGCTGGTTGTTCAGATCCTCGAAAGTCAGGCCGATCGGAAACTACCCGAAGAAAGCATTGTTGCCGCCGTCGAGGAACTCACCGACATGTACATCACGGCTGCCGCGCTCGACATGTGGCATCGGGGGGAGATCACGTTTGGGTGGCGCGACGGACAGTTGACCTGGGGCCTCACTCGATGACGGCCGCACTCAACGGGTCCGATTTCAAATCGCACCCCGCCGCACCGATGGACGGGCACGCCAGCCACGAGCTCTTGATCGCGATCCTGGGCGGCACACCCCGCCTCGACGGTGCGCGCTGTGTCGGCCGCCCCGAGTTGTTCGACCCGGCCGCCCCGGACGAGGCCGCCGCCGACGCCGCAGACCGCCACGAAGCCGCTGTGCACCTGTGCCGAGCCTGCCCCGCACTCGCCGCCTGCCGAGCCTGGCACGACTCACTCAAACCCTCCCAGCGACCCGCCGGTGTGATCGCCGCACGAGCACCAAAACCCGCCGCCCGACCCGGACGGCCCACCAGAAAGGAACCCGCATGACAGTCAACGACCCCTCCGCCTCCGACAAGGTTCGGCCCGTCGATCTACGTCGCGCCGGCGCGATCGCCTCCCACGCCATCACCCGAGACGCATTCGGGGTCCGAGCAGTAATCGCCGAAGCAGCCGCAGACGGCCGCACCATCGAACTGCTACGCGCCGTCGTCGCCCTGCTATTCGAAGGAGGAATCGCACCCAAATTCCGCGACGACCCCGAAACCCTGCGAATCATCCGAGAATTCACCGCCCAATCAGCAGAGGACGAGCGAAAGGAAAACGAGAAATGACCGAGCCCAACGCGACACCCGCCGACGACGACACCACACCCACCGACGACACCGAAACCAGCAGTGGCGCAGCGGAACTCGCCCGCGAAGCCCGCAACTGGCGCAAAAAATACCAGGCCCTCAAGGCTGAAACCGAGGCCCTCACAACCCGGCTCGACGCCGCCCAACGGCAAATAGTCGAACACCACCTCGCCGGTAAAATCGCAGACCCCGAGGACTATTGGCGCACAACCAGCCTCGACGACCTGCGCGACGATCACGGCGACATCGACACCGAAGCCGTCACGACACGGCTCGGCGAATTGCTGGCCGCCAAACCGCACTACGCCCCGCCGAACGCCGCCGTGGTCGGCGCGACACCCGCCTCGGTGGTGACCGGCAACCTGCCGATCACCGGCGACCCCGCCGACAACACCTCATGGAGCGATCTGTTGCGGCGGTAGAATGGGGGGGACTTGATCGGGCCGGGTGGCACGAAAAC
>Ga0182748_1001662_pt1 | contig 21336 bp, 18 predicted proteins | sample eDN3rd37CKraftOP_FD_128877 | JGI IMG/M metagenome (GOLD analysis project Ga0182748, IMG submission 128877) | Enriched Organic Plus compost microbial communities from Emeryville, California, USA - eDNA 3rd pass 37_C Kraft OP (version 2) (version 2) ...
CATGTATTTCATCTTTCGCGGCTATCTCGCCGGCCTCGGGCCGCACGGCCATACCGACCAGGCGATCGCCGACATCACCGAGGGCATGCGCGACCCGGTTTGGCGCCCGGTCGCCTATGGCCTACGCGCCCGCGTCTGGCTGGAGCGCAAGGACTACGATCGGGCCATCGCCGACTGCACCGAACAGCTTCGGCTGCTGACCAAGCCCGCCGACAATCCGGGCGAAGGGTTGCGGGTGTGCGGCCTGGCTTGGCTCGGCAAGAAGGACTTTGCGAAAGCCATCGACCATTTCGACCGCGCGCTCGCGCGCAATCCGAACCTTGCCGAGGCGATGGTCGATCGCGGCATCGCCTTCGCGATGCAGGGGCAGGATGAACGCGCGCTCGCCGATTACGGCGCGGCGCTGCGGCAGAATCCGAAGAACGCGCTCGCGCTCTACGCGCGCGGCGTCACCAGGCTCGAGCGCGGCGACGCCGCCGGCAATGCGGACATCGCGGCGGCGAAGGCCGTTGATTCGGCGGTGGCCCGGAAGTTCGACGCCATCGCCGGACGCTAGCCGGCTCCTGCCGGCGCCATGACCCCGATGGCGCGCGTGACATCGTCTCGCCTTCCCGGTCTGGCAGGGATCGCTGTCCGAGTCGGTTCGCAAGGCCGGCTCGCGGATCGTCGTCGCGGAATTGACTCTTATCAAGGCGGCTTGCCGTCCGCGCGACGATCGTGAACATGGAGGAAAGGCGGCGGAGGCAGAAGCTGGGACGACGCGACAGTCAGCACGGATGGAGCCCGATGGCGGAACCGGAAATTGCGGAAGACCCGATCGACTTCAGGCTGGTCACGGTCGAAGACTATGAGCCCTTGGTCGGGGCCGCGACCGTCGAACGCCTGCTCAAGAAGATCGACGCGCTGCGCGACGTGCATATCGTCAACATCAATTCGACCTATTACGGCGGCGGCGTCGCGGAAATCCTGTCGTCGCTGACCCTGCTGATGAACGCGTCCGGGATCAAGACCGGCTGGCGGGTCATCCAGGGCCGGCCGGACTTTTTCAGCATCACCAAGAAAATGCACAATGCCTTGCAGGGCGGCGACATCAATCTCACCGACCTGAAGATGCGCATTTACGAAGAGGTGGCGTTCGAGAACGCCGCACGGCTGCACCTCGACCACGACCTGGTGATCGTGCACGATCCGCAGCCGCTGCCGCTGATCAGATATTTCCGCAAGAAGGCGCCGTGGGTCTGGCGCTGCCATGTCGATCTCAGCCAACCCCATCCCGGCGTGTGGGACTATATGGCGCCCATGATCGAGCGCTACGACGCGGTGGTGCTGTCGCTGCCGGAATACGCGCAGAACCTCGGCACGCCGCAGCGCTTCATCATGCCGGCGATCAACCCGTTCTCGACCACCAATATGGAATTATCCGACGCCGAGATCGACGACCGCTTCGCGCATTACAAGATACCGACCGATCTGCCGCTGGTGGTGCAGGTTTCCCGCTTCGACAAGTGGAAGGATCCGCGCGGCGTGATCGAGGCGTTCCAGATCGCCCGCAAGGAGGTGGACTGCACGCTGGTGCTGGTCGGCAATGTGGCGACCGACGATCCGGAAGGCCAGGAGGTGTTTTCCGCGCTGTGCAAATCCGCCGGCGAGCGCATCCGCATCCTGTCGGTGCAGGATACCGCCCTGGTCAATGCGCTGCAGCGGCGCGCGGCGGTCGTCCTGCAAAAGTCGACCCGCGAAGGCTTCGGCCTCACCGTGACGGAAGCGATGTGGAAAGGCGCCGCCGTGATCGGCGGCAATGTCGGCGGCATCAAGCATCAGATCGCGGACGGCGTGAACGGCTTCCTGGTCGACACGGTCGAGGAAGCGGCCGCGCGCATCGTCGCGCTTTTGAAAGACAAGGACCTGCGCGAGCGGCTCGGCCGCGCGGCGCGCGAAAGCGTGCGCCGCCGCTTTCTGATGACCCGCCTGATGGAGGAATGGCTCGATCTCTTCGACTCGTTCGAGGCGCGATTCCAGTTGAAGGGCGCGACGCAGCACTGATGTCGAGGAGACGGCCATGACCATGACACGCCCGCGGGCAAGCCGCTCGCGACCGCGCCCGGACCGCGCCGCAACCGGGCGGCAGCCGGCATGAGTGAACTCAGGCAAGATCGAACCAGCGGCGGCTGGGTCATCGTCGCGCCGGAGCGCGGCCGCCGGCCGCAGCAATGGCAGCACGTCGAGGCGCGGCCGATGCTCCCGCGTCTCGATCCCAAATGCCCGTTCTGCCCCGGCAACGAGGCGATGCTTCCCGGCATCATCGCGGAAACCGGCGCGGACGAAGCTCCCGGCTGGTCCATGCGCGTGGTACCCAACAAGTTTCCGGCGCTCGATCCGCACGCGCCGCCGGTCGCGCACACCGATCACTTGGCGCATCCGGGCCGCGGCATTCACGAAGTCATCATCGAAAGCCCCCGCCACGACACCGACCTGGCCACCATGAGCGCCGACCAACTGCGCGCCGTCGTCGCTCTCTACCGCGAGCGTTCACGCACGCTGCTCGCGCGCAACGGCGTCGCGGCGACGGTCCTTTTTCGCAATCGCGGGCGCGATGCCGGCGCCTCGCTCGTGCATCCGCACGCGCAGATCGTCGCCCTCGACATGGTGCCGCCGCACGTCGCGGCCCTGGGTGATTGGGGCCGGCGCTATCACGAACGGCACGGCCGCTGCCCGCTGTGCGACGAACTCGCGATCGAGCGCAACGACGGCCGGCGGATCGTCGAGAAGAACGACGGCTTCGTGGCGCTCGTGCCCTTTGCCGCCGAACATCCGTACGAAATCTGGATCGTGCCGAAGCAGCATCAACCGTCGTTCGCCGCGCTCGGCGACGATGCGCTCGGGCAATTCGCCGCGCTCGTCGGCCGCAGCCTGCGGCGGCTGAACGCCGCCCTGGACTGCCGGCCTTACAATTTCGTCCTCGATAGCGCGCCGAGCAGCGAACGCAGCGCCGGCTATTGGCATTGGAAGCTGCGGATCGTGCCCGATGTCGCGGTCTGGGGCGGATTTGAACTCGGCGCCGGAATGCCGATCAATCCGTCGAGCCCCGAGGAAAACGCCCGCCTGCTGCGCGCCACCGATCCCGGCCCGTGAGGCACGGCGGCAGCCGCGCCGCCGGCCGGCCGGCAAGGCGACGCTCAGGGCTCGAACAAATTCAACTGCTGTTCGCCCGTCTCGGGCTTGCGGAAATGCTGGATCGTGAGCGAGGTGCGCGTCTTGTTGAGGCCGAGCTTCTCGCACGCCATCTCGAAACGCCGGCCGATCATCCAGGCATAGGGACCGGTGCCCTTCATGCGCGTGCCTAAGGAGGAGTCGTAGTCCTTGCCGCCGCGCATGTCGCGCACGAGGTTGATCACGTGCCGGTAGCGGTCCGGGTAATTGGCCATCAGCCACTCGCGGAACAGGTCGCGCACTTCGAGCGGCAGCCGCAAGAGCACATAACCCGCCTCGCGCGCGCCGGCGGCGTGCGCGGCATCGAGGATGCGCTCGATCTCCATGTCGTTGAGCGCCGGCACGATCGGCGCGACCATGACCGTCGTCGGCACGCCGGCCGCCGACAATTGCCGCAAGGCCTCCAGCCGCCGCGACGGCGTCGCCGCGCGCGGCTCCATCTTGCGCGCCAGCACGGGATCGAGCGTCGTGACCGACAACGCCACCTTGGCGAGCTTGCGCTCGGCCATGCGGGCGAGGATGTCGAGATCGCGCAGCACCAGCGCCGACTTGGTGACGATGCCGACCGGATGACCGGTCCGCTCGAGCACTTCCAGGATGCGGCGCATCACCTGATATTTGCGCTCGATCGGCTGATAGGGGTCGGTATTGGTGCCGATGGCGATCACCTTCGGCTGATAGCTCGCGGCCGACAGTTCGTGCTCGAGCAGCTCGGCCGCTTCCGGCTTCACGAACAGCTTCGATTCGAAGTCGAGGCCGGGCGACAGGCCGAGATAGGCATGGGTCGGCCGCGCATAGCAGTAGACGCAACCGTGTTCGCAGCCGCGATAGGGATTGATCGAGCGGTCGAAGCCGATGTCGGGCGACTCGTTGCGGGTGATGACCTTGCGCGCGGCGTCGGTCTGCACGGTGGTCTTGAACGGCGGCAGATCCTCGAGCGAGCGCCAGCCGTCGTCGAAGGCTTCGCGCGCGTGCGGCTCGTAGCGGCCGGCGGCGTTGCTCTGCGCGCCGCGGCCGCGCCGCCGCTCATGCTCGACCACCACGCCGAGCATCGCGCTGACGTCGTCAAAGCCGCCCGCCGGAGCGGAGGGCAGCTCCTTGACCGGCGGGCGTCTCTGGGCTGCGTTCGTTCGAGCCATGCGCGGACACTAGCGAGCCGCCGCGAACATAACAAGAACATTTTTAAAACTTCACAAATTAGCGCGTTCTCGGCCCGATCTCGTAGCGTGCGCGCCTGACTCCACATGATATGGTGTGCGCTTATGTTCACGACTGCGAGCCCATGCTGAGCGTCATCATCGCCACCCACGAATCGGAACGTACCGTGGTACCGACGCTGTCCGCGCTGGTGCCGGGCGCGACCGCCGGGCTCGTGGCCGAGGTGGTGATCGCCGATGCCGGCTCGGGCGATGCCACCGCCGAAGTGGCCGACATCGCCGGGTGCCGCTTCATGAGCTCGGCCGCGCCGGTCGGCGCGCGGCTGAAGGCGGCCGCCCTGTCGACGCGCACGCCCTGGCTCCTGTTTCTGCGCGCGGGCTGCGTGCCGGAGCCGGGCTGGGTCCCCGCCGTCGACAAATTCATGGCGCAGGCGGACCGGCTGGAAGGCGCCGTCCAGGCGGCCGTGTTCCGCCCGCCAAGCGCGGCCGACTTGATGCGGCCCGGCCTTTCCGAACTGCTCGCGCTGCTGCGGGTCGCGTTCGGCGGCGGCGCGCGGCCCGAGCAGGGCCTGCTGATCGCGCGCCGCTTCTACGAAAGCCTCGGCGGCCACCCCGAAAATGCCGAGGCCGAGGCCGCTCTCCTGCGCAAGCTGGGTCGCAAGCGGCTCGCCATGCTGCCGGCGGCGGCCGCCGCACCGTTCTGACCCGCCCGTCATGCCGCACGCGCAGCGCCGGCCCGCGGCCGGGACAATTACTTGACTTTGTCAACTAACAGGCCGAAGCTCGCCCGGTCATGAAAATGGACGGGCCGAGCCAGGATCGCGTCGCGGCCGTGCGCCGCTTCAACCGCTTCTACACGCGGCAGATCGGCGTGCTGCGCAAGAACTACCTCGACAGCGGCTATTCGCTCGGCGAGATGCGCGTGCTCTACGAGATCGCGCAAGGCCACAAGAACGGCGGCCGTCCGACGGCGACCGACATCGCCAGCGCGCTCGACCTCGATGCCGGCTATCTCTCGCGCGTGCTGCGCAATTTCGAGAAGCGCGGCCTGATCTCGCGCACCACCTCCAAGAAGGACGCGCGCCAGAGCCACCTCGCCTTGACCGCGCGCGGCCGCAAGTTTTTCGAGCCGGCCGAAAAACGTTCGCAACAGCACGTCGGCGCGATGCTCGCCCGCCTCAGGCCGGATCAGCAAGCCCGGCTGGTCGCGGCGATGGGCGAGATCGAAACGCTGCTCGACGGCGGCGCGCAGGCCGCGCCCGCCGAAAAGCCAGCCTATCTCCTGCGCGATCCGCGGCCGGGGGACTTCGGCTGGATCGTCGCGCGCCATGCCGAGCTCTATGCGTCGGAATACGGCTGGACCGAGCCGTTCGAAGGCCTGTGCGCCGGCATCGTCGCCGACTTCGCCAACAAACACGATCCCGCGCGCGAGCGCTGCTGGATCGCCGAAGTGAACGGCGAGAATGCCGGCTGCGTCATGCTGGTGCGGGAAAATGACGACGTTGCGCGCCTGCGCCTGCTGCTGGTCGATCCGAAAGCGCGCGGGCTGGGCTTGGGCGCGGCGCTGGTCGACGAATGCCTGCGCTTCGCGCGCGAAGCCGGCTACAAGCAGATCACCTTGTGGACCCACAGCGTGCTCACGGCCGCGCGCCACATCTACGAGAAGGCGGGATTCACGCTGACCTCGAGCGAGAAACGCCACACCTGGGGCCGGGACGTCGTGGCGGAGTTCTGGGACCTGACGTTATGAAACCGTGGCCGCCGGAGCTCGGTGCCCGGACGGTCATCTATCACGCCGCGCGCGCCCGCCTGTTGCGTTCGCAAGCACGCAGCGCATTGCTGATGGGGATGCTGGAACGCGTGTGGCGCTACGCCGTCGCCCCTTGCGCCTTCGGCCGCCGCAGGTGCTCGTCGAGCCGCGGCAATATCTCCACGAAATTGCACGGCCGGTAGCGGTAGTCGAGCTGGTGCACCAGGATCTCGTCCCAGGCGTCCTTGCAGGCGCCGGGCGAGCCGGGCAGGCAGAAGATGTAAGTCGCGTTGGCGACGCCGGCGGTCGCCCGCGTCTGGATCGCCGAGGTGCCGATCTTGCCGTAGCTCACCATCAGGAACAGCGTGGAAAAGCCGTCCATCTTCTTTTCGAACAGCGGCTCCACCGCTTCCGGGGTGACGTCGCGCCCGGTGAAGCCGGTGCCGCCGGTGCTGATGACGACGTCGATCGTCTTATCGGCGATCCATTGCTTGACCTGCGCGCGGATCGCCTCGACCTCGTCCTTGACGATCGCGCGCGCCGCGAGCTTGTGGCCGGCGCGCTCGATTCGCTCGGCAAGCGTGGCGCCCGACTTGTCGTCGGCGATGTCGCGCGTGTCGGAGACGGTGAGCACCGCGATGCTCAAGGGAACGAATTGCTTGGTCTCGTCGATGCCGGGCATGGGCCTTCCTTTCCGATCCCTCCCCCTTCAGGGGAAGGGATAAAAAAGAATCACAACTGTGCGTTCGCCGCAAAAGTATTGCACGCCGATACCTTGCCCGCCTTCAGGCCGGTCGAAAACCAGCGCATGCGCTGCGCCGAGGAGCCGTGCGTGAAGGCGTCCGGCACCACATAGCCGCGTGCCTGTTTCTGCAGGCGGTCGTCGCCGATGGCGGAAGCGGTCTGCAACGCCGCCTCCACGTCGCCCGGCTCGATCGTCTTCCAGCGCTGGTTGGAGCGGTTGGCCCAGACGCCGGCCAGGCAATCGGCCTGCAATTCGACCCGCACCTGGATGCGGTTCGCCGCCAGTTTGCTGCCGGCGGCGCGCTGCGCGTCCTGCGCCTTCGGCAGGATGCCGAGCACGTTCTGCACGTGATGGCCGACCTCGTGCGCGATCACATAGGCTTCGGCGAATTCACAGGCCTTGCCGCTGCAGCCATTGAAGCGCTGCTGAATGTCGCGGAAGAACGAGGTATCGAGATAGATGCGGCGGTCGCGCGGACAATAGAACGGTCCCATCGCCGACTGCGCATAGCCGCAGCCGCCCTCGACCGCGCCGGAGAACAGCCGCAGCCGCGGCGGCCGATAGGTCTGGTTGCCGTCCCGGAAAACCTGGCTCCACACGTCCTCGGTATTGCCGAGAACGGCCGCCACGAACTGCCCCATCTGGTCGTTCGGCGTTCCGCTTTTCGTATTGGCCGGACGGTAGGGCTGCTCGTAATGTTGCCGGCCGCTGCTGGCCATCTCGGCGCCGGAAATGAGCACGCTCGGATCGATGCCGAGCGCCCAGCCGATCAGGCCGAGCACGATCACGGTGCCGATGCCGATCCCGCCGCCGCCGACCGGCAGACCCAATCCGCCGCCGCGTTCATATCCGCCGTCGCGCGCGTCCTCGATATTGTCGCTGCGGCGGAAATCTTCCCAGCGCATTGCCGAATTCTCCTACCCGTTGGGTTATACCGTCATTCCGGGGCTCGCCGAACAGCCCATGAGCCCGGAATCCAGAAACACACGCAAGTCTTGCCTCGCATTCGGATTGCGGGTCCGCCGCAAAGCCGGTCGCCGGGCCGCGTTTCGCGCCGCCCCCGGGGACAAGCGTCCCGAAACAGCGACGCGCGGTGGCCGCTAAACACCTACCAGATAGGCAGATTTTGCCGAGTTTAAAGCGTTGCCCATAAACCGTTTTTTCACCTTGGGAGGCCATCATCCTGCGTGTCGGTTGTAGGTCCCGCGTCGCCGACCCGCGTCGTCCTTGAGTCAGAGTTGTTGAGTCATGGTTGTGTCGCGTCGCGGGGCGCCCTCTCGGGCGCCCCGTCGAGTTTCAGATTGCACCCTCGAACACCGTATCCTGGTGGGCGACTGCGTCGCCGAGATGGCGAAACTGCCGGCGGGTTCCGTCGACCTGATTTTCGCCGATCCGCCCTACAATCTCCAGCTCGCCAGCGATCTGAAGCGCCCGGACGATTCGCACGTCGACGCCGTCGACGACGACTGGGACAAGTTCGCGAGCTTTTCCGCCTATGACGATTTTACCCGCGCCTGGCTGCTCGCCTGCCGCCGGGTATTGAAGCCGACCGGAACGATCTGGGTCATCGGCTCCTATCACAACATCTTCCGGGTCGGCGCACTGCTGCAGGACCTCGGCTTCTGGATCCTCAACGACGTGATCTGGCGCAAGACCAACCCGATGCCGAATTTCCGCGGCCGGCGCTTCACCAATGCGCACGAGACGCTGATCTGGGCCTCGCGCGGCGCCGACGCCAAGGGCTACACGTTCAACTATGAGATGCTCAAAGCCGGCAACGAGGACGTCCAGGTGCGTTCCGACTGGACGATCCCGCTTTGCACCGGCGAAGAACGCCTCAAGGGCCCCGACGGCAAGAAGCTGCATCCGACGCAGAAGCCGGAGGCGCTGCTCGCGCGCGTCATCCTGTCGAGTTCGCGCCCGGACGATCTGGTGCTCGATCCTTTCGCCGGCACCGGCACCACCGGCGCCGTCGCCAAGCACCTCGGCCGCCGCTTCATCGGCATCGAGCGCGAGGCAAAATACGCCCGCGCGGCCGAGAAGCGCATCGCCGCGACCGAGCCGTTGGAAGCGCCGTCGATCGCTCCCTTCGTGACCGCGCGCGAAGCCCCGCGCGTGCCGTTCTCCGTCCTCATCGAGCGCGGCCTGGTGACGCCGGGCGCGCTGCTCACCGACGCCAAGCGGCGCCACAAGGCGATGGTGCGCGCCGACGGCACGCTTTCGCTCGATGACCGCGTCGGCTCGATCCATCGCATCGGCGCCTTGGCGCAAGGCCTGGAAGCCTGCAACGGCTGGACCTTCTGGCATATCGAGACCGAGAAAGGGCTGATGCCCATCGATACGTTCCGTGCGCTGGTGCGCTCGGAAATGGTCTGAGCCGGACCGCCGTCACGAACATCCGCATTCGGCGCGCGGCCATCATTCCTGCGTGGCGCCTGCTCTACGCTCCGTGGCGAGCCGGCAATCGAAGCGGCACGAACGCTGCTTCGCCGTGAAACACGGCAAGACAATCCGCGTCCGCAACCGAAGCCTGTCACCGCTCGATGCGCGGCCGCGACCATTGGCGCCGTGTCGCTCAAGACAATTCGCCGGTTCCGTCACGCTTGAACGGTATTTCTGATCGCGATGCCGCGCTCGCGGCATGCGCGCTGCGCGCTGTCGCGGCACCATTCGGACGATCAACATCGTCGCGACCTTCCGGTGCGCATGTGACCGCTGCAATCGGGAACCCGCGGCCGACCCGGCCAGCTCAAGAGTCTTGGAGAGATTCCGTACAGTTGAAATTTACCAAGCGATGCCGGTGACGGCAGAGCCCGACAAATACGGCCCGCTCGCGCGCACGCATCGCCGCTTGCATGCGATTCATGAAGCGGCCGGCGGAACTCGGGATCGCAATGCGAACGGCTGTTTACGCTTTTTCGTTAATGCGCATGAACACAATCAATTGCACGGCTTTCGCATGCGGACGGTGTTAACCGTGCGCGCAAAAATTGCGCTCAAATTCAATTCTCATCATAGCCAACGATCCAATTGCAATTATTGATGCGGCGCAATTGTCGCATCGTTCGCAATCATTCCTACAAATGAATGCATTGACTTCACATCGGACTGTCAAAACCGGCTGCGCGAATTGCATCATGCGCGGACTCGGCATTTGCCGCGTTCTGGTGGATCTGGGTTGGGAAGAGCCGCGCTCGAACGGACAGGACACCATGACCCAGGAGCGCAGATCATTCAGCGCGCGCCGGATCATGTTTCGTCGCGACGAGATAATGAGCCAGGTGCCGGTACTCTGCGAAGGCTGGGCGGCCAGCACGGTTCAGCTCACAAACGGCCGGAGACAGATCCTGTCCTTCCTGCTGCCCGGCGACATGATCACCGCCGCGCTGCTGTTCGACCAGCGGCTCCACTATTCGATCGACGCCATTACGCGCGGCTGCTACCGCGTCTTCGACCGCGCGCAGTTCCGCGAGGCGATGTTCCGCTCGCCCAAAATCTTCGAGCGGATCCTGTCGATCTACAACGAGGAAAAAATCAGGGCCGATCGGCTGATCACGGACCTGGGACGGCGCACCGGCGCCGAGCGCGTCGCCTGCCTCATCCTCGATCTCTGGGACCGGCTGCGCAAAGCGGGCTTGGCCGAAAACGACTCGATCGATTTCCCGTTGCGCCAGACCCATATCGCCGACGCGACCGGGCTCACGCCGGTCTACGTCAACAAGGTGCTGGGCGAATTCCGCCGGAGCGGCCTGGTGACGATTACCGAGCGCTCGCTGCAGATCAACGACGAGGCGCGGCTGCGCCGGATGACGACGTGAGGCGGCGGGCGGGCGCGCGCACGGGTTATTGCGTCGTCCGGCGCGCTTCGACGTTCGCACTGCGCGCGGGCACGCCGAACTCCTTGCGGCAAATCTCAGCCAGGATCGCCACGCCCTCGCGGATCTCGTCGTGCGAAGGACTGGCAAAACAGAGCCGCATGCGGCTCTTGCTGTGCGCGGCGTCGGTCGACCATTCCGGGCCGGGATTGATGGCGACGCCGGCGGCGAGCGCGGCCCGATAGAGTTTGAGCGTGTCGACGCGGTCGGGCAGCTTCACCCACAAAAAGATGCCGCCCTTGGGCTCGTCGAATTCGGCCGCGGTGCCGAACTGCTCGGCGAGCGCATCCATCAGGGTTTCGAGCTTCTTGCGGAGCGCGCGCCGCAGTTCGGGCAGATGGCCGGCGAAATGCGGGGCGCAAAATTCGGCCAATACCATCTGCTCGAGCGCGCCCGATCCGGCATCGGTCTTGAGCGCGAGCAGGCGCGACATCACCGGCCAGGGCGCGACGACGAAACCGACGCGCAGCGCGGGCGCGACCGATTTCGAGAACGAGCCGATGTGGATGACGTTCTGACTCTTGCTCAAAGCATAGAGCGCGGGCGGGCGCGTGCCGTCCCAGACCAGGTCCGAATAGCAGTCGTCCTCGAAGATGGGCACGCCGTATTCGTCGGCGAGTTCGAGCATGCGCGCGCGCCGGCTTGCGTCGAGAATGGTGGCGGTCGGATTCTGCACCGTCGGAATGGTGTAGATGAATTTCGGCCGCACGTTGCGGCGCTTGAGATCGGCAAGCGCCGCCTCGAGCGCGTCCATGCGCATGCCGCCCTGGTCGAGCGGTATACCGACGGCTTCGACCCCCAGCCGCTGCAGCCGCGTGAGCGTGCCCTGGTAATTGTCTTTTTCGACGATGACGGTGTCGCCCTTCGCGAGCAGCGCGCCGTTGACGAGATCGAGCGCCTGCAGCGAACCCGATACGATCAGGATGTCCTCGGCCGAACAGGCGATGCCGGCGTCGCGCGCGAGCTTGCGCGCGAGGAATTCGCGCAGCGGCCGGTAGCCCTGCGGCCCGCTGGCGAGACCGTAATGCGACAGCGTGCGGCCCTCGCGCGCGAGCACCGATTGCGCCGCCTGCATCAGCCCGTCGAGCGGCACCGCGCCGGGATCGTTGTTGCCGCCGGTGAAATTGTATTTGGGGGCGCCGGTCCATTTGACCGCGGGCGCCGGCAAGCCGGCGGGAAACAAAGGGGTGAAGTCGAAGGCCATGTTGCGGATGCTCCGATTGCGCCCTTGTGCTTGCCGAGCAACGACACGATTGCCGCTCATTCCCGCGCGCAGACATCGGGTTCACCCGATGTCCGCCACCGAACATGCGCAAGTCGGCGACAGCCGACTTGCGATGGGAATCCGGCGCTGGCTCCCCGCTTGCGCGCCGACGAGCGCAGAACAGGCGAGCGGACGGCTACTTGGCCGCGACCACCATGATCTCGACCTTGTAGTCGGGCGCCGCCAGCTTGGCTTCCACGGTGGCGCGCGCCGGCGTATGGCCCTGCACCACCCAGGTATCCCACACCGCGTTCATTTCGGCGAAATTCGCCATGTCGGTGATGTAGATGTTGGCCGACAGGATCTTGGTCTTGTCGCTGCCCGCCTTGGCCAGCAGGGCGTCGATCTGCCCCAGAATATCCTTGGTCTGCTCGCTGACGCTCTGCCCTTTCGCGCTTTCGGCGACGATGCCGGCGAGATAGACCGTGTCGCCATGCACCACGGCCTTGCTCATGCGCGGGCCGGTTTCGTGACGTTGAATGCTCATAGGACTCCTCTTCGATGTCGTTCAGGCACTCTCAATAGCGTGCGCCAGCACTTTGCGCATCACGTTCGGCAGCGCTTCGCGGGATAAATCGTCACGCGCGACCCAGCGCATGCCCTTGGGCGCCGTCGTTGCCTGCGGAAGCGATGCGACGAACACCGTGAGTTCGAGCGGGAAATGGGTGAACACATGCCGCACCGTGCCCGCCACGCGCCGCCAGCGCGCGCGGGAAAGGCGCGGCGCGGCGGCCAGCGCATCCTCCACATCGAAATCGTGCGACCATTCGCTGCCGGGCACCTCGGCCATGCCGCCGAGCAGGCCCTGTTCGGGACGCCTGCGCAGCAGCACGCTTTGATCGGCGCGCAGCGCGACGAAGGCCGCGCCGCGGCGCAGCCGCCCTTCCCGCTTCGGCAGTTTGCGCGGAAATTCCTCCTGGCGTTCGAGCGCGCGCGCGGCGCAAGCCGCGCTCCACGGACACAGGCCGCAGGCCGGCTTCTTGGGCGAGCAGAGCGTGGCGCCGAGATCCATCAGGGCCTGCGCGAAATCGCCGGAGCGCTGCGGCGGCAACAGCGAGGCGGCCAGGCGCTTGATGCGAGGCTTGGCCGCCGGCAGCGCCTCCTCGACCGCGAACAGCCGCGTGACCACCCGCTCGACATTGCCGTCGACCGGCACGGCGGCGGCATCGAAGGCGATCGCGCCGACCGCCGCCGCGGTATAGTCGCCGATGCCCGGCAGCGCGCGCAGCGCCTCCAGGCCGGCGGGGAATTCGCCGCCATGGCGCGCGACCACCGCCTTGGCGCAGGCATGGAGATTGCGGGCCCGCGCGTAATAGCCGAGGCCGGCCCAGGCGCTCAGCACCTCGTCGAGGCTGGCCTCGCTCAGCGCCAGCACCGTCGGCCAGCGCGCCAGGAATTTGGCGTAATAGGGGGCGACGGTTTTTACCGTCGTCTGCTGCAGCATGATTTCCGACAGCCACACCCGGTAGGGATCGCGCGGCTCGCCCGGCCGCGCCCGCCACGGCAGCACGCGGGCATGGCGATCGTACCAGGCGATGAGATCGGCCGGGTCCGGCGCAGGTGCGACTTTCTTTTGTTTCAGCTTGCGTACTGCTACGTTCATGGCGCCGACGATGGCATGAGTTCCCCCGCATGAGCAGTCCCGCGCGCAGTTTTCCCCGGCCTCTCGCCGACCTCATGGGCGCCACCTTGAGCGGCGTGTTCAAGGCGCAGGGCTTTGCCAATACCGAAATCCTGTCGCGCTGGGCCGATATCGTGGGACCGGAAATCGCCGCCCACAGCGAGCCGATCAAGATCAACTGGCCGCGTCCGGTCGGGGAGGAGACGCCCGCCCCCGCCACGCTGATGCTCAGGGTGGAAGGTCCGGCCGCGCTCGAAATTCAGCACCTCTCGGCCGTGATCCTGGAACGGGTCAATCGCTTCTTCGGCTGGCAGGCGATCGGCCGCATCGCCCTGCGCCAGGCGCCCTTGCGCCGGCGCGCGCCCCCCAGGCGCCCCGCCCCTCCCGACCCGGCGCTCGCCGCCCGCATCGCGGAAAGCCTGCCCACGATCGACGACGAGGACCTGCGCAAGGCGCTTGCCCGCCTCGGCGCGGCGATCAAGCGAAAGTGAGGCCGGCGCACGTCTTGGAAAAAACACCGGCCATTGCCACAATCGCTTCGGACAGGTAGCCAAGGGCGCGTCCGGACGGGCCGGACCGGGTTTTTAAGCCTACGGAGCTTCAGTTGCAGATCAATCGACGCGAATTCTGCCAGGGCAGCACCGCCGTGGCGCTCGCCACCGCTGTTTTCGGCACCTCATGGCTGTCGTTTGCGGATACCGCCCGCGCCGACGCGATTCCGATCGTCGAGCTGATGGCGCCGGAAGCGCTGCCCGACATGAGCATGGGCAACGAGAAGGCCGCGGTCACCGTCATCGAATACGCCTCGATGACCTGCCCCCATTGCGCGCATTTCCAGGAAACGACTTTCCCGGAACTGAAGAAGCGCTACATCGACACCGGCAAGATCCGCTATATTTTCCGCGAGTTCCCGCTCGACAATCTCGCCGCCGCGGCGTCGATGCTGGCCCGCTGCGCTGGGGAAACCGACAAGAACAAGTATTTCGCGCTGATCGACACCCTGTTCCACCAGCAGCAGACCTGGGCCGTGGAAAAGCCGCTGCCGCCGCTGCTCGCGCTCGCCAAACAGGCCGGCTTCACCGAGCAGAGCTTCAATGCCTGCCTGTCGAACCAGAAGGTGCTGGACGGCATCGAGGCGGTGCGCCGGCGCGCGATCGACAAGTTCAAGGTCGCATCGACGCCGACCTTCTTCATCAACGGCAATTCCTATAGCGGGGCCATGTCGATCGACGAAATGGCCAAGATCATCGACCCCTTGCTGGCGAAGGGCTGAGTCTCGCCGCTCTTTTCGCTCACGGTTCCGGGCCGCACGCGGACGCGTGGCCCGGAGCCGCTCGCTGCAAGCCTTTTTATCGCGCCACGCACAGTTTTCCCGTATTTTTTGCCCTAATTTCGCCGCGCGACTCCTCGAAAGGTCTGGAAAACCGTAACCAGACCTCGCCGGCCTGTTGCTAAAGCCGCGCCCGACTGTTCATTCTTCCGGCCAATACGGCAATAAAAACGCTGGTCCGGGCGGTAGCCCTGGATCGATGGCCGATCTTTTCAATACGCAACGCGCGGGCGTCAGGCTTTGTCCGGCGCGGGCAAATGAGACCTGAAAGATGAAGCTCACACGGCTGCGCCTCCTTGGCTTCAAGTCGTTCGTCGAACCAACCGACTTCCTGATCGAACCGGGCCTCACCGGCGTGGTCGGTCCGAACGGTTGCGGCAAGTCCAATCTGGTCGAAGCGCTGCGCTGGGTGATGGGCGAGTCCTCGCACAAATCCATGCGCGCGGCGTCGATGAACGACGTCATCTTCAACGGCAACAATACCCGGCCGGCGCGCAACAATGCCGAGGTGGCGATCTCGATCGACAATGCGGAGCGCTCGGCGCCCGCCGCCTTCAACGATACCGATATGCTGGAAATCGCCCGCCGCATCGAGCGCGACGCCGGTTCCAATTACCGCATCAACGGCCGCGAAGTGCGCGCCCGCGACGTGCAGATCCTGTTCGCCGACGCTTCCACCGGCGCGCGGTCGCCCGCGCTCGTGCATCAGGGCCGCATCGGCGAGATCATCCAGGCCAAGCCCGAACAGCGCCGCCGCGTGCTGGAAGAAGCCGCCGGCGTCGCCGGCCTGCATGCCCGCCGGCACGAGGCCGAACTGCGCCTGAAGGCCGCGGAAACGAACCTCACCCGCGCCGAGGACGTGATCGGCCAGCTCGCCACGCAGATGGAGGCGCTGAAGAAACAGGCCCGGCAGGCCGTGCGCTACCGCAACGTGTCGGCGCAGGTCCGCAAGGCGGAAGCGACCCTCTATCATCTGCGCCACACCGCCGCGACCGCCGAAGTGGCCGCGGCGGCGGAAGCCAAGGACCAGTGCGTGCGCGCGGTGGCCGAGCGCACCACGGCCGAGGCGGAAGCCTCCAAGCGTCAGGCTTTGACCGCGGCCGGCCTGCCCGAATTGCGTGAAACGGAGGCGCGCGCCGGCGCCGCATTGCACCGGCTCAACGTTGCGCTCGCCGACCTCGACCGCGAAGAACAGCGCGCGCGCGACCGCATGGCCGAGCTCGACAAGCGGCTGGTGCAGTTCGCCGCCGACAGCGAACGCGAACTGCGCCTCGCCGCCGACGCCGAGGAGGCCATCGCCCGGATCTTGGCCGAGGAAGAAACCATCCGCGCCGAGGCGCGCGAAAACGCCGGCCGCCGCTCGGGCGTCGATGCCAAGGTGGCGGAAGCCGACGGCGAATTGTCCGCCGCCGAGAAAATCTTCTCCGAACTGACCGCCCGGCTCGCCGACCTCACCGCGCGGCGCAACCAGCTCGTCAATGCCGCGCGCGAGCACGACAACCGCATGGCGCGTAGCGCCGCGGAACTGGCCGGGATCGAGAACGAGCTTCTGGCCTTGCAGGCGAGCGCCGGCCCCGACCTCGCGGCGCTGGCGCAGGCGGTCGAAGACATGCAGGCCGCGGTCGCGGCCGCCGAGGCTCACGCGCTCGAAGCGGAAGCCGCCCATGCGGCCGCGCGCCAAGAGCTCGAAGCGACCCGCAGCCCGCTCGCCGAGGCCGAGCGGCGCGTGCAGCGGCTGGAGACCGAAGCCAAGACGCTGGCCAAGGTGCTCGCGGTCGAGACCAAGAATCTGTGGCCGCCGGTGATGGACGCCGTCACCGTCGACAAGGGTTTCGAGAAGGCGCTCGGCGCCGCGCTCGGCGACGATCTCGACGCGCCCGCCGATCCGTCGGCGCCCATGCGCTGGATGGGCTCGGACGTCGATCCGTCCGATCCGGCGCTGCCGGAAGGGGTGGAGCCTCTCGCCAAGCACGTCGTGGCTCCCGGCGAACTTTCCCGCCGGCTCAACCAGATCGGCGTCGTGGAGCGCGCCGAGGCGCCGCGTTTCATCGGCCTGCTCAAGCCCGGCCAGCGGCTGGTGTCGCCGGAAGGCGACCTGTGGCGCTGGGACGGTTTCGCCGCGGCGGCGCACGCGCCGACCGGCGCGGCCCGGCGTCTGGCCGAGCGCGCCCGCCTCGCCGATATCGAGGCCGAATTGCAGACCGCCCGCCTCGAACTCGACGCCGCGCGCGGCCAGAAGGAGGCGGCGGAGGCCGCCTTACGCAACGCCGCCGCCGCCGAGACCGAAGCGCGCGCCGCCGCGCGCGAGCGCCAGCGCGAGGCCAACGCCGCGCGCGACCGCCACGAGGCGGGCGAACGCGAGCGCAATCGCCATGCCGCGCGCCAGTCGGCGCTCGCGGAAGCGCATGCCCGCCTCACCGCCAGCCGCGACGAAGCGGCCGCCGCCAAAGCGGAAGCCGAGCGCGCGCTCGGCGAGCTTGCTCCCGCGACCGAGCTGGAAGCCGAACTCGCGCGGGTGCGCGACGACATCGCCGGCAAGCGTGCCGCTCTCGCCGAAATCCGCGCCGAGCAGCAGGCGATCGTGCGCGAGGCCGAACTGGCCGACCGCCGGCTCAAGGCGCTGGCCGCCGACAAGGCGGCCTCGTTGCAGCGCCAGGAAGGCGCCCGCGCCCAGCTCGTCACGCTCGAACAGCGCCTCAGCGAGGCGCAAAGCGCGCGCGCGGAACTGGACAACGCGCCGCAGGCTTTCGCCGAGAAGCGCGACGCCCTCATCAGCGAGGTGCAACTGGCGGAAGCCGACCGGCGCGCCTGCGCCGACCGGCTGGCGGAGGCCGAGAACGCGCTCGCCGAGGCGGATCGCGACGCCCGCGCGGCATTGGAAGCCGCCAGCGCCGCGCGCGAGGACCTGGCCCGCACCGAGGAACGGTTCGAAGCCGCCAAGCGCCGGCTTTCCGACATCGCCCGCGAAATCCACGACATGCTGGAGACCGAGCCGGCCAATGTCGCCGAGCTCGCCGAGATCAAGCCGGACGAGCCGCTGCCCGACCTCGCCGAAACCGAGGCGACGCTCGAGCGCCTGCGCCGCGAGCGCGAGCGACTGGGCGCGGTGAATCTGCGCGCCGAGGAGGAATTGCAGGAGGTGGAGGTTCAGCACACCGCGCTGACCACCGAGCGCGACGATCTGGTCGAGGCGATCAAGAAGCTGCGCGTCGGCATCCAGAGCCTCAACCGCGAAGCGCGCGAGCGCCTGCTCGCCTCGTTCGAGCAGGTCAACAAGCACTTCCAGCACCTGTTCACGCAATTGTTCGGCGGCGGCACCGCGGAATTGCAGCTGATCGAGAGCGACGATCCGCTCGAGGCCGGCCTGGAAATCCTCGCCCGCCCGCCCGGCAAGAAGCCGGCAACGCTGTCGCTTCTGTCCGGCGGCGAGCAGGCGCTGACCGCGATGGCTTTGATCTTCGCGGTGTTCCTGACCAACCCGGCGCCGATCTGCGTGCTGGACGAAGTCGACGCGCCGCTCGACGATCACAACGTGGAGCGTTTCTGCGATCTCCTGGACGAGATGACCAAGTCGACCGAGACCCGCTTCGTGATCATCACGCACAACCCGATCACCATGGCGCGGATGAACCGGCTCTACGGCGTGACCATGGCCGAGCGCGGCGTGTCGCAACTCGTCTCGGTCGACCTGGAAGCCGCCGTGCGGTTCAGAGAGGCAGGATAAAGCCACGGGCTTGCGGAGCCTGGGCCAAGGCGCGTCGGTGCCCTGCCCGTGATCGGCCCCTCGATGGCGTTCAACTGCTTCGGCGAACGTCGCTCCGCTCAGCACACCGCGCACGCCGCGCGCCGGTCCGCGATGCGCGGAGCCATCCGCGCTACGCCGCTTTGACTGGACTGAGGCAGCCGAGCGCCGGCGGGTCGTTGCCGAGCCAAGCCGAGCCCGTAGTCCAGGCATGCTCCTCGCCGCAGGCCGGACAACGCATCAAAGCCGCCACTTTCGGCAGCCGACGAAACACGTTGGGCTCGGTTTCGATCGCCGTCGAAACCGCTTCTCCGGTATTGGGACACCTGATCATCACCGAGCTCATCGCGAGCCCTCCGATTTTTCCGTCCCCGCGAACCCTACGCAACTCCTAGATCATGACCGCCGTGCGACGGCCTTGCACCCCGTCAAAAAATCTACGTGATCGCGGCGCGCGAGGGAACGATATCCGCGGCGCGACGTTAATGCCCCGTGAGTTTCAGTCGGGCGGCTCCCCCCCTTACCCCCCGAATAGCCGCCTGGCGAAAAGACCCCGAACCACCGGTTCGGGGTCTTTTTTTATTTGCAACGGCTTACGTCGAAATCGGTGGAAACGGCCGTATTTTGCGGTAGCGAAAGACCGCTCTCCGATGGCCGCCTGTCATGCATTTGAGATAGGCTTATATGCGTTCGGAAAACCTTGGGAGCAGCGCCATGTCCACCACCGCCTTGGTCGTCCTCGGCGTCATTGTCGTGATCGTGATCTGGGTGATCATGATCTACAACGGCCTCGTCGCCATGGGGCAGCGGGTCAATCAGGCCTTCGCCGACGTCGACGTCCAGCTCAAGCAGCGGCACGACCTCATCCCGAATCTGGTCGAGACGGTGAAGGGCTACGCCGCGCACGAACGCGGCACGCTGGAGGCCGTCATCCAGGCCCGCAATGCCGCGGTGGCCGCGCCCGGCATCGATCAGAAGGTGCAGGCCGAGAACATGCTGTCCGGGGCGCTCCGGCAGCTATTCGCGCTCTCGGAGAATTATCCGAACCTGAAGGCCAACGCGAATTTCCAGCAATTGCAGTCCGACCTGTCCGACATCGAGAACAAGCTCGCCGCCTCGCGCCGTTTCTTCAACAATGCGGTGCAGGAATACAATACCGGCATCCAGCAATTCCCCGCCGCGCTGTTCGCCGCGAATTTCGGTTTCCATCCGCGGACCTTCTTCGATCTCGGCGAAACCCGCGCCCAGCTCGAACAGGCGCCGAGCGTGAAGTTCTGATGCGGACCGACCTCATCCTTCGAGACGCCCGCATCGCAGCCAAGTGTAAGCAGGCTGCGCCTAGGATGGCGGGCTCCTCAGGATGAGGTCTCCTCCTGGCCCTCATGGTGAGGAGCGCTGCGAAGCAGCGCGTCTCGAACCATGAGGGCGCGCACGAGAATGTGAAAGATGGCCGCCTACGGTCTCTATACGCATATCCGGGCCAATCGGCGCCGCTCGATCGCGCTGCTGATCGGCCTGTTCGTGCTGGTCTATGTGCTGGTCTATGCCGGCGCCCTGCTCGCGGAAGCCGTTTCGTACCAGAACGCGCCGCTCGATTACCTCCTGCGCGCGGCCGCCTACGACCTGGTGAAGGCCGCGCCTTTCGCCACGATCGGCACCGTCGTCTGGATTTTGATCGCCTACAAATTTCACCAGTCCATGATCGACGCCTTGACCGGCGGGCACGAGGTCACGCGCAAGGAACAGCCGCGGCTCTATAACCTCCTGGAAAACCTCTGCATCTCGCGCGGCATCACGATGCCGAAGCTCAAGATCGCGGACGATGATGCGCTCAATGCCTTCGCCACCGGCCTCAACGAGAAACAATATTCCATCACCGTGACGCGCGGCCTCATCGAGTATCTCGACGACGCCGAGATCGAGGCCGTGCTCGGCCACGAGCTCACCCATATCCGCAACGGCGACGTGCGCATGATGGTGATCGCGATGGTGATCGCCGGCGTGATCTCGTTTTTCGGCGAGATGATCTTCCGCCTGTTCTTCCAGACCCGGTTCTACGGCGGCGGGCGCTCGCGCGGCGGCGACGGCGAAAGGAAGGGCGGCGCGGGAATCGCCATCATCATCGCGCTGGTGCTGATCGCGGTCGCCTGGTTTCTGTCCATCGTCATCCGTTTCGCGCTGTCGCGCCGGCGCGAATTCCTGGCCGACGCCGGCTCGGTCGAACTCACCAAGAATCCGGACGCCATGATCTCGGCGCTGCGCAAGATCGAAGGCCGCGGCGAGCTGGCCGCCGCCAATTCGGCCGTCATGGAAATGTGCGTCGACAATCCGCGCGAAGGCTTCGCCGACCTGTTCGCCACCCATCCCTCGGTCGAGGCGCGCGTGCAGGCGCTGGTCAAATTCGCCGGCGGCCACGATCCCGGGCCGCTGGCGCTGGGCGCGCCGGAATACGGCCAGATCGAGGACCAGCCGCCTTCCGGCGGGCCGTGGGACAGCGGCAGCGAAACCGGCGGCGAGCCCGGTCCCTGGGGCGATCGTCCGCAGGCTGCCGATGCGCCGTCATCCGGCAAGCCGTTCCTGCCGAGCGAGCCGCCCATCGATCTCGGCGGCGGCGGACAGGTCGGGCCGTGGGGGCCGCGGCG
>Ga0182748_1001666_pt1 | contig 21316 bp, 24 predicted proteins | sample eDN3rd37CKraftOP_FD_128877 | JGI IMG/M metagenome (GOLD analysis project Ga0182748, IMG submission 128877) | Enriched Organic Plus compost microbial communities from Emeryville, California, USA - eDNA 3rd pass 37_C Kraft OP (version 2) (version 2) ...
CGCAATCCTTCTGCGGAACGACCGTCACCCCGTTTCATGTCCGCCATGACGACCGCGCCGGCCCCTGCCTCGCCTATCGCATCGAAAGCGCGAGCCGGACCTTGTGCTTCTCCGGCGACACGGAATGGACCGATGTGCTGATCGATGCCGCCCGTGGCGCCGATCTCTTCATCTGCGAATGCTATATGTATGAGAAGCTGCGCAAATCGCACATGACACTGACGGTGTTGCGCCAGCATCTGCCAGCGATCGGAGCCAAGCGCGTGATCCTCACGCATCTGAGCGAGGACATGCTGGCGCATCTCGCGGACGTCGAGCTTGAATGCGCGGTGGATGGAATGATCGTCGACGTCTAGCGCTCAGAAAGTCTCCACCCAGGGCCGCAATTCGACCTCCGCGGTCCAGGCATTGCGCGGCTGGCGCAGCACGTCGAGATAGGTCTGAGCGATCGCGTCGGGATCGAGGAGCGAGTCCGGGTTGTCGGCCGGGACGACCCGCCGTTCGGAGCGAATGCCGCCATCGATCACGAAATGGGCGATGTGAATGCCCTGCGGTTGCAATTCGCGGGCGAGACTTTGCGACAGGCCGCGCAGGGCAAATTTCGCCATCGCAAAGGGCGCGGACCTGGCATAGCCCTTCACGCCCGCCGAAGCCCCGGTGAAAAATATCGCGCCGTGCCGCTTCGGCAGCATGCGCCTTGCGGCCTGCTGCGCCACCAGAAAGGCGCCGAAGGCCGACACCGCGATGGCTTTTTCGACATCGGCCGGCACGAGATCGATGAAAGCGCCGCGGGTGCGGAAACTCGCGTTGTAAATGACCACATCCGGCGCACCGACCGTGCTCTCGACCTCCGCGAACAGCCGCGCGACCTCGTCTTCCTTCGACGCATCGCAGCGAAAGGCTTTCGCGCCAGTCTGCGCCGACAGTCCCGCGAGATCGTCGGGCGAACGGGCGGCCAGCGCGATCTTCAACCCGTTGCTTGCGAGCAAACGGGTGAGCGAGGCGCTAAGCCCCGATCCTGCACCGACGATCAAGGCTGTGGTGTAGCCGGGTGAAGCCATCGCGAACTCCTGCTAATCGAGAACCGCAGGATGCGTGTTCGCGACGATCACTGCAAGCGCGCACCGCTTCGATATCAGTTGCGGCCCTGCACCTGCTCGCTGCCACGATGGACCAGTGCCTTGGTCAACGCGGAGCGATCGAGATGTGTGCCGTCATCGCCCTCGAGCAGCAAGGCGACGCGGCCTGTCGTCTTGAGATGCTGGGCAAAGCCCATCGCCTCGTCCATGGTGCCGAATTCCTTGAACAGATGACGGCCCTTTTCCAGCGGGTTCAGGCGTTCGGAGCCGGGCGGGCCGGAATAGACACGGTACATGGTGGCCTCCATGCTTGTTTTCTCGTTCCGGACCGCGAGGTTCTGTCCTCACATCCGGAACACCCCGAATTTGGTTTCCTCAACCGGCGCATTCAAGGCCGCGGACAAGGCGAGTGACAGCACGCGCCGCGTTTCGGTCGGCAGAATGATGCCATCGTCCCACAGCCGCGCGGTCGCATAATACGGGCTGCCCTCGCGCTCATATTGATCGCGGATCGGCTGCTTGAATTCTTCCTCCTCGATCTCGCTCCATTTGCCGCCGGCAGCCTCGATATTATCGCGACGCACCGTCGCCAGCACCGAGGCCGCCTGCTCGCCGCCCATCACCGAGATGCGCGCGTTCGGCCAGGTGAAGAGAAAGCGCGGGCCGTACGCCCTGCCGCACATCCCGTAATTTCCAGCCCCGAATGAACCGCCGACGATCAACGTGATCTTAGGCACCCGCGCGCAGGCGACCGCTGTCACCATCTTGGCACCGTCCTTGGCGATGCCACCGGCCTCGTAGTCGCGGCCTACCATGAAGCCGACGATGTTCTGCAGGAACAAAAGCGGGATGCGCCGCTGGCAGCACAATTCGATGAAATGCGCCGCCTTCAGCGCGCTCTCGGAATAGAGAATGCCATTGTTGCCGATGATGCCGACCGGCATGCCGTGAAGGTGCGCGAACCCGGTAACGAGCGTCGTGCCATAGAGCTTCTTGAATTCGTCGAATTCGGAAGCGTCGACGATGCGGGCGATGACTTCACGGATGTCATATTGCTTCTTCAGGTCCGTCGGCACGAGCCCCTCCAGTTCGGCGGCGTCGTGCAACGGCTCCCGCGGGGCGATCACTGGAATATCGACGCGCTTGACCGTGTTCAGATTGGCGGCGATGCGGCGCGCGATAGCCAGCGCATGTTCGTCATTCGCGGCGAGATGATCGGCAACGCCGGACCTTCGCGTATGCACGTCAGCGCCGCCGAGATCTTCCGCTGAAACGACTTCCCCGGTCGCGGCCTTCACAAGCGGCGGGCCGCCGAGGAAGATCGTTCCCTGGTTCTTCACGATGATGCTTTCGTCGGACATCGCCGGCACATAGGCGCCGCCTGCCGTGCAGGAGCCCATCACCACCGCGATCTGCGGAATCCCGGCAGCGGAGAGCGTCGCCTGGTTGTAGAAGATGCGGCCGAAATGATCGCGGTCTGGAAACACTTCGGTCTGGTTCGGCAGATTGGCGCCACCGGAATCGACGAGATAGATGCAGGGCAGCCGGTTCTCGCGCGCGATCTCCTGCGCGCGGATGTGCTTCTTCACCGTCATCGGATAATAGGTGCCGCCCTTGATGGTTGCGTCGTTGCACACGATCATGCATTCGCGGCCCGCAACCCGGCCGATCCCGGTGATCAGACCGGCGGCGTGAATCTGATCGTCGTACATTCCGTAGGCTGCGAGCGGCGACAGTTCGAGAAACGGCGAGCCCGGATCGATGAGCCGCATCACCCGCTCGCGCGGCAGCAGCTTGCCTCGGGACACATGGCGCTCGCGCGCCTTCTCGTTTCCCCCGAGCGCAGCGGTAGCCCTCGCCTCCCTCAGTTCGTCTGCCAGCGCTTGCCATTGCGCGGCATTGGCGCGGAACTCGCGTGAGCGAATGTCGACACTCGAATCAATGCGAGCCACAACGCCCCTCCTGATTCCCACAGCGATGAAACTATGCCGCGCCGTTGCCTGATTGGCCATAAGCACGACGGAAGCAGTCGGCGCGTGCAGGCGCTCTGATCACCGAATTGACCGGAACCGGAACGCTGCCACCGCCGGTGCGTTCACTGCACGACGACCGGCCTGTTCCGGAGCACGGGGCTCGTCCAATACACAGAGAGGAGTCATCCATGAGGTCTCGATTACTGATTTCCATTTCCGCGGCTGCGCTGATCGCAGGCAGCGGTCTGGCCGTTGCCCAGGACAAGGGCGGGCCGGCTGGCGGGCCGGCGAGCAGCCCATCCGCTGCACCGCAAAGCACATCGCCAGCGCAACAATCCGCACCTTCGTCCCGTCCGGGCGGCAGCGATATTCAACAGCGCCAGGAAGCCCCGCCGGCGCGTGCACAGCAGGACATCAAGGGTGATCAGAAGCAGCAGCGCGGTGCGCAGGACCAAGGCACCAGGCCCGATAATCGCGCGCAGGATAAGTCAGCTCCAAAAGCTGACAGAAACGCAGCCGGCGCCAAATCCGACCGCAACATGGACGCGGCCGATACCAAGTCCGGGCGCGACGCGACGACCGGCCAGGGTGCGGCAGGCTCGTCAGGCAGCGCCAATCTGACCACCGAACAGCGCACGAAGATCAAGAGCAGCATACAGCAGACGAAGGTCAGCAAGGCGACCAACGTCAACTTCAACGTTTCGGTCGGCACGGTCGTGCCGCGAAGCGTCACGCTGCACGCGTTGCCGCCGGCTGTGGTCGAAGTCTACCCGCAGTGGCGTGGATACCGCTTCGTTCTGGTTGAGGACGAGATCATCATCATCGAGCCGAGCACCTACAAGATCGTCGCGGTGATCGACGCCTAAGCTCGGAAAGCACCGACCCGCCGGGACCCAGCGTCCCGGCGGAACGCTTTCGCGCCCCGGATTGGGGCCGGACTGTCACGATTCGTTAATACTTTGTTGCAACAATCGCTCAAGTTTCGATGCGCAGCGGGACGGATGTACTCCCGGCGTCGCGCATCGGATGGGAAGCCCGGCACATGCCGGGTTTTCTGTTTTTTGGGGCAGCGATGCGGTGCAGGTTCCGGCGGAAGTCTCAATCGACTTCGTTGCCCGGCATCACCCAGGGTTCCGCAACGCCAACCGATCGCCATTCCTGCCAGGCCGGCAGCGCCATCATTGCGGCCATATAGGCTTCGCAGGCGGCGCCCACGCCGATGGCGTAACTCGCAAAGCGCGACACCACCGGCGCGTACATGGCGTCCGCCGCGCTGAAGGTGCCGAACAGAAACGGGCCGCCCTCCCCGAACCGCCGCCGGCAATCCGTCCAGATGTCCTCGATGCGCCGGACGTCGGCCGCGACCTCGGCGGTCAGCTCGCGCTTGCGGCTCACGCGCCGCATATTCATCGGGCAATGCCGGCGCAGCGGACCGAAGCCCGCATGCATTTCAGCGGAAATGGCTCGCGCACGCGCGCGCGCCATGGGATCGGCCGGCCAGAGCTTCGCCTTCGGGAAGCGCTCGGCGAGATGGTCGAGGATGGCAAGTGACTCCCAGATCGTCATGTCGCCATCGATCAGGATCGGGACCTTGCCGGCGGGCGAATATGTCAGGACGCGTTCGCGACTGCCCGGCTCGTAAAGCGGGATCACCTCCTCTTCGAAGGCAATCCCGGTGTGCCGCATGGCGATCCACGGCCGCAGCGACCATGACGAATAATTCTTGTTACCGATGATGAGCTTGAGCAACATCGCGGGCTCTCGATGCGGGACCAATGCTTCCTCAATGCGGCCGCCTCGGCGCACGCGCAAGTGAAAACATATGATGCAGGCAATCAGGCAGGCAAATGGAGTCAGGCCTTGGCCGGCATCTCCTCGACCGGGCCGCCCGCCTTTTTCCAGGAGCCGAAGCCGCCGCGAATATGCGCGACCGGCTTCAACCCCATGCTTTGCGCGGTCTGTGCGGCCAGCGCCGAGCGCAAGCCGCCCGCGCAGAAGAAGACGTATTTCTTGTCCTGCGCGAAGACCGGCTTGTGATACGGGCTCTCGGGGTCGATCCAGAACTCGAGCATGCCGCGCGGACAATGGAAGGCGCCGGGCACCCGGCCGTCCCGCTGCAATTCACGAATGTCCCGGATATCCACCAGCACCACGTCGTCACGGCCGTGAAGCGAAAGCGCCTGCTCGACCGACAAATTCTCGATCTGGCTCTCGGCCGCTTCGACGAGTGACTTGACGCTCTTGGTGATGGACTGAGGCATCGCGCGCCCTCTTGGCTGTCGCAACCCTCTTTTCCAGAATGTCGTGCCGCATTCAAGACAAAGGCGGCGTGGAGATGCCACGCCGCCGTCTCACCGGCACGAAAAACGGGAGTTACATGGCCATGTAGACCGCAACGACCAGAACCACCACAAGCGACGCGGCGATCCACAGGGTGGTGGTCACCATCGATTCAGATTGCCGAGTCTGTTCTTGTGCCATAGGCCGTCTCCATCCTGTGCTGCGGAGGGCCGCACTGCGCGAAGGTCCGGAGCGCCTTCGCAGCTTTGATGCACGCGTATCGGGTAAGACTTTAGTCTAATACACCTCAGAGGGCCGGAAAGCAATCATGGGTTGTATTTCGCGCACGGTTCGCAATCGTGCCGTCGCCAAAGGTGCATGATGCTGTTCAGCCTGCCGGACATACTCGCCCTGTCATTCTTCGTCGCCTGCTGGCTCGGCTACGCCTTCGTGCTGGAATGGACCGAATTCGGCCAGCGCGGCCTGAACTCGCGCATGCACACCTACCGCGAAGGCTGGATGCAGGAGATGCTGCGCCGAGACATGCGCATGGTCGACGCGCAGATCATGGCGTCGCTCCAGAACGGCACGGCCTTCTTCGCATCGACATCGCTGATCGCGGTCGGCGGCACCCTGACCGTGCTGCGCTCGACCGACGATCTCATCACGATCGTCTCGACACTGCCGTTCGGCGTTCAGACGACGCGGATGCTCTGGGAGATCAAGGTGATCGGCCTTGCGGTCGTTTTCGTCTACGCCTTCTTCAAATTCGCCTGGGCGTACCGGCTCTACAACTACGTTGCGATCATGATCGGGGCGATGCCGCCTTCCGCAGAGAAGGACAATCCCGACGCAAGGCGCCATGCGCGAAGGACCAGCAAGCTCTGCGAATCCGCAGGGCGACACTTCAATCGCGGCCAGCGCGCGTTTTTCTTCGCGCTCGGTTATCTCGGATGGTTCGTATCGCCGTGGCTGTTGTTTGCCACGACAGCCGCCATCGTGGTGGTGATGTGGAATCGTCAGTTCACATCGGACGCCAGCCGGTCGATGACCGCAGATTAATCACTCAAGCGCGATCGCAACCCACGCAGACGTAACCAGGGCGATGGCAAGCGCAGTCGCGACGTTCAGCAGCAGCAACTCTGCCCGATGCCGTCGGGCTTCGGCTTCCTCGTGACCCTCGACAATGTCGGGCACCTCGGCGATGCCCTGAACCGGGATGACTTTGGCCTCAATCTGCATTCTCGGCGCTCCGCCCTGACGCGCCAATGTCAGCTCAAAATGTTTACGAATTGGTAACCGCAACGGCCGGTTAAGGCCGGCAATTCTCGCGCGCGAGGTCGCACCCGCCTAACCGACGCGGTCCGGGGATCAGCTCGGCGGTCCGTCCGGTCAGCCAGTAGACCAAAAGCCCGGCCCACTCGTGCAAGGCCGCATCCGTCCGCGCCAATCCCCCCGCAAGCGAACCGAAAAGTCCGACAAGGTCGGCGGCCCCGCGGGTGCGGAAGTCGACCGGATAGGCCTCGACGGGAAAACCCGCTGCGCGGAAAACCCCGATCGACCGCGGCATGTGATGCGCCGACGTGACCAGCAGCCAGCGTTCGTTCGGCTTTGGCTGCACCAGCGCCTTCGTGTAGCTCGCGTTCTCGGCGGTGGTGCGGGCGCGATCCTCCAGCACGATGCGAGACGCAGGGATTCCGAAGCTTTCGAACAGCGCCGGAACGGCTTCGGCCTCGGTCGCACCCTGCCAAAGACGACCGCTGCCGCCGGTGAAGACGATGCGCGCCGACGGATAATCGCGCGCGAGTTTCGCAACCACGGTCATCCGTTCCGCGGCCTCGTTCAGGGCGATCTCTTTGCGCGCAGCCGATACGTCCGGGGAGACTGCGCCACCCAGGACGATGATGCCGTCCGGTGCCCGGCCGCGCGCATCCCATTTCGGAAACCGCTCTTCGAGCGACAACATGAGCACGTTTCCGAGCGGAGAAAACCCGACAACGGCAAGCAGCAGCACGGCGCCGATCAGGAGGCCCTGCCCGAACCTGCGATAACGCGTGCACACCAGGACGATGCCGGCGAGCGCCAGAACGATCAGCAGATTGGATGGCAGCGCGAAGAAGCCGAGGACCTTGGACAGGCCGAACATCACCGGTGCTCCCGCCTGCCCGCTACTTTTTCTGACGTCCCGCCTCGTAGCGCTTCCGAGTCTCTTCGTTCATCGGATAAAGGCCGGGCAGTTTGACGCCTTTCTCCACTTCGCGAACGACCCACTCCTCGTAGGCTTCGTGCTCAAGGCCCTCTTTGGCGATGGTCTCGACCAGAGCCTGCGGGATCACCACCGCGCCGTCATCGTCCGCGACAATGATATCGTTCGGAAAGATCGCGCAGCCGCCGCAACCGATCGGTTCGTTCCAGCCCACGAAGGTCAGTCCGTTCACGGAGGCGGGCGCGGCGATGCCGGAACACCAGACCGGCAGCCCCGTCTTCAGGATGCCGACCTTGTCGCGCATCGCGCCATCGGTCACCAGCGCCTGCACGCCGCGCTTGACCATGCGCATGACGAGGATGTCGCCGAATATTCCGGCATTCTGCACGCCCATCGCATCCGCGATCGCGATGCAGCCTTCCGGCATCGCTTCGATCGCGGCGCGGGTGGAGATGGGCTTGCCCCAGCTTTCCGGCGTTGCGAGGTCCTCGCGCACCGGCACGAAGCGCAGGGTGAAGGCCGGCCCCACGACTCGCTTGCCGCCGGGGACGAGCGGCATCGGTCCCTGCATCCAGCTGTGACGGATGCCGCGCTTGAGCAACATCGTCGTGATGGTGCCGGTGGTGATGTTGCGAAGATCGTCGAGCGCGCTCATTCCTGTTCTCCCGTCTCAGGCGGGCCCGAGATCCATCGCGGCATCGCGTCGTCGCAGATACATGATGAACGGGACCGACAACAGAACCATCCAGGCCTTGCCCACGACCTGTCCGGCGAGAAAGTCGAGTGAGCCGAAAGCCAGCCACAGGAACACGATCGAATCGATCACGAGGCCGACGATGCTTGAAACGATCACCGCGGTGATGAAGCGCCTTTCCTGCAGCGGCGTGTAAACCGCAAGATCGGCAAACTCGGATACGAGGTACGCCGTCGCCGAAGCCATCACGAGAGACAGCGGCGCGACCAGGCCAGAGATGGCAGCGCCGATCAGGATCGCGGCCACCGCCGCGCCCAATCCGAGCCGCCGCTGCACGAGATCGCGCAAGACCAGCGCAATGCCGACCATCAGCACGCCGGACGGCGCCATCAGTCCCGGCGCCACCGGTACGAGGCAAGGGCCGTCACGCCCGCAGACGGTGCCGACATTATAGATCATCCAGTTTGCCACCGGGATGGTCAGGCAAAACAGCGCGAAGAACAGCGACCCTTCGAGCCAGCGGCGTGTCTCGTTCATCATCGACGTGCGCGGTCCTCTCGCCATTTCTTATAGCCGGCCGCCCGCAGCTGGCAGGCCGGACACTCGCCGCAGCCATAGCCCCAGTCGTGACGGTGCGAGCGGTCGCCCAGATAGCAGCTATGGGTGCGCTCGACGACTGTGTCGAGCAGTCCCTCCCCGCCAATGTCCTGCGCCAGCGCGAAGGTCTCCGCCTTGTCCAGCCACATCAGCGGGGTATGCACCACGAACCGGCGGTCCATGCCCAGCGTCAGCGCGACCTGCATCGCCTTGATGGTGTCGTCGCGGCAATCCGGATAGCCGGAATAATCGGTCTCGCACATCCCGGCGACAAGGTGTTTCGCCCCGCGCCGATAGGCGAGCGCCGCGACAAAAGTCAGAAAGACAAGGTTGCGGCCGGGCACGAAAGTGGTGGGCAGCCCGTTATCGGCCATGGCTATTGCGACGTCGCGGGTCAGCGCCGTATCGGAAATCTGTCCTAACACAGCAAGGTCGATGACGTGATCCTCGCCAAGCCGCGCGGCCCAGTCCGGGTTGAGCGCACTGAGCGCGTCACGGATCTCCGGACGCACTGTGAGCTCGACCGCATGGCGCTGGCCATAGTCGAAGCCGACGGTTTCGACCCGCGCGAACCGGTCGAGCGCCCAGGCGAGACACACGGTCGAATCCTGACCACCGGAAAACAGGACGAGCGCGGTCTCGGCGCTTAATCCCATCGCGGCGACCAGGCCCAGTCGACGAGCCGTCCACCGGGATGTGCAAGAGCGGTAATCTCGGCCATCTCCGCGTCGGTCAGAGCAAAGTCGAAGATCGCGATGTTCTCGGCGAGCCGCTCCACCTTGCTGGTGCGCGGGATCGCCCCGACACCCTGCTGGATCAGCCAGCGCAGCGAGACCTGCGCGCCGCTTTTGCCATACGCCTTGCCGATGCGCGCCAGCACCGCATCGTTCTTGGCATTGCCCTGCGCGATCGGCGAATAGGCGACCACCGCCATGTGGTGCTTGCGGCAGGCGGCAATCACCTTGGACTGGTCGAGATACGGATGATACTCGATCTGATTGCAGACCAGCCGATCACCTGAAAGCCGGCTCGCCTCCTCGATCAGCGCGACGGTGTAGTTCGAAACGCCGATATGACGCACGAGGCCATCGCGCTTGACGCCAACCAGCGCGTCGATGGTCTCGGACAAGGGCACGCCCTTGTTTGGCCAGTGCAAGAGCAAGAGATCGATCTCGCCGAGGCGCAGCGCTGCGACCGATTCCTTCACCGACCGTTCGAGCAGCCGCGGCGCGAGGTTGTCCGGCGCAATTTTGGTGACGACAAAGACCTCCTCGCGCCTTATGCCGGAGGCGCGAATTCCGTCGCCGACCTCGCGCTCGTTGCCGTACATCTGCGCCGTATCGAAATGCCGGTAGCCGAGCCGCACCGCCTGCTCGACGAGCCTCGCGCAATCGCGTCCGCGCAATTCCCATGTTCCAAGCCCAAGGGCCGGAAAATGCGCACCTTTGGCGTCCAGGAAAAGCATCGGACTTCAGCTATCCCATTTTGGCGCTTGCGGCGGATTGACAATGCGGCCGTTCGGCTCGGCGAGATTGCGGATTTCCGTCATTTCCGAGTCCGCCAGCAGGAAGTCGAAGATGTCGACATTGGCCTTGAGCTTCTCGGGCTTGGCCGTGCGCGGGATCGGGATCACGCCTTCCTGCACCAGGAAGCGCAGCGCGATCTGCGCCTCGCTCTTGTTATGAGTCTTGGCGATCCGTTCGAGCACGGCGTTGCCCGGAATGCGGCCGCGTCCAAGCGGACAATAGCCGGTCACCGAGATCCCGCGGCCCTTGCAATAGGCATGAATGGTGCGGTGATCGACAAATGGATGCGCTTCGATCTGATTGTTCACGATCGGCTCGTCGGCGAGCTTCTCGGCTTCTTCGAGCAGCGCGATGGTGAAGTTGGCGACGCCGATATGCCGGGTCTGGCCGTTGCGCTTGGCCTTGCACAGCGCCGGAATATAGACCTCCGGTGGAATCTCGGGATGCGGCCAATGGATCAGCAAGAGATCGACATACGGGAGGTCGAGCCGCTTCAGGCTGTTTTCCACTGACTCTTCGAACTCGCCTGGATTGAGTTCGGTATGCCGGACCTTGGTGGTCAGGAAAATCTCATCGCGCGGCACGCCGGATTTACGGATACCCTCCCCGACCTCGGCCTCGTTGCCGTAGAACGCGGCGGTGTCGATATGCCGGTACCCCATCCTGAGCGCGGTGCTGACGGCCTCGACGCAGACGTCGCCTTTCAACGTCATCGTGCCGAGTCCGATCGCTGGAATCCGCGCTCCCTTGACTTCGACCACTGGAACCATGCCGCACGCCCCCTTCTCAATGGCGCGCGAGAATGCCGCGCCGGAAGGCCGCTGCCAAGCATCGTCGACGCCGGCCGGGATAACTTTGGCTCCGCGACGCGGAACGCGGTGTATCTAGTGCTTTTTTTCCAAAACGGAGAAAGCGACCTCGGGAGCGCCTTCGATCACGCGGAGCAAGGCGCGCGCGGGGCCGCGCGGTGTGCGTTTGCCCTGCTCCCAGTTGCGCACCGTTTCGACCGGCACACCGATGCGCGAGGCGAATTCGGCCTGGGTCATGCGCGCAGCGGCACGGATCGCCCGTGCGTAAGCGGCATCACCGCCCGCCGGACCGGGCGCGGCGGGCGCCGCGAATTGCGGAAATTTGCTGGTCTCGGACACGACGCGCTCACTGCCGTCGGGCAGGATTTCCACAATGCGGCCGTCGGCCTTGAGACGCAATCTGAGATCGGGCTTGCTGGTCATGCCGGAATGATCGGCGCAATCGTTCAATGAACCATTAACGCTACGACGCGGCCGTTGCACGATGCGTAAGCATCGCGTGTCTTGCCCCGCGCGACTAACGCGTCTTCTCGAAGATCTCGCGCCCGATCAGCATGCGTCTGATCTCGCTGGTGCCGGCGCCGATTTCGTAGAGCTTGGCGTCGCGCAACAGGCGGCCGGCGGGAAACTCGTTGATGTAGCCGTTGCCACCGAGCGTCTGGATTGCATCCAACGCAATTTGCGTCGCGCGCTCCGCGGCAAACAGAATAGCGCCGGCTGCGTCCTCGCGCGTCGTGCGCCCATCGTCGCAGGCCTTGGCCACCGCATAGACGTAAGCCTTCGCCGCATTCATCCCGACATACATGTCGGCGATCTTCGCCTGCATGAGCTGAAACCGCCCGATCGGCTGGCCGAACTGCTTGCGGTCATGGATATAGGGAATGACGAGATCGATCGCAGCTTGCATCAGGCCCAGCGGACCCGCAGCAAGGACGACCCGCTCGTAATCGAGGCCCGACATCAGGATGTTGACGCCGTTACCGACCGCGCCAAGCACATTCTCTTCCGGCACCTCGCAATCCTGAAACACGATCTCGCCGGTGTCGGAGCCGCGCATGCCGAGCTTGTCGAGCTTCTGCGCCGTCGAAAATCCCTTGAACTTCTTCTCGACAATGAATGCGGTGATGCCGCGCGCGCCCGCCGTCACATCGGTCTTGGCATAGACCACGATGGTGTCGGCCAGCGGGCCGTTGGTGATCCACATTTTCGAGCCGTTCAGGATGTACTTGGTGCCCTTCTTGTCGGCGCGCGTGCGCATCGACACGACGTCGGAGCCCGAACCGGGCTCGGACATCGCGAGCGCACCGACATGAGCTCCCGAAATCAGCTTGGGGAGATAGCGCTTCTTCTGATCGGTCGACCCGTTGCGGCGGATCTGGTTCACGCAAAGATTCGAGTGTGCGCCATAGGACAGGCCGACCGAACCGGAGGCGCGTGAGATTTCCTCCATCGCAACGCAATGTTCGAGATAGCCGAGCCCGGATCCGCCCCACTTTTCCTCGACCGTGATGCCGAGCAGTCCGAGATCGCCGAGCTTCGGCCAGAGATCCCGCGGAAATTCGTTCTTCCTGTCGATCTCGTCGGCTCGCGGCGCGATTTTCTGCTGGGCGAAGCGGCGAACGCTGTCGCGCAGCATTTCAACGTCCTCGCCGAGCCCGAAATCAAAACCGTTCCAGGTATTGGAAATCATGGGCCGCTCCTCCGAACGGTATATCGCTTCACAGACGCGCTTCTTGCGGCGCGTCGGAAGTATTCTCCAGGCAGATCATGGTCGCGAGCATTCGCGCGATCAACTTCGATTGGCTGCGGGCTTGCGCTTCCACGTCGACCTCGACCACGGTCAGCGTACGCCCGGACCGCAGCACCTTACCCTTGGCGACGAAGCGGTCCCCGACCGCCGGCGACATCAGGTTGATCTTCAATTCCACGGTCAGTGGCGCCGAGCCTTCCGGCATCAGAGAATAGGCCGAAAATCCGGCCGCCGTATCGGCCAAAGCCGTGGTGACGCCGCCATGCAGAAATCCGCGCTGCTGGCACAGGTCCGGCCGCGCCTTTAAAGCAACGTCGCAGGCGCCAGGCGACAACGCGGCGATCTCGCCGCCGATCAGCGTCATGAAGGTTTGCCGCGCGAAGCTTTCGCGCACGCGCGCTTCCCAATGCGGATTGCGGGGTTTGAACTGGCTCATGAGAACCGACCCTTTCCGGGCGCCGCTTGACCCATACGGTAGCGTATGTTTCAGTACGGTGCCGTATGGAAGGAGTCAAGCGGGATGGCACGAGGCAAGGCGGCCGTGGCAACCGAGGCTGCGCCCCGGAAAGCCGCCCTCGATGCGGCGGCCTGGATTGGCGCAGCGCTCGACGCCCTCGCAACCGACGGGATCGAGGCGGTGCGGATCGAGCCACTGGCGAAAGTGCTGCACGTCACCAAGGGAAGCTTCTACTGGCATTTCGCCGACCGGCGCGCCTTGATCGATGCGATGCTTTCGGACTGGGCCAGTGGCCGGATTGCGGCGATCCGCGAGCAGGCGCCGTCCGACTCCGACCCTGCCCTCGCCCTGCGCCGGCTGGTCGAGCTTTACACGCGGCGGGGCAATGCGCGGGGGCTCGCCATCGAACTCGCGATCCGCGCGCTGGCCCGCAATGACGCCGCCGCAGCCCGCGCCGTGCAGGCGGTGGACGCAGAACGCCTGCGCCTCGTCACGGCGCTTTTCGAACGACTCGGCTGGCCGGAGCGTGATGCGTCGGCGCGAGCGATGATGGTCTACGCCTTCCTGTTCGGGCAAAGCCTGCTCGATCCGAAATCGGTGCGTGCCGGCGACGTTGCGTTGGCGCTTGATTCCCTGCTGGCGCCGCCGCGATAGGCCGTCAGTTCAGGCCGAACCAGAGCGTCGCGATACCGAGAAAGGAGAAGAAGCCGATCACATCGGTGATGGTGGTCACAAATGGTCCGGACGACACCGCCGGATCGATGCCGAGCTTGGTCAAGGCAAGCGGGATCGCGATGCCGCCGAGGGCCGCCGCAGCCAGCACGGTGAGCATCGCAAGACCCATCACCAGGAACAGGTCGGTGACGCCGAACCAGGCCACCGCCACCCCGCCCATGATGATAGCGAAGCCCAGCCCGTTCATGATGCCGACCAGCAACTCGCGCCGGACGACTCGCAACGCATTGGCATCGGACAATTCGCGGGTGGCAAGCGCGCGCACGGCGACCGTCATGGTTTGCGTCCCCGCATTGCCTCCCATCGAGGCCACGACCGGCATCAGCACGGCGAGCGCGACCATTTTCTCGATGGACGTCGAGAACTCGCCGATCACCCATGCGGCGACCAGGGCGCAAGCGAGATTGACCAGCAGCCAGGGAAATCGTGCCTTCACGATATCCCAGACCGAGTCCGACAATTCTTCGTGGGCGCTGACGCCGCCGAGCGCCTTGATGTCTTCTTCGGCTTCCTGCTCGATGACGTCCACGATGTCGTCGAAGGTCAGTACACCGACCAGGCGGTCTTCCTCGTCCACGACGGGCGCGGCAACGAGGTTGTAGCGTTCGAATTGCCGCGCCACCTCCTCCTGATCCTCGGTGGCACGCACCCGGCGGCGGTCCTCATCCATGAGCTCGACCACCGGGACGGGCCGTTTCGTGCGCAGCAACCGATCGAGCGCGACCGCGCCGAGGAACTTGCCGTCCGGGTCCGTGATATACAGCTCGTAGAAGCGGTCCGGCAGATTGTCGGTCTCGCGCATGTAGTCGATCGCCTGACCGACCGTCCAGTCGGGCGAGACCGCGATGAATTCGGTCTGCATCCGCCGCCCGGCCGATTCCTCCGGGTACAGGAGGCTGCGTTCCAGCGCGACGCGCTCGACCGGCGGCAGCTTCTCCAGGATCTCGACCTGTTCCTGCCGGTCGAGGTCCTCGAGGATGTAGACTGCGTCGTCCGAATTGAGTTCGCGAACACCCTCGGCGACGGTTTCCGGGGGCAGCTCCTCGAGGATCTCGCCGCGGACGGTCGCGTCGACTTCGGTGAGGGCCGAGAAGTCGAAGTCCTTGCCCATCAATTCGATGAGCTGGGGTCGAAGCTCGGGATCGAGCGCCTCGATCAGATCGCCGGTATCGGCCTCGTGCAGTTCCCGGACGAGATCGCGGACGACAGCGCTGTCATGGTGGCGGACCGCATCGCTGACGCGTTCGATGAAGTCGGCGCGGACCGCCCCCGTTTCATCGCGGAAGGCGTCGGCATTCCCTCGTGTTTCGATGGCCTGATCCCGCATGGTCACCTGCGCGTCCTGATCGACCATGCCCTCTCCGCAACGCGCCCGTTCGCGACCGCCGCTTCGCGGCTGCCCGCTTGTAGGCGCGGCGTTGCACAGTGACAACCGAGAAGCCGCTTATGTCCTCCGGCAAATTGCACACCACCGCCGCCGTGAGTCCCATCCTGCCGAACGCAGGCGTTTGGCAGGACAGCGTGCAGCAGACGCGCGTGATCGCCCCCTGCGGACTAACACGGCGTGTGGGCCCGCCCTCCCATGTTTATGCAATAGACTTTGCCCTTCGTTGACGATCCGGCCTTTCAGTGAGGCTTGATTAAAATTTTAGGCAGTCTGGCGAGCTGTCGTTAGGGCCCGCAGCCCTAGCGTCCCCGCGTGTTCAGGACCGAAGAAGTTCGACACCAGGGTTCCACCCAAGCGACAAACAGAGGATTCCCCATGATCCGCAAGTTCCTACGCGACGAATCTGGCGCTACGGCCATCGAATACGGTCTGATCGCTGCAGGCATTTCGGTTGCCATCATCGCCGTGGTTACCACGCTCGGCGGGAAGCTGGTCACCACCTTCACCAGCGTCCAGAACGCGCTGAAATAAGCGCCCCCCTTAAGACCGCAAAGCCAGACATCCTGAAGGGATCGCTGACAACCGGCGATCCCTTTTTATGCGATCCGACGGTCCTTGAATGGCCCTGCGCGTCATCACCGGATTCGCTCCCCGTCTCCGCCGCCTCATCGCCACGGCTCTCGCCCGCCGCTCGTTCGAAGGCGTGTTCCCCAGCACCGCCGGGAGCATGTCGTCAGCGGCATAGCGGATCCCAAGTATCCCAGTTTGCGAAGCGCCGAATCCAACTGCCAACGCAAGGCCGCAGCCATTGATTTGCGCCGCACGCGGTTTTGGCGTTGCAGCAAGGACACACCCTAAAAATTTGACGAAAACGCATCCCTTCGGTTGAATGACCGGCTAGTTTCGTCGTTAAAATTTGTCTTCCGAGGCTGAGGGGATGGGGAGCTTCGTTATGGGGTATAGCCAAGAGCGGTTCTTGTGCCGCCGCAACGCCCTCCTCATGGGCACAGCCTTGGCGAGCATTGCCCTGATTGCCCTGTCCGGTCCCGCCGGTGCGGGCGGTGGAGACGGTGGTCGGAGCGCATCTTCCCTTGCCGAAGGGGGTGACGGCGGCCACGGTCCCGACAGCGGTAGCGGCCAGAACGGAGATACTTACGACAACCAGGGCGGCGGCGGCGGCGGGGCCGGTGGCGGGATGAGGGGTGGCGGCAACGGCGGCAACGGTGGCAATGGCGGAGCGGGAGACGGCGGTCCCGGCGGGGACGGCGGCGCGGGGGGCCAAGAAGGGGCGCCCAATGGCATCAATGGCAGCCCCGGTCCAACGACCAACAGCGGCGGCGGGGGTGGTGGCGGCGGCCGCCATGGATATTTCTTTAACGACCCCGGCACCGTCGGCTACACCAACTTAGGCGGCGTGGCGACGGCCGGGGACGGAGGATCCGGCGGAACTGGCAACGGATACGGTGGCGGCGGTGGCGGCGGCGAAGGTGGCTACTACATATACTTCGCCGTCCCCGGAACGGTCACCAATCGTGATGGGGGAAGCATCGGGGGCGGACAGGGCGGCAATGGCGGCAGCGCCTCATTCGGCGATGGCGGCCGCGGCGGCGCGGGCGGCATCGGTGTTTTCTTCGGCTCGCCCGGATCAACGCTTATCAATGATGCCGAAATCAGCGGTGGAAATGGTGGTGCCGGAGGGACCTCGAATTCCGGGACTGCCGCCGCCGGCGCGGGGGGTGCGGGCGTCGTAGGCTCGGGAATAAGCATCATCAACGGCGGCACCATCAAGGGCGGTACTTCTGGCGACGGAACGTCTCAGGCGAATGCGGTCACGTTCACCGGCGGCGAAAATACCATTACCTTCAAAAACGCTACCGACGGGCTCGATGGCAATATCGGCGTCACCGGCAATGTCACGCTGGACAACACGGTCACGAGCACCGAGGTCGACAGCATCATCACCGGCACGGGCAGCGTCACCAAGGCGGGCGACAACACCATCGTTCTGAGCGGAAACAATACCTACAGCGGTGGCACATATTTCAACGCCGGCACGTTAAGCGTCAAATCCGATTCCAATCTCGGCAACACCGCGGGTGCCCTGACTTTCAACGGCGGCATCCTTCAGGTCACCGGCAATACGTTCGGCTCTACGTCCCGCAACATCAACTGGGGCAGCGGTGGCGGTGGCTTCGACATTGCCGATGAGGACCACACGTTCACCGTGACCCAGAGCCTTGGAGGCTTGGGCGGGCTGACGAAACTCGGCCTGGGCACGCTGATCCTATCTGGAACGAACACCTATACCGGGGGCACCACGATCGACGACGGTGTCCTGCAACTCGGCAGCATCGGCATCACCGGCTCGATTGTCGGCGCGGTGACAGTGGGATCCTACAGCTTCTTCGATATCGTCAATGCCAATACCAGCGGCATCACCAGCATCGCCAACGACGGCAGCACGGTCTTCTTCAACTCCACCAATGCCGGAACGGCAACGATCATAAACAATGACACGCTGGCTTTCGTCGACAATTCGAGCGCGGCAAACGCCACGATCACCAACCATTTGTATCTCGAATTCTCAGACGCCAGCACAGCCGGCAATGCCAACATCACCAACAATGGATATCTGAACTTCTACGACACAAGCACCGCCGGCACGGCAAATATTACCAACGATGGCGTGATGATCGTCGTCAATAACGCGAGCACAGCAAACGCCACGATCACAAACAATTATTTTCTCGAATTCTACAACGCCAGCACGGCCGGCAACGCCAAAATCACCAACAACGGTTTTTTGGCTTTCTCTGACACCAGCACCGCCGGCAACGCAACCATTGTGACCGCAGCTAATGCCGAGACCGCTTTTGGGTACAACGCCGACGGCGGTAATGCGCGGTTCATCACCGAGGCCGGCGGTTTTGTCGACTTCTCGGCGACAACAGGTCCCAAGGGCGACGGGCAGATCAGCGCCGGCTCGATAGCGGGCGCAGGCACATACATCATCGGCGGCGGCAACACGCTCACAGTCGGCGGCAACAACGACTCGACCGAGGTCTCGGGCGAAATCTGGAACGATTGCGGGTGTTACCCGGGCGATGGCGCGCTGGTGAAGATCGGCACCGGCACGCTGACCTTGTCGGGCAACAACACCTATCGCGGCGGCACCACGCTCGCTGGCGGCAAGATCAGCGTCTCGTCCGAGGCCAATCTCGGCGATGTCGCCGGTTCGCTCACCTTCGACGGCGGCATCCTGCAGGTGACCGGAACCACATTCGATTCAACCATGCGCAACATCATCTGGGGCGCGAATGGCGGCGGCTTCGACATTGTGGAACCGACGCACACATTCACTGTCGCGCAAACGCTGACAGGGTCCGGCGGCCTGACCAAAGAAGGCGCGGGCACGCTCGTTCTTTCAGGCACCAACACCTATACCGGCGCGACCAATGTCAATGCCGGCACGCTCCTGGTGAACGGCTCGATCGAAAGCTCGCTGCTGACGACCGTCAATAGTGGCGCGATCCTCGGCGGCGACGGCATCCTCGGCAATACATGGATCGGGTCCGGCGGCACGCTGTCCCCGGGCAACTCGATCGGGCAGATCACCGTCAACGGCAACCTCACCTTCCAGGCGGGCTCGAACTATCTCGTCGAGGTCAATCCCGATCAGGCCGATCGCACCGATGTGACCGGCACGGCGACCCTCGCCGGCACCGTGACCGCGCAATTCGCATCGGGGACGTATCTCGCGCGGAACTACACGATCCTTTCGGCGCAGGGCGGCCTGAGCGGCACCTTCGATGCGATCACGACCAATCTGTCGTCCAACTTCACAGCGCAACTTGGATACGACACGAACGACGTATGGCTTCGACTGTCCGCGCAGCTGGGCGCGGGCCTCGGCACCATCACCGTCAATCAGCACAACGTGGCGACGGCGCTGAACGATTACTTCAACAATGGCGGCACCCTGCCCCCGCAATTCGTGACGCTGTTCGGGCTGACCGGCGACGCCCTTCGCAATGCGCTGAACCAGACTTCGGGCGAAAGCGGCGCATCGATCTCACCTGCGACCTTCATGGCGTGGAATTCCCTCTTCAACATGATCTTCGATCCCTATGCGCAGAACCGCGGAGGGTTCGGCAGCGGCTTTGGCGCAAACGCTTTCGCAGCGGAGGGATCACAAAGCGAAGACGTCCGCCTCGCCTATGCCGCGGTGACGCCCAAGCGCGACCTCAAGGATGCGCCGCTCGTTACCAAGGCCCCTCCTCTCGCCGACAGCTTCGCGTCACGCTGGAGCGTCTGGGGCGGCGGCTATGGGGGAACGGCCAAGACCGACGGCAATGCGCAGATCGGATCGCATGACACGACGAGCCGCGCCTATGGCTTTGCCGCTGGCGCCGATCATCGCGTAACGCCGAACACCGTGATCGGCTTCGCGCTTGCCGGCGGCGGCACCTCGTTCGGCCTCGATCAGGGCCTCGGCGGCGGCACGTCGGATCTGTTCCAGGCTTCGGTCTATGGACGTCATCACTGGGGGGCGGGCTATGTGATGGGCGCCTTGGGCTATGGCTGGCAGGATGTCACTTTGAACCGCACGTGACTATCGCCGGCACCGACAAGCTGGAAGCTGATTTCAATGCACACAGTCTCGCCGGCCGCGCCGAAGCCGGCTATCGATTCGGCAGTGGCTTCGCGGGCATCACGCCCTACGGCGCCGTACAGGTGGTGAGCCTCGATCTGCCCGGCTATGCGGAGCGCGCGAAGAGCGGATCGAACGCTTTCGCCCTCGCCTATGCCGGCCGCACCGACACACAGACGCGGACTGAAATCGGCGCGCGCTTCGATTATGCGATGCCGGTGCAGGACGCGCTGCTCACATTGCGCGGCCGCGCCGCCTGGGCGCATGACTTCGCCGACGACCTCATCGCCAATCCGACATTCCTGACTTTGCCCGGCGCCTCCTTCACCGTGAACGGCGCAACGCCCGACGCCGACTCGCTCCTCATCTCCGCCGGCGCGGAACTGAGCCTGCGCAACGGCTTCTCGCTCGCCGGCTCGTTCGAGGGCCAATTCTCCGGTAATACCGAAAGCTATGCCGGCAAGGGCGCGCTGCGCTACAGGTGGTGATCAGCAGGGTCGCGGCTTCAATCGACCTGGCGCCAAATGATCCCGTCAGAGCGAAAACCCTAACGATTTCAACGGCATTTTGCCAGATGGTGCGGCCGAGAGGACTCGAACCTCCACGGTGTTACCCGCTGCCACCTCAAGGCAGTGCGTCTACCAATTCCGCCACGGCCGCGTTTGGGTAATGCGCCGGCTTTGCCGGCGTGAGGTCGGGCAGCATGTAACAAATGCCAATCCGACGGACAAGGCCTGCGCGGCCGCTTTCGGCGGGCGCAGAGACCAAAAACTAGCGCATTTCAGGCGACTTCGGCAGAATCCGCTTCACTTCCACAGCAATCCGATTGCCGTTGACCACCACCGTCCCCTCGGCAATGGGAAGGTTGTTCGCCAGAATCTTGACGTCGTCGTCCTCCCCCGCGTCGAGCTCGATGATGGCGCCGCGGCCGAGACGCAATACCTGGTGGATGGGCATCACGCTGGTCCCGAGCACAACCGAAATATCCAGCGAAACCTTGTCGAGTGTGGGCACCTGATTATCCTTCCAACCGTCCGGGACGCCGGACCGGCTCGTCAGGTCACCATGCTATGGTGAATCAGTGGTTAACGCGCGCAACTTCCTCGTTCCCGGTCTGAGAGCCGCCCCCGGCAGCCCTGCGGTCGATTGGCAGGTCTCTAGGGCGCTCGTCC
>Ga0182748_1001672_pt1 | contig 21264 bp, 19 predicted proteins | sample eDN3rd37CKraftOP_FD_128877 | JGI IMG/M metagenome (GOLD analysis project Ga0182748, IMG submission 128877) | Enriched Organic Plus compost microbial communities from Emeryville, California, USA - eDNA 3rd pass 37_C Kraft OP (version 2) (version 2) ...
ACGTCAAGGATCGCGAACAGCCCGGCCGGCGTGGGCGTGCCGGGCGCCCCGACGACCACGCGGAAGCGCCGCACGCGGTGGCCGCCGCGATGGACGGTGAGCGTCCGCTCGCGGCGCGACACGGTCAGCCGCCAGGGCGTGGGCTCGAGCTCGACGCGGTCGGCGTCGACCCACGCGGCGGCGTCGTTGGGACGGGCCGGGAGGCGGACCAGGAGCCGGCAGCCGTCGTCGCCGCGCCGCGCGCGCAGGACGAGGAGCCAGGACGCCTGGTCGGGCGTGATCGCGTCGTGGCTGCGGGCGTCCGGCGCGGGCGCGAGGGGCGTGCGGGCGATGAGCCGCGCGCGCCAGGCGACGTGGGGGGTGGGCGCGCCGACCGCGGTTGCGCTGGCCCGTCCGGGGGTGCACGCGGGCGCCGCGGGCGCCGGCGGAGCGGCGATCGCGAGCGCGGCCAGTACGGTCCCCAGGACGGCTGACCGGCGTGCGGCGCTCACGTGTCGGTGAGTGCCCCGGATGTCGCCGTTCGCAACCCGTCTTCGATCAAGGATTCCTGAGTTCTCGTGCGGGTCACCTCCGCTCAGGTGGAGGGGCGACGGCGGGCTGTCATCGGAGCCGGGGTGCTGGCCGCGGTGGCGCTGGCCTGCGCTCCGGTCGCGGGCGCGCAGTCCTACCGGGCGACCGCGAACGATCCGCGCGCCACGTTCGTCGAGCGCAACGCGACGGAGTGCGCCCACCTCGAGCGCGACGGCGTGACGAGCCTGCCCGGCGACGTCGTGCAGCTCACCGGCGGAGGCGGCGGCCAGGATCAGTCCGCCGGCGACGCGTACGTCACGGGCACCGTGACGGCGAACGTCGACACGCCGTTCGGGCGCGCGCCGCGGGCGCTGCAGGTCGACCTCACGCCCGAGGGGCGCCGGCGGGGCGTGGTGATCCGCGCCGTGGTCGTCAAGGGCGGCAACGGCTACAACGCGTACGTCGATGCGTCCGTCCTGCCGCCCGCGCTGGCGCCGAACCAGGACTACATCTCGCCGTGGGTCGGCCAGAGCAACATCGCCGACATCAGCCACTGGTTCGTCTGCTACACGGTCGGGCCGCCCCCCGAGCCACCGGAGCCCCCGCCGCCGCCGCGCGACGCGACGTTCCGCGTGACCAAGCGGATCCAGCTTCCGGTGGGCGAGCCGGTCGACCCGCTTCCCGACGGGTTCCGGGTGCACGTGACGTGCCGCGACAACGGCACGGTGGTCAAGGAGCGCACGTTCACGTTCGGCGCGGGCGGCGGCTCGGGGTCCGCAGCGAACGGCGCAGCCGAGATGACCGTGCCGGAGGGGGCGAGGTGCCGCGTGCAGGAGCGCAACCTCGGCGCCCTGCCCGACGGCTGCCACGTGCACTACGAGCCGCAGCTCGCCAACTATCCCGGCGTGGTCGTCGCCGGCGACGGCCGCGAGGTCGAGGTCGTCAACGACTGCCAGGACGTTCGCGTGCGGCGGGCGCGGCTCGACATCGTCAAGCGCCTCGTGGGCGCCGACGCGAGCGCGCTGCCCCCGTCGTTCGTGTTCGACGTGCGCTGCACCGACGGCACGGAGGCCGCGGTCACCGTGCCCGCGTCCGGGCTCCCGGGGACGCCCCGGCTGGACCGCATCCGCGTCGGCGAGTACTGCCTCGTCACCGAGCGCGCCGGCGCGCTCCCGCCCGGCGTGCGGATCGCCTACGAGATCAACGGCGAGCCGAGCACCGTGCCGGGCGCCGCCGGCTTCCGCGTGCTCGACGACGAGATCACGGTGACCGTCACCAACACGGTGCCCCCGCCCGGGGTGACGCCGACGGAGCCGTCGGTCTCGCCGCCGCCCGACGTCCCGGGCGCGACCGCGCCCGAGCTCGACCCCGACAAGACCGTCCGGCGCGCGCTCGTGAACGGCGGCGCGAGCGTCCGCTACCGCATCGACGTCCGCAACCGCGGCAGCGCCCCCGCCGAGGACGTCGAGGTCTGCGACCGCCTCCCGCAGGAGATGACGCTCGTCTCCGCGCCCGGCTCACGCCTGCGCGACGGCCAGGTCTGCTGGCACGTCGACGAGCTCGCCCCGCTCGCCCACGAGGCGTTCATCCTCACCGCCCGCGCCGACCCTCGCGCCTCCGGCGGCACGGTCAACCTCGTGATCGCCGACGCCCCGAGCGCGACCCGCCGCAGGGCGCGGTCCGCCGTGATCGTCCGCCCGCGGAGGGGGCTCGCGCCGAGCGCCGTCACGGGCTGACGAGTGATGGGCGCGGCTGGTTTCGAACCAGCGACCTCTCGCGTGTGAAGCGAGCGCTCTCCCACTGAGCTACGCGCCCGGAAGAGGGCAACGATGCTAGCGACCCGCGCGTGCGCGCGCCCGAACGCGGACGGTCGTCTGGGCGCGGGCTGTCAGGGCTCACGGCGTCCGCGCACGCGCCGATCATCTCTCGCGATGCGAACCCGACTGCTCGCGCTGGTCGCGACCCTCACGGCCGCGCTCGCCCTCACCGCCGCGCCCGCCGGCGCCGCCGACCGCTTCGACGTCCTGAGCGTGGCCACGCTCGGCCACCTGCAGCCCGTGAAGGGCAGCGACGGCCTTCAGCACCTCGTCTACGAGCTGACGCTGCGCAACGTGTCGTCCGAGTGGGGCGTCGTGATCGACCGCGTCGAGGTGCGCAACGCGCGGACGAACCAGACCGTCACCACGCGGACGGGCGACACGCTGCTGCCGAACATGGATCTCGGCGACCCGTTCTCGCGTCCGCACACGACGACGATCGGGCCGGGGCAGACCGGGGTCGTGTGGATGGACGTGACGTTCCCCTCGCGCGCCGCCGTCCCCGCCGCCATCCGGCACGTCATCGCGCTGCAGCCCGCGCCCGGCGTCGACCCGGCGGCGTTCGCCGTCCGCTTCGGGCCCGACGTCACGACGGCGCCGGTGAAGGTCGACCGCCGCCCGCCGGTCGTCCTCGGCGCGCCGCTGAAGGGCGACGGGTTCGTCGCGTTCAACGGCTGCTGCACGAGCCTCGGCCACACGCGCACCGCGCTCGCGGTCGAGGGGCGCCAGCGCGTCGCCGAGCGCTACGCGATCGACTTCATGCAGACCGACCGCAACGGCACGCTGTGGACCGGCGACGGCACCCGCAACGAGGACTACTTCGTCTACGACGAGCCCATCCACAACGTCAAGCGCGGCCGGGTGGTCGCGGCGAGCGACGGCCAGCCCGACACGCCGGCCCTCACGCGCACGAACGAGACCTCGACGCCGGCCAAGGCCGCCGGCAACCACGTCATCGTCGACATCGGCGGCCTCTACGTCCTCTACGCGCACATCAAGCCCGGCACGGTCGCCGTCAAGCCCGGCGACCGGGTGCGCAAGGGCCAGGTCATCGGCCGGGTCGGCAGCTCGGGCAACTCCGACGCGCCGCACCTGCACATCCACGTCACGAACCGGCCGTCGCCGCTGGCCGCCGACGGCCGGCCCTACGTGTTCGAGCGCTTCGCCCTCGAGGGCCAGGTCGTCGACGAGGAGGTGCGCTGGCTGCCGTCGCCCAGCCCGCGGCGCGCCGAGCTGCCGCTCGACATGACCGTCGTCAGCTTCCCGTAGCCGCTAGGCCGGCTGGCGCGGGCTGCGCTCCAGGCGCGGCCGGCCCTCGACCTCGGGGATCCAGGATTGCGCGGACGTGCCCCAGATCTCCATCTGCGGCTCCAGCCAGCTCGCGTCGTCCAGCGTGCCGGCCTTGATGATCACGACGCCGGGCAGCGCGGGGCTGACCGTGACGACCGGCGAGCCGCACCGGCCGCAGAAGCGCCGGTGCGTCGGCTGGCCGTGGTCGTCGCCGACGGTCGTGTGCTCCGACAGCTCTCCGGTCAGCTCGAAGCCGTCCTCGGGCACGGCGACGACGATCGAGAACGACGTGCCGGTCTGGCGCTGGCAGTTCTTGCAGTGGCAGACGGCGCAGAACAGCGGCTCCGCGTCGGTGGTGTAGCTGACCGCGCCGCACAGGCAGTGCCCGTCGAGCTTGCCCATCGCTTGCTCCCCTCCGTGGTTCGACCCAGGGCCGAACCGTACCGGCCGCTACGCGTTCTCGCGCACCGGCTCGTCGGGCCGCCAGCCCGGCCCGCGCAGCAGCAGGTTCCAGCGCACCCGCCACGACGTCGCCGCGCGCAGGTCGCGCCACAGCGCCGCGTACTCGTGGAAGGCGACCTGGACCGGGTTGTGCGTCTCGATGTTCTTCGTCAGCCCGTAGCGCACGCGCTCGCCCTCGCCGACGAACGTCCCGAACAGCCGGTCCCAGATGATCAGGATGCCGCCGTAGTTGCGGTCGAGGTAGACCTGGTTGGAGCCGTGGTGGACGCGGTGGTGGCTGGGCGTGTTGAACACCCACTCCACCGGCGCGGGCAGCCGCCCGATCCGCTCGGTGTGCAGCCCGAACTGGTAGATCAGCGACCAGCTCTGGGCCAGTAGGATCATCCACGGCGGGAACCCGAGGAGCGCCAGCGGCAGCCAGAACGGCAGGTACGTCATCGGCACCCACGTCTGGCGCAGCGCCGTCGACAGGTTGTAGTGCTGCGAGCTGTGGTGGACGACGTGCGAGGCCCAGAACACGCGGCTCTCGTGCGAGACGCGATGGAACCAGTAGTAGGCGAGGTCGTCGGCGAAGAACAGGGCCACCCACACCCACCAGTGGTCGGGCGACAGCCGCAGCGGCGTCAGCTCGTACAGCGCCGCGTAGATCGTGACGACCGCGAGCTTCCAGACGACGTTGATCGCGACGTTCCCGAGGCCCATGGTCAGCGACGTGCGCGTGTCGGCGAGGTCGTAGCCGACGAGCTCGTCGTGGTCGTCGCGCGCGAAGCGGAACGACAGCCACTCGACGACGAGCAGCAGCACGAAGAACGGGATCGCGTAGTAGAGGACCTCGGCCATCAGCCGCTCGCCTCGACCGTGCGCTGCAGCAGGTCGCGCGCCCGCGCGTGCGCGAGATCGCCGTCGCCCGCCGCGATCGCCTCGGCCAGCGCGATCGCGGCGTCGCGGTCGTCGACCTCGGCGGCGTAGAGCTGCGGGTCGATGCCGCCGCCGTGGCGCGCGCCGACGAGGCTGTTGAACGCCAGCCGGTAGGCGACGTTGCCGCTGCCGCGGACGATCGCCGCCCACAGCGCCTCGTAGGCGTCGAAGCGCAGCTGGTAGCGGCGCACGTCGCCCGGCGCCGGGATCGCGCGGGCCAGCGCCGGCAGCGCCGCGCGCGCGTCGGACGGCGCGTTCAGCGCGCACAGCCGGGCGGCGTCGGCGCCGATCGTCGCGCGCATCTCGGCCACCGACCGCAGCACCGTGCGCAGGTCGTCGCCGCCGCTGCCGGCGAGGTCGGCGAGGAGGTCGAGGCCGGCGGTCTCGCGCCAGTCGAGCACGCGCGTCGCGCCGCCGTGGGTGACCTGCACGAGCCCGGCCTGCTGCAGGCGCTTGATCGCCTCGCGCACCGCATGGCGGTTGACGCGGTGCATCTCGCTGAGCGCGCGCTCGGACGGCAGCGCGTCGCCCGGCTGGTACTGGCCGGCGACGATCGCGCGCCGGAGCCGGTCGTGGACGGCCTCGGAGCGCAGCCGCGGCGGGTTGGAGCGAATCGACGACGACACTGGTTGGACCAGCCGCACGTTACCATGGGCTGTGGACCGTGCTAGGCGGGGAGGTAGCGGTGCCCTGTCGCTCGCAATCCGCTCTAGCGAGGCCGAATCCCCTCTCGAGGGGCGAGGCCTTCGGGGTCAGCGCCGCCGCAGCTGGTGTCGATGGACCGGGTCCCGCGCGATGTCGGCCCGTGAACCAGGTCAGGTCCGGAAGGAAGCAGCCTTAAGCGGTCACCGGCAGGCGCAGCGGGAGCTCCCGATCCGGAGCCGGAGGCGACGTCAGCGCCCGGAGACCGAACCTCGAAGGAGGGTGCACGGTCCACTAGATTCCCTGGCGCCCATGAGCAGCCCCTTCGCCGAACCGACGCGCGTCCACGGTCCCACGCATCCCGGCGAGGAGATCTGCCACATCGTCACCGCCGACGATCCCGACCGGGCGCTGTGCGGCAAGGACGTCACCGGCTGGCCGTGGAACCCGCCGTGGCCGCTGTGCGTGGTCTGCGCCGACCTGGCCCAGACCCACGGCCTCGTCTAGTCCGCGGCGGACGGCAGCCGCTCGCCGTCGCGCGCCCGCGTGACCTCGAGGATCGTGCGCGCGGTCAGGTCCGGGTCGTCCCACATCGGCAGGTGGCCGCAGTCGGGCAGCTTCACGTACTCGGCGTCGGGCAGCATCCGCTGCAGGCGCGTGTACCAGCGCGGCCAGCGGATCAGCCAGTCGCGCTCGCCGTAGGCGATCCGCACCGGCACGTCGATCGGCCCGAGCTCGCCGAACGCGTCGTCGCGGCGCGCCGCCTCGATGCCCTCGAGCACGACCGAGCACTCGCGCGCGCCCTCGAGCATGTGCAGCGCCGCGCCGGGCGGCAGCCGGTGCGGATGGGCGATGACCTCGCGGAACGCGGCCGCGCGCAGGCGCGGGCGCACCGCCAGCAGGCGCAGCAGCCGCGGCGTCGAGCGCTTCAGCGCGTGGTGGGAGCGCAGGAAGTAGCGGTACACGTGCCGGCCCTCGCGGCTGTCGCCCTGCCAGCCGCCGGCCGGGCACAGCGCCACGACCGAGCGGGCCCGGCCGCGGGCGGCGAGCCCCAGCGACAGCCACCCGCCGTACGAGCTGCCGGCGAGGTGCGCGGTCTCCCAGCCGGCGCGGTCCAGCCGCTCCTCGATGATGTCCAGCGCGGTGTCGACGGTCATCGGCCGCCCGCTCAGCCCCGGGCCCCCGTAGTGGCCGGGGAGCGTGATCGCGAGCACCTCGTGCTCGGCCTCCAGGCGCGGCAGCAGCGGCCGCCACGCGTACCACGTGTCGGTGAACCCGTGGAGGAGCAGCAGCGGCGTTCCCGATCCCCCGTGATGCTCAGGCGCGACCCTCACCGCGGCGAACCGTAGCCCACCGGCCGGCCCCGGCGCGCCGCCCACCCGGGGATCTAGACTGCGGGATCCGTGTCGTCCGCGCCTTCGCTGTATCGCCGCCATCGCCCGCGGACCTTCGCCGACGTCGTCGGGCAGGAGCACGTCGTGCGCACCCTGTCCAACGCGGTCCAGCAGGGCAAGGTCCACCACGCGAACCTGTTCGTCGGGTCCCGCGGGACCGGCAAGACCTCGATGGCGAAGATTCTCGCCTCGTGCCTGAACTGCGTCGACGGCCCGACCGTCACGCCGTGCGGGCGCTGCGAGTCGTGCGTGGCGATCGCCAACGCCACCTCGATGGACGTCATCGAGATGGACGCGGCGTCCAACAACTCGGTCGACGACATCCGCGACCTGCGCGAGCGGGTCGCGTTCGCCCCGGTCAGCGGCCGTCACAAGGTCTACATCCTCGACGAGGCGCACATGCTCTCGTCGCAGGCCTGGAACGCGTTCCTCAAGACGCTCGAGGAGCCGCCGCCGAACACGATCTTCGTCCTGGCGACGACCGAGGCCAACAAGGTGCTGCCGACGGTCGTCGACCGCTGCCACCGCTTCGACTTCCGCCGGCCCACCGCCGAGCAGCTCGCCGCGGTCATCCGCCGCGTGGCGCAGGCCGAGGGGATCGAGATCGGCCCCGAGGCGGTCGCGCTGATCGCCCGTCACGCGACCGGCTCGTTCCGCGACGCGCTCGGCACGCTCGAGCAGCTCGTCACCTACTCGGGCGACACGATCGCGCTCGACGACGTGCTCGCCGTGCTCGGCGTCGCCGACGTCGACCTGCTCTTCGAGGCGCTCGACGCGGTCGGCGCCGGCGACGGGCGCGCGACGCTCCTGGCCGCCGACCGGCTGGCCGAGACCGGGCGCGATCCGGGCACGTTCGTCCGCGACCTCGAGGGTCACGCGCGGGCGCTGATGGTCGTGCGCACGCTCGGCGAGGTGCCGCCGGAGCTGGCGCTCTCGCCCGAGTACGACAGCCGCCTGGCCGAGCAGGCCCAGCGCGTGCCGCTCGCCGCGGTGGTGCGGCTGCTCGACCTGCTCGCCGAGGCGCTGGAGGCGATGCGCAACGGCGCCGACCCGCGCACCCAGCTCGAGCTGGCGCTGGTGAAGGCGGCCGCGCCGCAGGTCGACGCCTCCACGCGCGCGCTGCTGGCCCGGATCGACCGGCTGGAGTCGGCCCTGGCCGCGGCCGGCGAGCGGCCCGAGCCGCGCCCGGCGCCGCCGCCGACCCCCGACGTGCCGGCCCCGCCGCCGCCCGAGGCGCCCGCGCCGCCCCCGCCTCCCCCGCCCCCGCGCGAGCCGGCGCCGACCGCGGCCGCCGCGAACGGCGCGCCCGCGCCGGCCGAGCCCGAACCGGAGCCGGAGCCCGCGCAGGTCGCGGTGGCCGCCGGCGACGCGCCGGCGCTCGAGACCGTCGCCGAGCTGTGGCCCGCGGTCCTCGACGCCGTCCGCGCCGAGAACGGCATGCTCGCCGCCTGCCTCGGCTCCGCCCAGCCGGTCGCGGTCGCCGACGGCGTCGTCACGATCGCCTTCCCGCGCTCGGAGGCGTTCGCCTACCGCAAGGCCGACGACACCGAGAAGCGCGAGCTGGTCGCCGAGGCGCTGCGCTCGGTCACCGGCCACCCGCTGCGCCCCGGCTACGAGCTGCACGACGAGCTGCCCACGATCGAGGAGGCGCCGCCGCTGAGCGAGGACGAGCTGATCGCCCGCTTCAAGGACGCCTTCGACGCCGAAGAGCTGACCCCCGACGACGAGCCCTCCTAGGAGACCGCCATGCCTCAGCCGAACATGCAGCAGATGCTCAAGCAGGTCCAGAAGATGCAGGCCGACATGCTGGCCGCGCAGGAGCAGCTCAAGAACGAGACGGTCGAGGCGTCCGCCGGCGGCGGGATGGTGAAGGTGAAGGCGTCCGGCGACCTGGAGATCAAGGAGGTCGTCATCTCGCCCGAGGCCGTCGACCCCGACGACGTCGAGCTGCTCCAGGACCTCGTGCTGGCGGCGACCAACGAGGCGCTGCGCTCCGCCCAGGAGCTGGCGGCGACGAAGATGGGCGGCCTCACCGGCGGGCTGGATCTCGGCTCGATGGGCCTGCCCGGCCTCGGCGGCCCGGGTGGCCTGCCGGGCGGCGGCAAGAAGTCGACCCGTTCGCCCGGCTTCCCGCGGTGAACGCGCCGCCGATCCAGCGGCTGGTCACCGAGCTGGCCAAGCTGCCCGGCATCGGCAACCGCACCGCGCAGCGGCTCGCCTTCCACATCCTGCGCACCGACACGGAGGACGCCTACGCGCTGGCGGAGGCGATCCGCGAGGTCAAGGAGCGCATCGGGCTGTGCGAGGTGTGCTTCAACCTGGCCGAGGGGCCGCGCTGCCGCATCTGCCTCGACGAGCGCCGCGACCCGTCGCTGATCTGCGTCGTCGAGGAGCCCAACGACGTCATCCCGATCGAGCGCACGCACGAGTTCCCGGGCCGCTACCACGTGCTCGGGGGCGCGCTGTCGCCGATCGACGGCGTCGACCCCGAGGACCTGAAGATCGCCCAGCTCTACGCGCGCGTCGCCGAGGGCGGCGTGCGCGAGGTCGTGCTGGCCACGAACCCGACCACGACCGGCGAGGCGACCGCGCTGCACATCGCCGAGGGCCTGCGCGAGCGGGCGCCCGACGTGACCGTGACGCGTCTCGCCTCGGGCCTGCCGGTCGGGGCGGACCTCGAGTACGCCGACGAGGTCACGCTCGGGCGCGCGTTCGCGGGCCGGCGGGCCGTCTAGCCCCGCCGCCCCATGGGGTTGAGGCCGCCCCAGAACGGCGGCGCGTCCGGCGCGGCGTCCTTCCAGCCGCCCACCCCGTACGAGGCGTCCTTGACGATCTGCCCCGAGGTGGTGACGGTCCCGGGGGTGCCGTTGGCGATCGCCGCGAGGGTCACCTGACCGGACCAGTCCCAGCCGTCGTCGCCCGGCGTGAGCGGGATGTCGGCCTGCCCGGCGACCATGACGGTCGACTTCGTGGTGTGGGCGGTGATCTCCGCGACGGCGTACTGGCCGCCGGCGTCGCTGATGTGGAACGTGACCTCGGCCCAGTCGGCGTTGGCCGGCTCGCCCGTGTCGGCGATCGCCTTGTAGATGGGCGCGGGCGGCGTGAACGGGGTGCTCTGGAGGCGCGTGACGCGGCCGCGGTGCGAGGTCTGGCCGCCGACGTCGATGGAGACCTTGAGGTGCCGGGCGTTGCGGGCGCGGCGGCTCTGGGCGCGGGTCAGGAGGACGTGGTGGGGCGCGGTGATGCGCTCGGAGTGGTGGACCGGGTAGGTCTTGACCGCCGAGGCGATCCGCCTGCCCCTGTGGTCGCGCACGACGATGCGCACGCGGTCGGTGCGGCCGTCGGGAGCGGGCTCGTGGACGGCGGGGAAGGTCACGACGATGCGCCCGGCGTGCGGGCCGTCCGTGATGCGCGAGGCGTACGGCTTGGGGGTGAGCGCGTGGGCGGGCGCCGCGCAGATCGCGAGCGCGAGGAGCGTCCCCAGGGCGGTTCGGCGTCCGGTCATGGCGTGGTCGAGGCCGCGATCGCGCCGGAGAACGAGGGCACGCTCAGCCCCTCGTCCCAGCTCGCCTGCCCGGACGCGGCGTCCGCGCTGATCGAGCCGCTGGTGTGGACCGGCTGCAGGACGGTCGTGTCCCGCCGGAAGATCACCTGGCCGGACCACGAGTAGCCCGTGTCCGTCGCGGTGAGGCCGGCGCCGCTGACGCCGCCGCCCAGCACCTCGTCGCCGACCCGGGCGGAGATGTTCGTGACGGAGTACTGGCCGCCGGAGGCGTGGGTGTAGAAGACGACCTGGGCCCAGTTCTGGTTCGAGCCCTTGTAGAACGGCGCGGGCGGCGTGAACCGCGTCTCCTGCAGGCGGGTCACGCGGGCGTGCTTGGCGGTGTGGCCGCCGATGTCGATGGACACCTTGAGGTGGCGGGCGTTGCCGGCGCGGCGGCTCTGGGCGCGGGTCAGGAGGATGTGATGGGGCGCGGTGATCCGCTCCGTGGGGTGGACGGGGTAGGTCCTGACGGTCGAGGCGATGCGCTCGCCGTGGTGGTCGCGCACGGTGATGCGGATGCGCTCCGTGCGGCCGTCGGGGGCGGGGTCGTGGATGGCGGGGAAGGTGACGACGATGCGTCCCGCGTGGGGGCCGTCGGTGATGCGCGAGGCGTACGGCTTGGGGCTGAGCGCGTGGGCGGGCGCCGCGCAGATCGCGAGCGCGAGGAACGCGCCGAGCAGGGCGGTCCAGCGTCCGTGCCTGGTCATTTGCCGAAGATACCGGCTGTCCGCAGAAGGACCGCACGCAGCGCTGCAGCCACCGTCTCCCGGTCGTCGCGGAACTGGCGATAGGAGATCCGCACGACGCGCCATCCGCTCGCCTCCAGCTGGAGGTCGCGGGCGTGGTCGTGCTCGAAGCGGGCGCGCGTCCGGTGGGCGCCCCAGCCGTCGAGCTCCACGGCGACCCTGTGCTCCGGCCAGTGCAGGTCGACCTCCCAGCCGACCAGGTCGAGGTTGACCGCCGGCCGCGGCAGCCCGTGCTCGTCGATGAGCTTCAGGACGGCGCGCTCCAGCCAGGACCGGATCTTGCGCGGATCGGCGGGCCGCGCGTCGGCGACCGCGGTGCGCAGGCGGCCGGCGCCGCGCTGACCCTCGTTGCGCTCGAGGCAGTCGTCCACCTCGAGCAGGTCGAACAGGCGCAGCTCCTCGGAGCGCTCCAGCGCGCGCTCGAGGATGCGCGTCGGGCGCGTGGCGGCGACGTCCATGAGGGTGCGGGCGACCGTGGTGATCGGGATGCCGTTGAGCACGGTCTGGTCGGTGGGGTGCAGGCGGGTGCGGTGCAGCGAGATCCGCGGGAGCGTGCGGCCGCGAGCGCGCGGCGCGGTCACGTCGGTGCGTGCGCGGGCGTCGACGAGGAGGCCCCAGGCGTCGGCGGCCGACGTGTGCGACAGCACCGCGCCCGGGCCGGCGGCGAGGACCGCGGCGAGGCGGTGGCCGTCGGGGAGCAGCGAGGCGTGCCCGACCGCGTAGACGCCGCGATGCAGGCGGATGAGGCGGCCGGTTGCGACCGCGCGGTCGATCGCCGACGTGCTCATCCCGGCCGCGACGAGCTGCTCGCGCCCGACCACACCGTGCTGCACAGCGGCGAAGCGGCTCGGCACGTCACGAGTGGCGAATTGGCCCCGCTCAGCGGGGCTGAATCGCCATTCATCTCTTGGGGCGGCCGGCACCCCGCAAGCGTGGCGGGCAAACGGTCACAGCGGACCACCGCTTCGTCACGGAAGCGCGTAGCGCTCGCGCAGCAACGCCACGCGCCCGAGCGCCTCGGCGGCGCGGGCGCGCAGCACCGGGTCGGACCGCAGCCCCTCGAGCACCGCGCGGTACGCGGCCTCCTGCTCGGCGGCGTCGCCGGGGACCCACAGGAGGTCGGCGCCCGCGCGCAGCGCGTCGACGGCCGCCTCGGCCGCGGTCCCGCCCGTCACCGCGGTCGCCGCGTTCAGGTCGCCGCTGATCGCCACGCCGCCGAACCCGGCGCCGCGGCGCAGGAGGTCGTAGGCCTCCGGCGCGAGCGAGGCGGGACCGGCGTCGTCCCAGGCCGCGTAGATCGCGTCGCTCATCACCATCGCCGGCGCCTCCGCGGCCACCGCCGCCCGGAACGGCGCCAGGTCGCGCTCGCGCAGCTCGGCGAGCGACAGCCCCACCGTGGCCGGCCCGTCGATCGGGTCCTGCGACGCGGCGCCCTCGCCCGGGAAGCTGCCCGGCGCGCTCGCCAGCCCCACCGCGCGGTACCCGGAGACCGCCGCCGCCACCAGATCCGCCGCCACCGCCGGATCGGGCGAGAACCCGCGCGACGCCGCCGGTCCGCTCACCGTCGCCAGGTCGGCGACCGGCGCGCCCAGCGTCAGCTCCACGCCCAGCCCGCGCAGCGCCCGCCCGGCCGCCACCGCCGCCCGCCGCGCCTCGCGGGCCACCGCCTGATCGGGCTGGGGCGGCGGCGGCAGCGTCGGCAGCGACGACGCCGCGCCGCCCACCTGGCGGATCGCCACCAGCGGCGGCTGGGCCGAGCCCCATCCCGCCGCGTCCGAGCGGATCGCCCGCGCCAGCGCGCGCACCTGCCGCGGCGACCGCGCGTTGTGGCGCTCGATCACCACGCCGCCCCAGTCGCGCAGGCCCAGGCGGCGCACCGCCGGGTCGTCGCCGCGCGTGCCGCCGAACCCGACCAGGAACAGCCGCGCGGCCGCCTCCTCCTCGGACACCGGGAGCGTCGCGACGACCGCGTGCGTCTGCGGCTCGTCCGCGGATCCGCCGCCGCGCGTCCCGAGCGCGAGGCCGGCGCCGGCCGCCGCCGCCACGAGCACGGCCGCGGCGGTCGCCAGCCGCTGACGCCACGCGCGACTCACCGAGTACCTTGGACGATCGTCATGTCAGGAACCGTGGTCATGAAGTTCGGCGGCACGTCCGTCGCCGACGCGGAGCGCATCAAGCGCGCCGCCCGTCGCATCGTCGCCAAGCGCGAGGAGGGCCTGCGCGTCGTCGCCGTCCTCAGCGCCCGCGGCAAGACCACGGACGAGCTGATCGAGTGGGCGCAGGAGATCTCCCCGCACCCGGATCCGCGCGAGATGGACATGTTGCTCTCCACGGGTGAGCGGCAGTCTTGCGCGTTGTGCGCGATGGCGATCAACGACCTCGGCCACCGCGCGATCAGCCTCACCGGCAGCCAGGCCGGCATCGTCACGGACACGTCGCACACGAAGGCGCGGATCCTCGAGGTGCGCGCCGACCGCATCCGCGAGGCCCTCGACGACGAGCGCATCGTCCTCGTCGCCGGCTTCCAGGGCGTCAGCACCGCCAAGGACGTGACGACGCTCGGGCGCGGCGGCTCGGACACGACCGCCGTCGCGCTGGCGGCGGCGATCGACGCCGACGAGTGCGAGATCTACACCGACGTGGCCGGCGTGTTCAGCGCCGACCCGCGGATCGTGCCCGACGCCCGCAAGCTGCCGATGGTCTCGTTCGAGGAGATGCTGGAGATGTCGGCGTCCGGCGCCGGCGTGCTGCAGCTGCGATCGGTCGAGTACGCCCGCAACCACGGCGTGCGCATCCACTGCCGATCGAGCTTCGACGATGCGCCCGGTACCGTTGTCGTCGGAGAGGACGTCACCGTGGAGAACCCCCTCATCACCGCCGTCACCCACTCGACCGGGGAGGCCCGCGTCACGCTCACCGGCGTCCCCGACACGCCCGGCGTCGCCGGACGCCTCACGACCGTGCTGGCCCAGGCGAACGTGAACGTCGACATGATCGTCCAGAACGAGCCGGTGTCCGAGGGCGCCGGCGCGGACCTGTCGTTCACGGTCCCGCGCGACGACCTGCACACGGCCAAGACCGCGCTGGAGCCGCTCGCCGCCGAGCTGGGCATCGGCGTCCACGCCGACGAGTCGATGGGCAAGGTGTCGGTCGTCGGCGCCGGGATGAAGACCCATCCGGGCGTCGCCGCGCAGGTCTTCACCGTCCTCGGCGACGCGGGGATCAACATCGAGATGATCTCCACCTCGCCGATCCGCATCTCGTGCGTGGTGCCGGGCGACAAGGTGCCCGACGCGGTGCGCGCGCTGCACAGCGCCTTCGAGCTCAGCGGGCCGGACACGATCCGCCCGGAGCAGCCGTTCGGGGAGTTCGCGTCATGAGGGTCGCCGTCGTCGGAGCCACCGGCGCGGTCGGGACCGTCATGCGCCGCCTGCTGCGCGAGCGCGGGTTCCCGGCCGACGAGGTCGTCCTGTTCGCGTCGGAGCGCTCGGCCGGCAAGGTCGTCGACGGGCTCACCGTGCAGCCGCTGCGCGACGACACCGTCACCGGGTTCGACGTCGCGCTGTTCAGCGCCGGCGGGTCGACCTCGAAGGCGTGGGCCGAGAAGTTCGCCGCCGGCGGCGCGGTCGTCGTCGACAACTCCAGCGCCTGGCGCATGGACCCGGACGTGCCGCTGATCGTGTCGGAGGTCAACCCCGACGCGATCGAGGACATGCGCAAGGGCATCATCGCCAACCCGAACTGCACGACGATGGTCGTGATGCTGCCGGCCAAGGCGCTGCACGACCGTTTCGGCCTCACCGCGATGGTCGCCACGAGCTTCCAGGCCGCCGGCGGCGCCGGGCAGAAGGGCATCGACGAGCTCGCCGCCCAGGTCGAGCCGCTCGCCGCCGACGTCGAGCAGCTCGTCGAGGACGGCGCGACCGCGGCCCGCAAGGTGCAGCACAGCGTCCACGCGAACACGCTCGCGTTCAACGTCGTGCCGCTCCTGGGGACCCTGAACGACCAGGGCTACACCGACGAGGAGATGAAGCTCCAGAACGAGTCGCGCAAGATCCTGTCGCTCCCCGACCTGCCCGTCACGCCCACGTGCGTGCGCGTCCCGGTGATGGTGGGGCACTCGATCGCGGTGCGCGCCACGTTCGAGCAGGAGCCCGAGCTCGACCAGGCGCTCGAGGCCCTGCGCAGCTTCCCGAACCTCGTCGTCGAGGAGGCCCCGACGCCGCTGGAGTACGCCGGCCGCGACGAGACCGCCGTCGGGCGCGTCCGCCGCGACCTGGCCGACCCGCACGTCCTCAACTTCTTCGTCGTCGGCGACAACCTGCTCAAGGGCGCCGCGCTGAACACCGTGCAGATCGCCGAGCTGGTCGTCGACCGCGGCCTGGTCGGCAGCGCGGCGCCGGCCGCCTAGCTGGTCGTCTCCTCCGGGACGGTGGCGGTGAAGCCGCCCTCGTCGTCGGTGAGCGTGACGACCACGCGCACCTTGTCGCCGTTGGGCGCGGTCAGCTCGCAGTCGAACTCGTTGCCCTGCTCGACCTTCTGACCCTCGGGGCAGGAGACCGACACCTGCTCGGGGTCGACGCCGGCCTGCCGGGACAGCTCGGCGCCGAGCTTGTCCTGCAGGTCCTCGTGGTCGATGGTCTTGTCGCCGCAGGCCGCGACGCCGAGGGCGAGCGCGACGCCGACCAGGATGGGAATGGGGCGCATGGCGTCCCGCTACCCGCGGCGCTCAGGCCGCACGCGGGCGGAAGCGCGCCTCCAGCTCCTCGGCGGCTTGCAGCAGGTCGGGCGCGAACGTCGCCTCGCGCAGCGGCCCGCGGGCGGCGTAGGCGGCGACGAGGGCGTCCTCGACGGCGTCGAGCCCGACGCCGGGCGCCTCGTCGGCGACCGCGCCGGTCACCTCCGGGTCGACGGGCAGCCCGAGCGCGGCGTAGAGCTCGGAGACCACGGCGGCGACCCGGGCCGCGTCGCGGACGACGAGCACCGTCCCGACGTACGCGCCGCCGCGCACCACGCGCTGGGCGGTGCCGCTGAGCTTCACGGCGCCGCGCGCGTTCACGCTGAAGTCGCCGGGGCAGTACTCGCCGGCGACGGCGCCGACCCGCGCGTCGACGCCCAGCGACCGCAGCGCCGCCGCGACGGTCTCCGCGGTCGCCTCGTAGCGGCGGTTGATGTGCAGGTTGGCCTCGGCGTCGGGCAGCGCCTCGCCGATCGTCAGGACGCCCTCGTGGTAGACGGCGGCGCGCCCGCCGGCGAGCCGCTCGAACGGCTCGTAGCCGAGCTCTCGCGCCCGCGCCACCGCGGCCGCGAACCCGGGCTCGAGCGCGTCCATGCGCCCGAACGCGACCGACGGCGCGTGGCGCACGAGGCGCAGCGCCGGCTCGTGCTCCCCGCGCGCCACCCGCGTCAGCAGCACGGACGACACCGCCATGTCGAAGGCGGGCCGGTCGGGGTGGGACTCGCGGAGGAGGAGCAGGCGGCGGAGGGTAGTCAGACGGGCTGGCCCGCCAGCACCCGCCGGTGCAGCGCCCGCGTCTCCTCCGACGGCTCCAGGCCGAGCGCGTCGACGAGCTGCTTGCGGCAGGCCAGGTACTGGCGCAGCGCGCGGGCGCGGTTGCCCGCGCGCGCGTGCGCGGCGATCAGCAGCCGCTGGGCGCCCTCGTCGAGCGGGTCGAGCGCGACGAGGCGCGTCGCCGCGGCCGCGGCGCCGGCGTGGTCGCCCGCGCGCGTGCGCAGCTCGGCGAGCGCCGTGAGCACGCGGCGGTAGCGGGCGACGAGGTCCTCGCGCCACTCGGTCGCCCAGTCGCTGTAGCGCTCCTCGGGCATCGGCTCGCCGGCCCACAGCCCGGCGGCCTGCTCGAGCAGCCGCAGGCGCTCGGGCCCGGTCGCGGCCAGCGCGGCCTCGGCGGCCGCCGTGAACAGCTCGGTGTCGACCCGGTCGCGGTCGTCGAGGACCAGGCGGTACGCGCGCTCGGAGTACTGGATCGCGCTCTGCTCGGCCCCCGGCGCGTCGATCACCGCGCGGGCGCGCGAGACCGCGACCTGCACCGACGAGCGCGCCGACTTCGGCGCCTTGTCGGGCCACAGCGCCTCCAGCAGCGCCTCCTCGGGCAGGAACGCGCCGCGCTGGGCCAGCAGCACGCGCACCAGCCGCGCCGTCGTCGGGCGGCCCCAGGCGCGCTCGTCGACCGGCCACTCGCCGCGGCGCAGCGAGAAGCCGCCGAACAGCGTGAACGTCCGCGGCGGCGGGGAGCGCCGGCCGGCCGCGCGCGCGGCCTCGGCGGCCGCGGCGACCCGCGGGTCCTCGTCCTCGCACAGCTGCTGCAGGAGCGGCTCGACGCGCGGGTGGCCCGACCCGCCCAGCGAGCGCGCGGCGATCGCCCGCACCTCGGCCCGCGGGTGCTCGGCGAAGTCGATCAGCTCCTCGCCGCCGGGGAACGCGCGCTCGGCCGCCGGCAGCACGGTCTCCGGGTCGAGCGCCTCCTCGGCCAGCAGCCGCCACACGAGCTCGCCGATCCGCGGCCACTCGACGCGCAGCACCTGCGGGGCCAGCAGCGGGCCGGCGACGTCGAGCGCCGCGCGCATGTCGGCGCCGGCCGCGTCGAGGTCGCCGGCCAGGCCGTGCGCCCACGCGCGCAGCGCCAGCGCCCGCGCGCGGTGGTGCTGGCCGTGGTCGGGCGCGTAGACCTCCTCCATCCAGGTCAGCGTCTCGGTGGCGCGCTCGATCCCCCGCGCCGGCGACGTCGCCTCGGCCAGGACCCGGATGACCAGCAGCTCGATGAGGTTGCGGAACGGCATCGGCGCCGCCTGGATGTGGGCGCGCGCCTGCTCGGCCAGCGCCTGCGCGGCCGCGCGCTCGCCGCGCGCCAGCAGGCACGCGGCCATCGCCGACTCCCCGATCCCGGGCGCCCAGCCGTCGGGCGGCGGCAGGTCGCGGATCGGCATCAGCGCCAGCTCGGCCTCGGCCTCGCGCCCGGCCATCGCCAGCAGCCAGGCGCGCAGCGCGTGCGTCTCGGCGGTGATGAACGACGGCAGGCCGGAGCGCTCGGCCTCGGCGAGCACGATCTCGGTCCACGCGACCGCGTCGTCGGCGCGCCCGGAGTCGGCGAGCGCGAACGCGGTGAACGCCGCCAGGTACTCGGGCCGGTGGATCGCGCGGCTCTCGTCGTCGAGCGCCTCCAGCCGGCGGCGCAGCGCGGCGATGATCTCGTCGTGGCGCCCGTCGGGCATCGCGATGTAGAAGAGCGCGAGCACGCGCATGCCGGCGACCAGCGGCGCCTCGGGCATCCGCTCCAGCTCGCCCAGCCGCTCGGCCGCCTCGTCGAGGCGCCCCGCGCCGCCCAGCAGCGCCGTCCACCACGACAGCGCGTCGGGGCTGGGCCGCTCGAGCGTGCCCAGCAGCTCGATCGCCTCGTCGATGCGCCCCAGCCAGTACAGGCACTCGGCGGCCACGCACGCGCTGGCCGAGGCGGCCTCGGGCGGCAGCGCCGCGACCGCCGCGCGCAGCAGCGGCACCGCGTCCTCGTGGCGGCCCTCGGCGACCGCCAGGCGCCCGGCGATGTCGGCCGCGCGCGGGTCGCGTGCGAGCGCCGGCGGCAGCATCGCCAGCCACGCGCGCACGCCCTGCGGCGAGGTGCGCACGAGCGGCGTCGCGGCGGCGCTGATCGCGTCGAGCGCCGGCTCGGGGCGCCCCGCTGCCAGCCAGGCGTCGATCGCCTCGGTGAGCCGGCCCTCGCGGTGGAGCTGGTCGGCGGCCGCGGCGAGCACCTCGGCGCGGCGGTCGGCGGGCACCTCGGTCTCCCAGGCGCGGCGCAGGTGGTCGCGCAGCAGCGGGTGGTAGGCGGTCGCGTCGGGCCGCCCGCCGACCGGCCGCAGCAGCACGCCCAGGCGCCCCAGCCGCCGCGGCAGCTCCTCGGGCAGGCCCAGCGCCGCCGTCATCTCGGGGGTGATCTCCTCGACCGCGCTGGACGAGAGCATCGCGGCGCGCAGGTCGGCGTCCAGCGGGGCGAGCACCTCCTCGGCCAGGAACCGGGCGATCGCGCCGTTGGGGTTGTCACGCGTGGCGCCGAGCGCGACGCCGAGCGGCCAGCCGAGCGTCGCCTGCATGACCTCGGCGACCTCGTCGTCGGCGGGCTCGCGGCCGAGCTGCTCGGCCAGCACGGCCGCGGTCTCCTCGGCGCTGAAGGCCAGGTCGCTCTCGTCGATCAGGTGCACGCGGCCGGTCGCCTGGGCGCGCGCGATCCGCAGGTCGAGCGGACGGCGGGTGCACACGACGAGCCGCAGGCGGTCCTGCTCGCTGTCGACGAGCTGCTCGACGAGGTCGAGCACGTCCCGCCGGTCCTCGAGCTCCTCCGCGTCATCGAGCACGAACACGAGCGGCTCGACGAGCAGCGACTCCAGCTCGTCCAGCAGCGCCCGCGTGACCGCCAGCGGCGACAGCGCGCTGCCCGGGCCGCGGACCGCCTCGATCAGCAGGTCGGCGGCGCCCGGCACGGCGCGGCGGATCGCCTGCAGCGCGTCGACGAGGAGGCGGTCGACCTGCAGGTCGCGGGAGCGGCAGCTCAGCCACGCCGCGGTGCGGCCGTCGAGCGCCTGCTCGACGAGGATCGTCTTGCCGTAGCCGGCGCCGGCGACGAGTCCCACGGACCCGCGATCGATCCCGGCGCGCACCCGCGTCGCGAGCTCGGGACGCTCGATCAGCGGGGCCGGCATGGCGGTGGACTGCAGCACGGCGCGGGCAGCCTAGCCGAGATTCCCGCCGTCTCGGAGGGGATGTCCCACCCCGGTGATGTGCCCCAGCGGCGCGACGAACCGGTCCTCCGGGTCGTACAGCGCCTTCACCGCCCACAGGCGCCGGCGGGTGTCGGCCGGGAACACCTCGCCGTCGGGCGTGTCGGGCGTGACGAAGCTGAGGAAGATGTGCCCGGCCGCCCACGGCGACAGCTCCTCGACGAGGTCGCGGGCGACGTCGGCGCGCTCGGGCGCGGCGGCGACGACGAGCAGGTAGCCGGCGTCGAGCGAGCCGAGCGCGCCGCGGCGGCGGCCGCGGTCGTCGAGCGCGCCTCCGAGGTGGCGCAGCTCGAGGTCCAGGAGCGGGAAGCCGGCCGCCGGCCCGACGAGCTCCAGGCACAGGTCGAGCGCCTCCTCGGGCAGGTCGTGCAGCAGGAGATGGTCGTAGTAGACGGGCCGCTCGCCCAGCACGTCGGGGTGCAGCGCGTCGAGGTCGGCGGCCGCGATCGGGCGGATCCCGTCCTGCTCGGGGGCGAGCGCGCGCAGCGGCGCCAGCAGCTCGCCCGATGTCGCGTCGTCGGCCAGCAGCACCGCCTCGACGAGCGTGGACGCCTCGTCGCCGCCGCCCGCCAGGCGGGCCATGCTCGTGACCTCGCGCGGCAGGTCGAGCGTCCACTCGCGCCACGCGTGCATCACCTCGCGGGCGCGCGCCGCCGGCCAGCGCATCGTGCCGCCCTGCGCCGGCGCCGGCTCGACGAGCGCGAGCTCCACGGCGGTGACGACGCCCAGGCCGCCGCCGCCCCCGCGCAGCGCCCAGAACAGGTCGCGCTCGCGGTCGGGGTCGGCGCGGACCAGGCGCCCGTCGGCGGTGACGAGCTCGACCGCGCGCAGCGACTCGGACGCCAGGCCGTGGCGGCGCGACAGCCACCCGACGCCGCCGGCCAGCACCGTGCCGACGACGCCGACGCTCGGCGTGGGCACGGCGAGCGCGGCCAGCCCGGCCGGCGCGGCGGCCCGGGACACGTCGCTCCAGAGCGCGCCGCCGCCCGCGCGCACGATGCGGGCGGGCGCGTCGAGCCGCGCGCCGCCCAGCTCACGGGTCTGCACCAGCAGCGTGTCGTCCAGCCGCCCGGTCTGGCGCACGCCGCGGCCGGTCGTGTGCACGGCGACCCGCAGGCCGGCCTCGGCCGCGTGGCGGACGACGAGCTGCA
>Ga0182748_1001673_pt1 | contig 21261 bp, 20 predicted proteins | sample eDN3rd37CKraftOP_FD_128877 | JGI IMG/M metagenome (GOLD analysis project Ga0182748, IMG submission 128877) | Enriched Organic Plus compost microbial communities from Emeryville, California, USA - eDNA 3rd pass 37_C Kraft OP (version 2) (version 2) ...
ACGGCCTCGGCGAGCGAGCTGGTGATCAACGGCATGACGCCGTTCCTCCACGCCAATTCGGCGCTGATCGGCGAGAACACCTACGGCAAGCCCGTCGGCCAGATCGCCGTCGACCGGACGCAGTGCGACGACCGGTTCCGGATCATCGCCTTCGCGCTCGAGAACGCGGCGGGCAACGGGCAATATTTCAACGGCCTTGCCGGATCGGTCGAAGCGAGCTGCCGCGCCGACGACGACATCTTCCGCCAGATGGGCGATCCCAACGAGGCCTCGACCCGCCAGGCGCTCGACTTCATCGAGGGTCGCGGCACCTGCACGCCGATCACCGCCGGCGCCACGACGCAGGGCCTGCGCGCCGTGCGGCGCGAGGTCGAGCCGCTGCGCCCGCCGGTCGGCGATGCCGTGCAGTATCACATCCCCGGCTTCTTCTAGGGCTTCCGCACGCCGGCGAAGCCTGATCTCTATGCGCGGATGATTCGACCGCTCCTTGCCTTCGCCCCCATCCTCCCGCTCGCCGCGTGCAGCGGCGGCGACGACGCGCCGGTCGCCAACGCGCCGGCGGCCAACCGCGTGGTGCTGACGCCCTATCGGCGCGCCCGCCGATGCCGACCAACCTGCCCGACATCGTGCCCGGTCAGGATCGAGACCGAGCTCGGCGCGATCACCGTCGCGCTCGACCACAAGCGCGCGCCGATCACCACCGCGAACTTCATCCGCTACGCGGACGACCGCCGCTTCGACGGCACCTTCTTCTACCGCGCCGCGCGCAAGCGGGGGAGGCCGGGCGAGGGCTTCATCCAGGGCGGCATCCAGCACCGCGCGCGGCTGATGCTGCCGCCGATCCGGCTGGAGCCGACCACCGAGACGGGCTTGCGCCACGTGGACGGCACCATTTCGATGGTGCGATCGACCCCGAACACGGCGATGGGCGATTTCACCATCTCGATCGGCCCCAATCCCGGGCTCGACGCCCATCCCGAGCGCGACGGCGACAATATGGGCTACGCCGCCTTCGGCCAGGTGACCGAGGGGATGGACGTGGTCCGCCGCATCCTCGCCCAGCCGACCGCCGCGCAGGAAGGAACCGGCCCGATGGCCGGCCAGCGCCTCCAGCGCCCGGTGCGGATCTTCACCGTCCGCCGCATCGCGCCGGGCGGCTGAGCCGCTCGCCTCAGTCCGGATCGAAGGCGGCGATGATCGGGCACGGACCCTTGCCGCGGGCGGCACAGGCGCCACGCAGGCGCTCCAGCGCCGCGCGCGCCGCCTGCAACTCCGCGATCCTCGCATCGAGCGCGGCGAGCCGCGCCCCGGCCAGCTCGCGCACCCGCGCGCGATCCTCGGTGCGGTCGAGCGCGAGCAGCTCCCCGATCTCCTCCAGCGTGAAGCCCGCCGCCTGCGCCCGGCGGATGAAGCGCAGCCGCCGGACGTCGGCGGGCCCGTAGCGCCGCACCGAACCCGCGCGCGGCGGCACCGAAAGCAGCCCGCGCCGCTGGTAATAGCGCACCGTTTCGACCCCGACGCCGCCCGCCTCGGCGAGCCGCGCGATCGTCATTCCGCCAATCTTCGTCATGCCGCTTGACTCCGTACCACGGTACGGGGGCTAGAGGGCGATTCGCCGCACGGCAAGCAAAGGAGAAAGACGATGACGAACACCGAGACGACCAAGCCCGCCTGCGCGTGCAGCCGCGGCGGCGAATGCCGGTGCAATCCCTGCACCTGCCGCAACTGCGCCTGCTGAGCCGGGCGGCGGGCCGCGCCCTTCGCGGCGCGGTCCGCACCCCCCGTGCCCCTCCTGAAGGCCGCTCAGGCCTCCATGCCGATCGGCACGGCGTCACCGCCCTGGACCGGGAGCGCGACGCCGCTGACGAAGCTTGACGCGTCTGAGAGCAGCCAGGCGACCGCCTCCGCCACCTCGTTCGCCTCGCCCAGCCGGTTCATCGCGCTGTGGCGGCGGATCACCTGCGCGAACGTGTCCGGCCGCGCCTCGACCTGCGGATCGACCATTTCCGAATGGCAAAAGCCGGGGCAGACCGCGTTCACGCGGATGCCCCACCGGCCGTAATCGTTCGCCGCCGTTTTCGTGAGGCCGATGACGCCGAACTTGGCGGCGGCATAGGCGGCGTGGCCGACATCGCTCCCCATCAGGCCGTAGATCGAGGAATTGTTGACGATCGCGCCGCCGCCGGCCGCGAGCAGCGCCGGGATCTCGTGCTTCATGCTGAGCCACACGCCGGTAAGGTTGGTTGCGATCACCGCGTTCCAGAGCTCCTCCTCGATCCGCGCGGCGGGCGTGCCGGGGCGACCGGAAATGCCGGCATTGTTGAAGGCGCCGTCGAGCCGGCCGAAGCGCTCCAGCGTGCGCGCGACCATCGCCGCGCAGTCGGCCGCCTTCGTCACGTCCGCCTCGACGAACAGCGCCTCGCCGCCCGCCGCCCCGATCTCCGCCACGACGGCCTCGCCCTGCGCGCGCCGCCGCCCGGTGAGCGCCACCCGCGCCCCGCGCGCCGCGAGCAGCCGCGCGGTGGCCGCGCCGAGCCCGGACGTGCCGCCGGTGACGAGAATGACCTTGCCGTCCAGTCCGTGCATGAGCGGTTCCCCTTCGCTAAGCCTGCGCCGCCGCATCTCGCAGGCGCCGCGGGCGATGTCGAGACGGGGGGCGGCGTTCAGGGCGCCTTCCCTGGCCGGGGGCGCGGACCGGGCGAATGGCGCAAGTGGCGCAAAGGGCGCGAACGGCGTGAAAGTCATACGGGAAACGGGGGGGATACCGCGCAGGGCCGGCGCCCGGCCGCGAACCCAGGCGGCGCGCAGGGCTGGTGCGCGCCAGCCCTGGCCCCGGTTCCGCCCGCCCTGGACCTGTCGGACGGCGTCCCTTCCCTTGCCCTCCAAGAGGAAGGAAGGGACTTCGACCGGCTCGGCCCGAACGGGACGGGGGGAGCGGGAGGAAGGGTCGCGGCGGCGCATGAGGCGATTGAAGCATGAAAGGCGCCCTGTAGGACAGGTCCGGCGCGGCCGGGGCGCGAATTGCGCGCGGCCGCGCGATGATCTGGCCGCTCACGGCGGTTTCGCCTAGGCTCGCGTCACGATCCCAAGAGGCGGGGAGGACGCATTGGCCAAGCATCGCATCGCCACCATACCCTTCGCCGCGGTCTATCCGCACTATGTCGCCAAGGCCGAGAAGAAAGGGCGCACCAGGGCGGAGGTGGACCGGATCATCGAATGGCTGACCGGCTACGACGCCGCCGGCCTCGCCGAGGTGCTGGCGGCGCGGACGGATTTCGAGACCTTCTTCGCCCAGGCCCCCCGCCTCAACCCCGCGCGCGAGAAGATCACCGGCGTCATCTGCGGCGTGCGCGTCGAGGCGATCGAAGACCCCCTGATGCGCGAGGCCCGCTACCTCGACAAGCTGATCGACGAACTGGCGCGGGGGAAGAGGATGGAGGGGATATTGAGGAGGTGAGAGCTCCCAGCGAATGGGGGACGGCGGCGGCTGCCCGCCGCCGTTCGCGAAGGCGGGCCGGTCGCGGTTCGTAGGCGCCGGATATGGCAGTGGTGCGGGGAAAAGTGAGTCCTCTGAATCACTTAGCGGTTATTGACTAACCCCTGTTTCTGCTATATTTTTTTATGGACGTGACCTACAATCTTAACGGCGGTTTCAAGCCAACAGCGAAGCGCTTCGCTGACTTGGATGGGCCTGACTTCTTCCCCACTCCGAGTTGGGCGGCGGAAGCACTGGTCGACAATGAACGATTTTACGGTGATGTTTGGGAATGCGCCTGCGGTAACGGAGCTATGTCCCGGGTGCTCGAGGCCGTTTCTCCGAGCACCTACAGCAGCGACCTTTACGATCGGGGTTACGGCGACGCAGGTCTCGATTTCTTGACCGCGGAGAACCGCTTCGACAACATCGTTACCAACCCGCCGTACAATGCCGCAGAAGGCTTTGTAAAAACGGGTCTCGCACTGGCGAACAGGAAACTCGCCCTCCTGTTGCGCTTAGCCTTCCTTGAAGGTGTCAATCGACAGAGGACGATCTTTGAAACGTCGCCCCCCTCACGAGTCTGGGTTTTCAGCGAGCGGATCACATTTTATCCGGCCGGGGCTGAGATCAAAGGGTCGGGAACGACGGCCTACGCTTGGTTCGTGTGGGACAAAGACGCGTCGACCGGAACCGAACTCAAATGGTTTAAGCCTGGCTACAAGACGGGCGGTCGGGCAAAGGGGAAGAAGAAGCTAGAGCCCAAGCTTCTTTAGGTAGGCCCTCCCCGCAGGGGTGGCTCGATATCCTCTCCTCGGTACATGCTGAAGGTATCCCTCAGCAATGAAGTTGCCTTCCGCGGTGTGGTGCGATTTGATGTTGCGGATGAGCTGATGCCACATTGGCTCTCCAGGACGCGTAACTGATCCCTGCAAATCCGCCGCCTCAAAGGCGACGTAGTTCGGCACCTCGGAACACGCTCTGTTAAATGTGCAGATGCCCTTTGCTTGTGCCGTAGCGATCTGTAAGACAGCGAGTGCGACGTCGTTCTCCGTTGCTCTAGGCATGTCAGCCTCCGAACTTAGTTTTTATTTCGACTCGGCGTGCAACCCCCTCAACGCCTTCAATATCTTCATCCCAGCTTGAAATTCAATCGAGCTACCGGTGTACCGAGACTCGTAAAGCCCTTGTAGATTGGACGGCAGTTGAACCCCTTCCTCGACGACAAGGATGAAACGGCCGCGATAAAGAGCCATGGCCGCACCGATTTCTATCAATACGTCCGGATTGATTTGCTGGACTTCGTTGCCCTGCTCGTCCGTGACAACGCCCTCCGAGCCAACATGGATAACAGCCGCTCCGCATCTTCGCATGTCGTCCATAACCTTTTCGGGTATTGGCTTAGCAGTGGTCTCATTGCGAGTTGAAATTACTGGTTCAAAGCCGCCAAGCTCCACCACTTCTCGAATTTGATCAAGGATGTTATTATTCTTGCCGTGCGTAATGAAAACTCGTTGATTTGGCTCACCTAAACAACCGACTACATTTTGATCTTTGGCTCGTTGATCAAAAGATTCTATTTTAGGAGAATTTTCGATCCTGGTGCCAACCCAACCATCGCCGCACTGTTCGTCGGGTGATTGAGAGACGTTTGCCGGCGTAGCATCAAGAGCTACGAAGGGCCCAGTCTTGGTTTCTTTAATGAACCCAACGAAATTTCCGATCTCTTTTAGTAGTGATACTATTTGCTCAGACCGCTCCTTGGGGACCTCCTTGGTCACAAGAACATTCGCAGCGATGTCGTCGCGAGGAAATTTTGCACGGTCATAAGTTCTGAACAAATCACCCAATATCTTTGGCTTCAAGGCCGCTTCTTGCAGCGCCAGACGATCTTCCCCTTCCGAGGTTGGAGCTACGATCCTTCGACCAAGGTCGGTCAAAACTATTTCGTTTGCGTTATATCCCCCTTCAGTGAGGCCGTAAGCGATCGATGCGCCACAAAGATTTCTCCAAGTGCCGCTGGTGGGGCTTAGGTCTAACGCCATTGCGACGTTGTGCGGAGCTGCGCCTCTGCCTGCAAAGTTGTCCCATAATCCGCGAGCAATACGCAGCGCGTCCTTCAGGCTGTGATTGGGGATATCGGACTGACTGATACGCGTCCGCTTCTTGGAATCTTCATTAGCCGCCGGGAGTGCCACAAGAACTGCTCCGTCGGTGAGATGGAACAGATGTGGAACCGACGCAACCAAGAGTCAACCCGAGTCCAGCCAAACTCGGTCGAATTTGCTCGGTAATCCACTATGTCATTGATAACTAGACGCTTATTTCTCTCCAAATTTGCTCATACATGTTCGCCAACGAACTAATGGCTCTTCTTCACATATAATTCGCCCTCCGCTCGAAACTTCTCACTCATCTCCGCCATCCCGGCCTCCGCCTCATCGGCCGTCACAAAGCTCGCCACGTCTGCGTTCTGTAGCGCCGCGAACTCTCTCACCTCCTGCGTGATCTTCATCGAGCAGAACTTCGGGCCGCACATCGAGCAGAAGTGCGCGGTCTTGGCGCCTTCGGCCGGCAGCGTCTGGTCGTGATATTGCTCGGCCGTGTCGGGATCGAGGCTGAGGTTGAACTGGTCGCGCCAGCGGAACTCGAAGCGGGCGCGGCTGAGGGCGTCGTCGCGGGCGCGCGCGGCCGGGTGGCCCTTGGCGAGATCGGCGGCGTGGGCGGCGAGCTTGTAGGTGATGACGCCGGCCTTCACGTCGTCGCGGTCGGGCAGGCCGAGATGCTCCTTCGGCGTCACGTAGCAGAGCATCGCCGTGCCGAACCAGCCGATCATCGCCGCGCCGATGCCGCTGGTGATATGGTCGTAGCCCGGCGCGATATCGGTGACGAGCGGGCCCAATGTGTAGAAGGGCGCCTCGCCGCAGGCGGCGAGCTGCTTGTCCATATTCTCCTTGATCTTGTGCATCGGCACGTGGCCGGGGCCCTCGATCATCACCTGCACGTCCTGCGCCCAGGCGCGCTTCGTCAGTTCGCCCAAAGTATAGAGCTCGGCGAACTGCGCCTCGTCATTGGCATCCGCGATCGAACCGGGGCGAAGGCCGTCGCCCAGCGAATAGGCGATGTCATAGGCCTTCATGATCTCGGTGATCTCGTCGAAATGCTCGTAGAGGAAGGACTCCTTGTGGTGGGCGAGGCACCACTTGGCCATGATCGAGCCGCCGCGGCTGACGATGCCGGTGACGCGCTTTGCCGTGAGCGGGATGTAGGCGAGCCGCACGCCGGCGTGGATGGTGAAATAGTCCACCCCCTGTTCGGCCTGCTCGATCAGCGTGTCGCGGAAGATCTCCCAGGTCAGCTCCTCGGCCACGCCGCCGACCTTCTCCAGCGCCTGATAGATCGGCACGGTGCCGATCGGCACGGGCGAATTGCGGATGATCCACTCGCGCGTGTCGTGGATGTTGCGGCCCGTGGAGAGGTCCATCACCGTGTCGGCGCCCCAGCGGATCGCCCAGACCATCTTGTCCACCTCGCTCGCGACATCCGAGGCGACGGCGCTGTTGCCGATATTGGCGTTGATCTTGACCAGGAAGTTGCGGCCGATCGCCATCGGCTCGCTTTCGGGATGGTTTATGTTTGAAGGAATGATCGCGCGGCCGCGCGCCACCTCGTCGCGGACGAATTCGGGCGTCACATGGCCGGGGATGGCGGCGCCCCAGTCCTGCCCGTCGCGCGCGGCGGCCTCGCGCAGCATCTCGCGGCCCAGATTCTCGCGCGTCGCGACATATTCCATCTCGGGCGTGACGATGCCACGGCGGGCATAATGCATCTGCGTGACGTTGCAGCCCGCCTTCGCGCGCAGCACCTTGCGGCGCACCTTCGGGAAAGGCGGCACGCCGCCCGAACGATCGGGGCCGAGCTGGCCGTTGTCCTCCGGCCGCACCTCGCGCTGCGGCACCTCCTCTACGTCGCCGCGGCCGCGGATCCATTCGCGGCGCAGCTCGGGCAGGCCCGCCATGATGTCGATATGCGCCTGCGGGTCGGTATAGGGCCCGGACGTGTCGTAGACGCGCAGCGGCGGCTCGCCGCTGGCGGGCGAAAGATCGATCTCGCGCATCGCGACGCGCAGCGGCCCGACATGGATTTTGCGGCTGCCGCGAATCGGGCCGGTGGTGACCTTGAGCTCGGTACGGGCGGGTGCGTCAGCCATCGCGTCTCTCCTTCTTGCAAGGGGAAGGAGACGGGCTGGCCGCTACTCCCTCCCTACGCCGGTGTCAGCCGGATCAGGTTCGGCGGGTCGAAGGCTGCTGCCTTCCTCTCAACCGCGCATCAGCGGTCCCCCGGGGAATGCGGCGATCCTAGGCCCGCCGCGCGAATAAGGAAAGGGCGGCCGCGCCGAATTGGCGGGCCGCCCTGTCGGTTCGCCCGAAGGCGAGGCTCAGACGGTGTTGCGCGGCGACGGCGCGGCCGCGGGTGCCACGGACGGCTGGGCGGCGGAGCAGTCGCCGAAGGTGCGCTCCACGCGCCGCGGCGACTCGCCCGGACGCTGCGTGATCTGGACGGTGCGGCCGCAGGTGCCGTTGCCGCTGGTCGTCGTCGAGACGAAGGTGAAGCTGCCGCCCTGCGGCGCGCCCGTCGAAACGAAGGTGAGCGGCGCGCCCGGCGCCAGCTCCCCCCGAGCGGCGGCGGCCTCCATCGCGGCGATCTCCCGCATCATCTGCGCGTGCTGCCGCTCCATCGCGGCGAAGATTGCGTCCATACGCGCGAACGGATCGTAGAAGGGATTGAAGAAGCCGACCCGCCGCGCGGCGAAGGCGGGATCGTCGGCGGAGACGAGCTTCACCTTGGGCGGGACATTGCCTTCATATTCGATCTGGGCGACGCCGCCGCCCGGCAGATCGACCTTCATCACATGATGGCACGCCGCATAGGCGCTGCCCGCCAGCGCGAGCGAGGCCACACCGGCAAGCGCGACGGTTGGAAGCAAACGCATCGTGAGCATCCTCCGTTCGGTTCAGGTTTAGCGCGGCGAAAAATGCCAGGCGAAGCTGAACCGCAAATGAAAAACGGCGCTTTCCCCTGCATTAAAAACGGTTTAGCTGGCGTCCATGCGCCCGGACCTCACCGATCCAGAGCAATATGCCGCCTATCGCGCCGAGCTCCGCCGCGTGGCGCCTGGCTGGCGGCTGATCGGCTTCGTCCTGGTCGCGGCGAGCGCGGCGCTGCTGCTCGCGAGCGAGCCGGACGACCCCATGCGTCGCTACGGCTGGATCGGCCTCGCCGCCGGCTGGGCGGTGCTGATCGGCGTCGTCCTCTACCGCACCCGCTATCACCGGGCGCGCATGGCCGAGCCCGAGGGACGCTGAGTCCGCATGAGTTTCGAATCGGTCCGCGCCTGGCTCGCGGAACACGCCCCCGACCTTGCGATCATCGACCAGGGCGTCAGCACGGCGACCGTGGCCGAGGCCGCCGTCGCGCTCGGCGTCGAGCCGGGGCGGATCGCCAAGACGCTGTGCATCCGCGCGGGGGCGAGCGAGCCCTTCCTGCTGGTGACGCGCGGCGACGCGCGGCTCGACAACCAGAAGGCGAAGGCGGCCTTCGGCGGCCGGCCGCGGATGCTGGACGCACAGGAGACGCTCGCCGCCACCGGTTACGCGGTCGGCGGCGTCTGCCCGTTCGGGCTCGCGCGTCCGCTCGCCATCTATTGCGACGTTTCGCTCAAGGGGTTCGACATCGTCTATCCGGCGGCGGGTTCGCGGACCAGTTCGGTCGCGGTCGCGCCTGAGCGACTCGCCGCGCTGGTCGGCGCGCGCTGGGTCGATGCCTGCCGCCGGAGCGAGCCGCACGGCGGCTGACCGGCGGGGCGTTCAGGTCCGGCCCTGGCCGGCGAGACGGCCGCCCACGCGCTGGATCGCGACGAGGACGATCACCGCCACGATCGCGCCGATATCCACCAGCCAGTCGGCAAGCTCGGCGTCGCGATGGAGCGTCGGGATCGCCTGCGTGACCTCGATCAGCGCGCCGAACAGGGCGAGCAGCACCGCGATCTTCGTGAGGGGCGCGCGCGGATAGGAAAGGATCGCCAGCGCGGCGAGCACGACGAAGGCGCCGAAATGCTGGAACTTGTCGTTGACCTGGACCGGCACCGGGTTGGGCAGCACCGCCATCAGGAAGGCGAAGGCGAGGCTCGTCCAGAACAGGACCCGCACGAGGACAATGAAACGCGGCATCCGCCGCCTTTGGCCCAAGCCGGGTGGCGGCACAAGCGCGCAGCGCATGGGCTGTCCCGAAATCTCGGCCGGACGGCGGCCTTGGCGGGAGTCCCGCGCTGGGCTAGGAGCGCACGGGCACTTCGACGACACATTCGAAAGGGCCCGGCATGTCCCCGCAACACCGGCGGAGAATCCGTCGTTCGGAAGTGGCCGCCTGGCCGCAGACCGAGAGGCGGCTGCGCTTCGCCATAGTGGTCGCGTTCCTGTTCGCCTGCCTCATCAGCGGCGGCTCGGGACGCCCGGACGTCCAGTCGCTCCTCTACCTGAGGCCGCTCGCCGTCATCTGCCTAGCCGCGCTGCTGCTGACGCCGGGGACCTGGGACTTTTCGCGCTATCGCACCCTGTTCGCGCTGCTCGCGCTGTTCGCGGCGACGATGGCGATCCAGCTCGTCCCGCTGCCGCCCGACCTGTGGCTCGCGCTGCCGGGCCACGCCCGGTACGCGGAGGCCGCCGCCGCGGCCGGCATACCCCAGCCCTGGCGGCCCATCTCCCTGACGCCCGACCTCACCTGGAACAGCCTGGTCGCGCTGCTGCCGCCGCTGGTGGTGCTGGTCGGCATGGCGGGGCTGGACAGCGGCGGCCGCACCTCGCTGCTCCCGGTGGTGCTGGTCGGCGTGGTCGCCAGCGCGCTGCTCGCCATCGCGCAGCTTTCCGGCGGGCCGAACGGGCCGCTCTATCTCTACCGGATCACGCACAACGGCGCCGGCGTCGGCTTCTTCGCCAACCGCAACCACCAGGCCGCCCTCCTCGCCGTCGCCTTCCCGCTGCTGAGGCTGTGGACGCTCGGCCCGGCGCGGTCGGCCGACTATGCGCGCGTCCGGTTCTGGATCGCGGTCGCCTTCGGCTGCTTCCTGATCGCCGCCATCTTGGTCACCGGATCGCGCGCCGGCGTCCTGCTCGGCCTGATCGGGCTGGCCTTCGCCCTGCTGCTGGCCCCGATCCGGCTGCCCGACGGGGGCCGGCGCTGGTGGGCCGCGCTCGTGCTCGCCCTCGTCGCCGCGCCGATCCTGCTCGGCGGCATCGCCATCCTCAGCGGCCGCGCCGAGGCGGTGCGCCGGCTGATCGTCCTGTCCGAGAATTACAGCGCCGAGCAGCGGCTCGAGAATATGCCGACGGTCCTCAGGCTCGCCGGCGACTTCTTCCCGTTCGGCTCCGGCTACGGATCGTTCGACCCGGTCTTCCGCGGCTACGAAACGGACACGATGCTCGGCCCGGCCTATTACAACCACGCCCACAACGACCCGCTGGAGCTGGTCCTGACCGGCGGGCTGCCCGCGGCGCTGGTCCTGCTCGCCTTCCTGCTCTGGGCGGCGCGGCGCGCCTACGCGGCCGCCATTCCCTATCGCGAGCGATCGCACCAGACGCGCTACGCCCGGGCCGGGGCGATGACGATCCTGATGCTCTTCGCCGCCAGCCTGGTCGATTACCCGCTGCGGACGCCGCTGCTCGCCGCCCTGTTCGCGCTCGCCTGCGCCTGGCTGGCGGACAGCCGAGCCGAGGCGAAACGCGCGACGAGTGGCGCCTCCTAGTGCCCGTGCGCGAGTTGCTTTTGAGGGGGGCTTTGGCTATCTGCCGCCCTTGGATGCCGCTGCGGCAGGCACAGAACGGATCCCGCGAAGTAATGAAATCATTCATTTGTCTCGTCTGCGCTGCGCTCGTTTTGTCGGGATGCGCGAGTTCACGACTTGTCGGCCGTCCCGATCTCCAGATTGTCCCCGGCGACGCCCTGCCGGCGCCTTCGCGCGAGGACCTGATCGTGCAGCGTCGCGAATATGTCGTCGGCCCGTTCGACCGCGTCGATATTTCCGTCTTCGGCGTGCCGGAGCTGACCCGCACCGTCCAGCTCGACGCCAACGGGCGCTTCTCGCTGCCGCTCGTCGGGGAGATCCAGGCCGCGGGCTATACGCCGCAGCAGCTCGGCGAGGAGATCGCGAGCCGCCTGCGCGGGCGCTACGTGCGCGACCCGCAGGTCGCGGTGAACGCCGACACGGTCAACCAGATGGTGACCGTGGACGGCGAGGTGAACGAGCCGGGCATGTACCCGGTGACCGGCCGGATGACGCTGATGCGCGCGGTGGCCCGCGCCAAGGGCGTCACCGAATTCGCGAACACGAATTTCGTCGTCGTCTTCCGGCGGGTGAACGACCGCGAAATGGCGGCGCTCTACGACCTGCGGTCGATCCGGCAGGGCGTTTACGGCGATCCGGAAATTTACGCCAACGACGTGATTTATGTGGGCGAATCGCAGGCACGGCGTCTGTTCGCTTCGTTCCTGCAAGGGGCGAGTGCGCTGAGCTACCCGATCGTCGCGCTGATCCGGTAGCTAGAGTTTGTAGATATGAACAACCTGGAACTCGCCCGGCCGGCAAGCTTTGGCCGAACGTTGGACAAGCGAGGGGAGACCGGCTCTGACCATAGCACGACCCCCTTCGTGACCCAGCTGATCGCCATGCTGCGCCGGCGCAAGTGGATCGTGGCCGGGACGATCGCGGGCGCGCTGATCCTGGGGCTGGGCATCACGCTGTTGATGACGCCGCAATATGATGCGGAGTCGACGCTCGAGATCCGGCGCGAGACCGGCAATGTCGCCGAAGGCCAGAACACGCAGTCGCAGTTCGCGGCGGTGGACCAGGAATTCTACAACACGCAGTACGGCCTGCTGAAATCGCGCACGCTGGCGGAGCGCGTCGCGACCGACCTGCGGCTGTTCGACAATCCCGCCTTCTTCGAGATGATGGGCGCGCGCGGGACCGAGGCCTGGTTCGACGGCGGCCGGGTCGTCCAGGGCGCCTCGACGCGGTCGCAGCGCATTCGCAAGGCGGGCGCCCTGCTGCTCGACAATTTCGACGTTTCGGCGCAGCGCATGTCGCGCCTCGTCACCCTCACCTTCACCAGCCCCGATCCCGACCTGTCGCGCCGCGTCGTCGACGCCTGGGCCGCGGGCTTCATCCGGCTCACGCTCGAGCGGCGCTACGAGGCGAGCTCCTACGCTCGCCGGTTCCTCGAAAGCCGGCTCGACCAGCTGCGCTCGCGCATCGACCAGTCGGAGCGGCTGCTCGTCGCCTATGCCAGCCGCGAGGGCATCGTGAACCTGCCCGGCGCGACCGTTTCGAGCCCGCAGGGCACCGTGACCACGCCCGAGCGCTCGCTGCTGGCCGACAGCCTCGCCCAGCTCAACAACGAGCTGGACCGGGCGCGCGCCGACCGCATCCAGGCGGAGAGCCGGCTCGGCTCCGCCGCCGGCGAGGTGCCGGAGGCGCTGACCAACCAGGCGATTTCCGGCCTCAGGCAGCAGCGCGCGCAGGCGGCCGCCGAATATGCGCGGATGATGGTGCAGTTCGAGCCGGACTATCCGCCGGCCCGCGCGCTCCAGACCCAGATCGAGCAGCTCGATCGCGCCATCGCCCAGGAGGAGCGGCGGGTCGGCAACTCGCTGGAGCAGACCTATCGCGCCGCGGTCGAGCGCGAGCAGCGGCTCGCCTCGCAGGTCGATGCGCTGCGCTCGCAGATGCTCGACCAGCGCCGGCGCTCGATCCAGTACAACATCCTGCAGCGCGACGCCGACACCAACCGGCAGCTCTATGACGCGCTGCTGCAGCGCTACAAGGAAATCGGCATCGCCGGCGGCGTCGGCATCAACAACATCTCGATCGTCGACCCGGCCCAGCTGCCGACCCGCCCGTCCAGCCCGAAGCTGCTGTTCAACCTGCTGCTCGCGCTGATCGCCGGCAGCGTGCTCGGCATCGGCGGCGCGGCGGCGATGGAGCAGATCGACCGCGGCATCAACGATCCGTCCGACATCGAGGGCGCGCTCGGCACGCCGTTGCTCGGCACCATCCCGAAGATCACCGGCGATCCGCTGGAGCCGCTCGCCGACCGCAAGTCGACGATCAGCGAGGCGGCGATCTCGCTGATGACGAGCCTGTCCTTCTCGACCGACCATGGCGTGCCGCGCAGCTTCGCCGTGTCCAGCACCCGGCCGATGGAGGGCAAGTCCACCATCGCCTACGCGCTGGCCCGGTCGCTCGCGCGCTCGCGCCGCCGCGTGCTGCTGATCGACGGCGACCTGCGCGCGCCCTCGGTCCACCACATCGTCGGCATCGGCAACGAAGGCGGCCTCAGCAACTATCTCGCCGGCAACAGCGAGATCGACGCGCTGCTGCGGCCGACCGACCATGACGGCCTCGTCGTGATGACCGCGGGGCCGCAGCCGCCGAGCGCCTCCGAGCTGCTGTCGAGCGACCGGCTCGGCGCCCTGCTTGCCCAGCTCGCCGAGCGCTTCGACCATGTCGTGATCGACGCGCCGCCGGTGATGGGGCTGGCGGACGCGCTGCTGATCGGCAACCGCGTCGAGGGCCTCGTCTTCGTGGTCCAGGCGCACCGCACCAGCCGCGACATGGCGCGCTCGGCGATCGAGCGGCTGGTCTCGGCCAACGTCACGCTGCTCGGCTCGATCCTCACGCGGTGGGATTCGCGCCGCGCCCATTACGGGCAGGAGTACGAGTACGGCTACGGCTACGGCTATGGCGAGGCCGCCGAGCCGGCGGGCGGTGCCTGAGCCTGCGAGGACCGGCATGAATCGCGCGCTGCCGCCGCCGCGAAACCTCCTGCGGACGGCCGTCATCATCGTCGCCGCGCTCGTCCTGCTCTGGCTCTCCACGGTCATCACGCTCGCCCTGGTGGCGCGCGAGCGCGCGCCGATGGGCTTCCCCTGGTGGACCGGGACGGACGCGCGGGTCGCCGCCGCGTCCAGCGTGGCGCTCGATCCGCGAAGCCGGGATTTCGCGCGGGCGCGCCGGCTCGCGATCGCGGCGCTGAACCGCGAGCCGGTCAACGTCGGCGCGGCCCGCAGCCTCGCGCTCGTCGAGGACAGGATGGGCCATGCCGCCCGCGCGGCGCGGCTCTTCCGCTACGCCGAAAGCCTGTCGCGCCGCGACCTCTTGACGCAGCTTTGGCTGATCGAGACCAATGTCCGCCGCAACGACATTCCCGAGACGCTGCGCCACTACGATCGCGCGATGCGGACCTCCGCGACCGGGATCGCGCAGCTGACCCCGATCCTGGTCGCCGCCGCGGCGGACCCGGCGATCCGCCGCGACCTGGTGCCCCTGGTCGCGCGGCGGCCGCCGTGGTGGACGCCCTTCATGATCGCGCTCATCTCGGACTCGCAGTCGGGCGACGCCCTTTATGACCTGGTCCGCAGCGTCCGCCTCGACATGCGCGACGGGGTCGAGCGCGCGATGATGGCGAGCGCGTTGCAGCGCCTCGTCGACCTGCGCAGCTATGACAGGGCGCAGGCGCTCTATCGCGCCGCGAGGGGCACAAGCGCGAATGGCGCGCTGCTTCGCGACGGCGGCTTCGAGCAGGACAGCCTCCTGCCGCCGTTCGACTGGGCCTATACCGACCAGGACGGCCTCGCCGCCACCCGGCGGACGAACGACCGGGCGGACGGCAATGCGCTCTACCTGCTCGCCTCGGCGGGACGCACCGGCGTCGCGGCGCGGCAGCTCGTCCTGCTGCCGCCGGGGCGCTACCGCCTGGCCGGGCGCGCGGGCGACGTGCCTTCCGGCGACGTGCGGCCGCCGAAGATCGCGGTCCGCTGCCTCGGCGACCTGCGCCCGGCGCTGATCGAGCTTGCGATGACGCCCGGCGCGGCGACGCGCTTCGGGGGGACCTTCGCCGTGCCGGCCGGCGGCTGCCCGGCGCAGATGCTGGAAATCCGCCCCCCCTCGAGCCTCGACGAGAACGTGGAGTCCTGGGTCGATTCGATCGCGCTAGCACGGATCGGCTCATGAAGATCCTCCACGTGGCGGAGACGGTGATAGGCGGGATCGCCTCTCACCTCGAAGAGATCGTGGACGGGCAGGTCGCCCGCTTCGGGGTGGACAGCGTCCTCCTGCTGGTGCCCGAGGACCAGGTCGGCGAGGTCGCCCGCCTCGCGCCCTACCTGCGCACCTTCAGACCGGCGCCGTCGCGCGCCCTTTCCGCCGCGCGGCTCGCGCGCGCCGCGGCGGCCGAGGCGCGGCATTTCCGGCCCGACATCGTCCACGCGCACAGCACTTTCGCCGGGTTCGGGATCCGCGCGATGCCGCGCCGGGCGTTCGGTAAAGCCCGCATCGTCTATTGCCCGCACGGCTGGTCGTTCGCGATGGATACGGGGGGTCTCAAGCGCGGGACCTACGCCTTCGTCGAACGCGCGCTCAGCCGCCGGTGCGACGCGATCATCAACGTTTCGGACCATGAGCGCAGGCTCGCCCTTGCGCACGGCCTGCCGGACGATCGCCTCCACGTCGCGCTGAACGGGATCGCGGCGACAGCGGCGGCGGCGGAGCAGGCGTCGAAAGGCCCGCTGCGGCTGCTGTTCGTCGGCCGCGGCAACCGGGCGAAGGGCGTCGACATCCTGCTCGCCGCGCTCGAACGGCTCGACGGCGGGGACAGGGTGATCGACATCGTCGGCGTCCGCCCGGACGAGGTGAGCGATACCGCCGGCGCGGACCGCGCCACGCTGCACGGCTGGGTCCCGCGCGATCAGGTCCAGTCCTATCTCGCGCGCTGCGACGCGCTGGTGATGCCCTCGCGCTGGGAGGGCCTTCCGCTCGCCGCGCTGGAGGCGATGCGCGCCGGCAGGGCGGTGATCGCCAGCGACTGCTGTTCGTTCGGCGAGGTGGTGGAGCACGGCGTCACTGGCCTGCTGTTCCCCACCGGCGATGCGGACGCGCTGGCGGCGACTCTCCGGAGCGTGACGAGGGAACAGCTTGCCGAAATGGGTCGCGCCGGGCGCGCGCGCTTCCTCGACAAATTCACCGCCGACGCGCAGGAAGAGCGGATCGCGGACATCTACAGGAGCCTTCGATGAAGGTCGACCAGGGCGAAACGGACGCCGGAGGCGGCCCCGCCGCGCGGGCGGCGACCGCGCTGCGGCCGCGTCGCACATTCGCGACGATGGGCCAGTCGACCGGCTTCAGGAACGTGGTGCTGATCGGGATGCTCGGCCTCTACGCGGCGCTGCAGGCCTACGGACCCGAGCGGATCCTCGGTACCCAGCTCAACGACACGCGCACGATCGAGGAGCTGTCCTTCCGCACCGACGAGGTCGGCTTCTTCGAATCCTACGCCACCACCGCGATGGCCTACGGCCTGTTCCCGGACCCGATCCGGAACTTCATCGTCTATACCATCGCCGCGATCTTCTTCACAACGGTGCTGTGGAAGTGCCGCGGCCTCGCCCACTCCGCCTTCGGCGCCTTCCTGCTGCTGTCGCCGCTCTACATGTTCCTCGCGATCTTCAACAAGGAGACGCTGCTCGTTCCCTTCCTGCTCGCCGCCTATGCGGCCGTGATGCTGCTGAATCGGGACCGATGGCGCGCCTTCTGGGTCGCCGTCATCTACGGCGCCTACGCGCTGTTCTTCCGGAACTACTACCTTCTGATCACCTGCGCGTTCCTGTTCCTGCTCGCGCTCAGGAACATGACTACGGGCCAGAGGATCGGGTCGATCGTGTTCGTGCTGATCGCGATGGCCTTCCTGCCCCGGGGGGTTTACGAGGAGCTCAACTTCGCCCGCGATGTCGTGAACTACTATCGCGTCGGCTACTCGGACGCCGGATTCCGGACGGCCTTCTTCAACTATACCGACCGGGCCGACGTGATCGGCTTCTTCCTGAACTACGGCTATGCGTTCGCGCGGCTGAATCTTCCGCTCCTGTTCGACGGCGGCATCAAGGAGCTTTTCCTGATGGTCAATGTCGCGGCCTACGCGCTGCTTATCGGCGTGGACCTTAAGTTCGGCACGCCCCGCTCCCGCGCAGCGACGCTGCTGTTCGTCAGCCACCTCGCGGTGCTGATCATCTTCGAGCCGGACCTCGGCTCCTACATGCGGCACTCCAGCGTCCCGCTGATCTTCCTCGCGCCGGCGCTCGGCACGTTGCGCGAGGTGTTCGCCGCGCAGCCCTGGCGGCGGCACCGGCCGCAGCGACCCGGCCATCGCCCGCTCGCGCAACCGCTGCGCGTCCGTGATTTCGCCGGGCGGCTCAACTAGGCTCGCCTGAAACGTTTGGAGTTCGACCTTGCAAGCAAGACGCCCCCGCGTCCTCGTCGTGTTCGGAACCCGCCCGGAGGCGATCAAGATGGCGCCCGTCGTCCATCGCCTGCGCGAGCGCGCCGACCTGTTCGAAACCCGCGTCTGCGTCACCGCGCAGCATCGCGAGATGCTGGACCAGGTCCTCCGCCTGTTCGACATCGCGCCGGAGCACGATCTGGACCTGATGCGGCAGGGCCAGACGCTGGCCGACGTGACGGCGGCGGTGGTGCGAGGACTGGGCGAGGTGCTTGGCCAATGGCCGGCCGACATCGTGCTCGTCCACGGCGACACGACCACCGCCTTCGCGGCCAGCCTCGCCAGCTATTACGCGAAGGTGAGCGTCGGCCATGTCGAGGCGGGCCTCAGGACCGGCAATCGCTATTCCCCCTGGCCCGAGCAGATGAACCGCCACCTGGTCGGCGCGCTGGCCCAGCTTCATTTCGCCCCGACCCCGCTGGCGCGCGACAACCTGTTGCGCGAGGGCGTGGCGGAGGCCGATATCCTGGTCACAGGCAATACCGTGATCGACGCCTTGCTCGACGTCGTCGGACGGATCGAGGGCAGCGCGGTGCTTTCCGGCGAGATGCGCGAACGCTTCGACTTTCTCGATCCCGAAAAGCGGCTGATCCTCGTCACCGGCCATCGCCGCGAAAATTTCGGTGCGTGCTTCGAACAGATCTGCCGCGCGCTGGACCGGCTCGCCGGCCACGGCGACGTGCAGGTGGTCTATCCGGTCCATCTTAACCCGAACGTCCGCGATCCGGTGCACCGGCTGCTGTCGGGCAATCGCGACGTGCACCTGATCGAACCGCTCGATTATCCGCCCTTCGTCCATCTGATGGCGCGTTCGCAGTTGATCCTGACCGATTCCGGCGGAATCCAGGAAGAGGCGCCCTCGCTCGGCAAGCCCGTCCTCGTTATGCGCGACACGACCGAGCGGCCCGAGGCCGTGTCGGCGGGCACCGTGCGGCTGGTGCGGACGGACGCGGCGCGGATCGTCGGCGAGGCGGAGCGGCTGCTCGACGATGCCAACGCCTATGAGGCGATGGCGCGCGCCCACAATCCCTATGGCGATGGCCAGGCCGCCATGCGGATCGCGCAGGCGATCGAGAGGCTGATCGCATGCTCAGTGGCACGGCCGCGGCAAGACCGCATTGTTGTCTAAAGATGACAGTGACTTTTGCGATGGGGACTACAATGAGAATCTTGCTCTTCGCGCCGATGACGCGATTTTCGATGGAACCCTATGTCGGTCTGCTCGCGCGAGCGCTTGCGGACAGGGCTGATTTACAGGTCCGATTGATCACGCTCGACGGATTGGGCGATTGCTCAACTTCCCTAGCTCATTCACGTCTGTTCATCGCGACGAATCGCATGGGGAAGTTGCTGCGAATCGGAAGCCCGGCAGCCTATCTAACCCTTCGCCGGGAAGTCAGGGAGTTTGACCCCGATATCGTCCATATCCTGAACGGAGAAGGAATGCCCTGGACGGCGTTTCTGGCCCAGCAGGCGCGGCGGTGCGGCGCCGGCGTAGTCGTGACAGTGCATGATCCCGAACCTCATCCTGGTCATTGGGTGGACCGAGCCAATTATCTCTTCTCGAGACCGGTCCTTTCTGCGGCGGATGTACTGCATGTCCACAAGCGTCACCAGACGGCCGAACTCGAAAAGCGTGGCCATACTGCGACTCGAAAGGTCGTCATTCCCCATGGCAATTTCGCCGATCTCTATCGACTTCCCAAACAGGACGCGCCCGCGCGTGAGCCGGCAGCCGTGTTTTTTGGCCGTTTCGAGCCCTATAAGGGGATCGGGACGTTGCTTGAGGCGTGGACAAAAGTTCCTGAGCCCTATCGGCTTCTGCTCGTGGGGCCGGGCGAATTGAGCGTAACCGAGCGCGGCTTACTGGAAAACCTTGGTGGTCGGGTGGAGCTGCATAACCGCTTCGTGTCTGATAACGAGGTTGGACACTTGCTGTCCCGGGCTCATGTGATGGTGCTACCTTATACGCAGGTGACGCAGTCTGCACTTCCAGCGATTGGTGCCGGTCTGGGCCTTGTCGTAGTTGCATCTGACCTTGACGGCTTTCGTGACGAAATCACGGCTAGCGGTGGAATCTTGGTCGATCCGAATTCTGCCCCCGCGCTGGCTGAAGGGATCAAGCGAGCATTCTCGATGGAGGCGAAACCAGCATCTGCACCATCTTTTCACGAAGTTTCGGAAGAATTGGTGAGGGTATATAAGAGCATAAAAAACAAATTGCAGAGTCTCGTAAAATGAACACAAAAAACTTCTAAAGCGGATTATTAATCCAGCAATTTTTGCAAGACTGGCCTACATAAGACAATACTGGGTAGCCGGAGAATGGGAACTGCGCGAACTCAAGGGCCTTATTCGTGAAAATGGCCCAGCTGTAGATGTGGGAGCAAATATCGGGACTTATTCATATGCCCTAAAAAGACTTGGTCATGAAGTAGTTTCATTTGAGCCAGATCGAAAATATCATCCAAGATTACGGGCATTGCTTGGGAGTGGAGCTTGGATTGAGGGCGTTGCGCTCTCTAGTGGCCGCGGCACGGGGGTAATGCGAGTGCCCTTTCACGAAAGCGACTACGGCGGAGGTCTTGCTAGCCTCAGTGCTTATGCCGTGCCTGACGAAGCGATTTCGAGCAGCTATGAGGTGGAGCTTAGGTCCCTCGATAGCTATGGCTTCGATAACGTAACCTTTATAAAAATTGATGTAGAGGGTCATGAAGAAAGCGTTCTCGCTGGGGCCCGGGAAACCCTTGAACGCTGTCACCCAACACTTTTAGTGGAGATAGAAGAGCGACATAATCCGGGAGGACTTGAGCGGATCGTGACCAGCTTATCGGATCTTGGTTATTATGGTTCTTTCTTTTATGAGCGCATACGTCGAGATATTTCCGATTTCGTCCCTAGAATTCATCATATTGCAGATAGAAATATAAACAGCATATCGAATAGAAGAAAAGTTAGTTATGTGAACAATTTTATTTTTCAATGAAACGACTTTTTGAAAAATTCGTAAAAATTACGATTGAAATTCCTATAAAAAACATCATGTACTATCTGATGTCAAAGTGGCAATTCTTACCTTGACGCTGAGCTACAATTACGGCGGAATCTTGCAAGCGATAGCGCTTTATGAGGCCTTGAGAATTCAGGTGTGAGGTAATCTGGCTTGATAAAATATCTAAGATCGGGAATTTTCGGTCCCTCATCTCATATATACTCTCGAAACTCCCAGGCCAAAATCTCAAATCTTTACGCAGTAGGGCTGTCGCGGCTAAGGAACATCACCGGTTCATCGCACGGATGATGCCGGCGCGAAGCCGGGCGGTCGCCACGACCGCCGCGTTGCAAAGCGAGGTCGCGCGCCTCGGCATCGACACGGTCATCGTCGGCAGCGACCAAGTC
>Ga0182748_1001674_pt1 | contig 21253 bp, 28 predicted proteins | sample eDN3rd37CKraftOP_FD_128877 | JGI IMG/M metagenome (GOLD analysis project Ga0182748, IMG submission 128877) | Enriched Organic Plus compost microbial communities from Emeryville, California, USA - eDNA 3rd pass 37_C Kraft OP (version 2) (version 2) ...
CACATCGCACGCATAGTCCGCGATGTGCGGAAAGCCGGAAAAAAGCCAATCAAAACAACCGACCGTCCAAGCCGCGATGTGCGGCCTTTTATCTTGCCTTAAATCGGACGTTGCCGCCGCCCCTCCCCGCCATCCCGCATGAGCTACGATGACGCTCGCCAGACCACCCGGCACCACGAAATTCATGGACGTGCCTCCTGCACCTGAGACCGACGCACGAACAGGCCATCGGACGGCGGTGCGAGCGCCGAATGATCGGTGATCGTGCCGGTGTCTGCTGTCTTGCCGTCGCCAGGAGGGGCCGTTGCGCGAGCGATGAAGATCGGCGCGACGGACCATTCGGAGCGCGCCGGACGATCCGCCGTGCGCCAAGCAACGGCAGCGTCCGCGTCGATCTGCGGCACGATCTTCGCTATGTAGGCGACTGTTTCGGCGGGCAATGAATCGCCAGTGACAAGGTGCTTTTCGTAGCGGCCCGGACCGGCATTGTAGGCGGCGAGGAAACCCGGCGAACCATAGAGGTCATGCAGTTCCGTGATATAGGCAGCGCCCGCCAGAATGTTGTCGCGAGGATCATAGGGATCATCGCCAAGGCCATGACGGGCACGCAGTTCCTGCCATGTAGCGGGCATGATCTGCATCAGGCCCATCGCGCCTTTTGGCGAGATGGCGTGCGGATCATCATCGCTCTCGGCCTGCATGACGGCGCGTATCCAGCGTTCGGGAATGGCAAAGCGCTTGGCGGCCTCCGTAATATGATCGGCCCACGGATCGGACGATGCGACGGCCACAACAGAACGTGCCGACGATTGATCGTTTGCCAGCGGATCGGCCATTGCCGCGCATGGCAGCGTGACGATCATGTTGCCTGCGATCAGCAGCGCCATGATCGCGCATAAGGCGGCGCAAAGTCCGCCGTCCCGATTGCCCATCAGCCTGCCATCGTGCTCGTTACGGCCAAGAGCAAGGCTTCGCCGCCGGCCAACATTTTCCGGACGGGCATCGTCGCAAGACGTGTCCGTTCTCCGGAAAACAGGCCGTCGCCCCTGACCGCCGCTGCGCGCGACGGCCGCCCGATAGGCGATCGGGTCGAGAGGAGTGATCGGCGTTCGATCGATCAAAGGGAGTGAGCCTGAAATCTCGCGGGAAAGATGGCAGCACATGAGGGTCACGCCTGTTCGTCGCGCCGCGTCTTGCGGGTCCAATGGAGGTTCCAGACGTCCTTCTTGGTGTCGGACTCGAACATGCGGGCGCGGATCGGTTCGACGAAGGAAGGATCGTCGATGGTGACGGAGAGATACGCGCCTGCGCGCTCGCCGGTTCGGTCCCATGCCGCGCCGACTTCGAGGCCATCGGCGAAGATGCGATGATTCGGCGCGTTCTCGGCATCCGTCTCGTCGATGGGAAGGATGGTCACTTCGGCGTTGAGGGTGAGCGTGCGGATGCGGCCGAAAAAGCCATCAGCCTTGTGGGTGAAGGTTCCAATCTGAACCATTGTCTGTTCCTTTCACGGTTGGAGAAGCGAGCCGTTCACGGCTCGTCGGAAACCGGCTCGCGGAAGGATTCCACGACCGGATCGGGATCGTCAGTGGTCCAGAGCGGGATTGCCCTGCCGACGACGGTTGAGAGTGGAAGCGGCCCGAAATAGCGGCCGTCGAAGCTGTCGGGCGCTTCCCAGTTCATGAAGAAGGCTTCGTCGGCGCGGAGCGTCCGGCAACCCTGCCATACGGGCAGCGGACGGCCTTGGCCGTCGCGCTCGCGGGCCTGTCCATAGGTCATGCCGTAGGCGGTGATCTCCGCGCCGTTGCGGCAGACGGTCGTTCCGGAAAGCGCCAGCACGCGCTTCAGGAGCGGCAGGCCACGCGGCAGATAGCGGCGCTCGTCAAGGAAGCCGGCCAGATCGGCTGGCGGCAAGACGACCGCAAGGTCGGTGACATCGAGATGGTTGGCGGAAACAATCCGGTAGAGGCCGACCGGCACACTGGCAGATGCGTTCCAGATCATGCGAATGGCGGGCGGGTTCCAGAGCGGCAGAGCGATCATCACCGTGCCGGCCAGCATTGCGAGAAGTTTCATGCGGCGGGCGGTCATGGCCGAAACCCCCGACGCAGCAACCATGCGCGATGCTGTTCGCGGCCGTAGGCTCGGAATGGCTCGTTGACGGTGAGACGGTTGTGAATGTGCCGCCAGTGATCGGGCGCGACGTCCGCCGGGTCGATGCCACTCCGCTCAATCGCTTCGATGACATGCAGCACCTTTTCGACCTTCGGCCAGCCATGAGTACGCAGCAGGATTTTCCCGCCGGGATAGACCATTGGTACTGTCTGGTAATTCTCACCTGGGGCGACCGCGCGCAGAATATCGATGCGGGAAACGACGGTGCCGTAATCGTTCGCGGCCCATCTGACTAAGGCAAAGACTGCGCCGGGATCGAAGCTAACCATACGGTGATGACGGTCAATGCGCTGTTCTTCAGCAATCCGGCCGAAGTGGATGCGCTGCTCGATACGGTTCGCTATCCACGTCAGTTGGACCTGCGTTCGGGGAGAGGAAGCGCCTACCCTCATCGGAGCCCTCTTCCACAACCGCTATTTTTGACGGGTTGCGTTAGGAAGAATCCGAAGGATTCTATGTTAGGTAAGTTAGAGGAGCCGGAATCCGCTTTTAAATTCATGGAGATGCAGCCCGCCAGCGTTCCCGATAGTACGGTAATCGCGTTCCGGATAGTACGGGTTGGAGCGTTCCTGATAGTACGGTCCTGTCCACACTTTATCCACCGACCAAGGCTGCCAGCTGAACCAATCATTGTCCGCCCCCTGCTCGCTTACGAGGTACAATGATTTTCTTCGGCGCCTCGGGACGAAACGTTAGCCGTTGCCTACCATCAGGGTCTTCGGCAAGCGCGAGGTGATAGCTTGGAAGCGGCTGGCGCTCGACAATGGTGCGCAGTTCGAAACGGAACCGCCGGAAAGGAGATAGGCTACCGGATTTGAGGTACAGGTGTTCGAGATCGAATCTCCAGCCCCATGTCTGGCTTCCGCCGTGCTTGCGCACGAGACGGTAAAGCCAGCGTTCAAGACCGCCCATCAGATCGAAATAGGCGCGGTCGATAGTAAGGATCAGGGCGTCGTCAATGACGCCGGCATAGAACCAGTCCGCCAGGATAAGTTCGATGCCGAGCGGCCGGCCGGCTGCATCCAGTTGTTCTTTCCATTCGGCGATCCATGAGAAGCGATGCCGCCGCCGCTCCGACGGCTGGCGGATCGACGTGACAACGGTTGTCGATTGAAGTCGGTCCAATGCTGCTTTCAGCCGGTCGTAGTTCAAGCCAGAATCGGTACGGCCGATGAAGGAGAGGATTTCGTATGGCGTGGCGAACATGAAACGCGACGTCTGCAAGCCATTGTCGCGGGCCTGAACGATCTGCGAAGCGGCCCATATGAGAATATCGGCGTCCCAGATCGTCGCCATGCCGTGTTCGGCCGTCGCTTCGACCCGGATCGATATGTCCCCCATGCTGAAGTCGATAGGCGTCACCCGGCGCGACTTGGCGAGTGAGAAAAACGGCCACGCCATGAGATCCTGCGCATCGCGGGCGGCGATGTCGCCGCCGCATGGCCTGAACAGTTCAAGCTGCTGACCCTGATATATCCGGTGCGAAGACATGACGGCGTCCGGTCAGCACGCGGCGTCAGTGGCTGCGTCGGTGTCCAGCACCTGCAACAGTCGGGGTGGTGCGACTTCGGACGTCGATCGACGGGCAGCCGCATCAATCCATGCCTGAAGATCGGTGACGGTGTAGACGACACGACCGCCGAGCTTGCGATAGATCGGACCGGTTCCGTCACAACGGTGCTTTTCCAGCGTCCGGGGAGAGAGGCCGAGAAGGCGGGCAGCTTCCACCGTGCGAACGAAACGCGGCCAATTCTCTTCGGTCTTCTGTTGCATGTGGGCCTCCATCGCAGTTGCCACCGGAACGGCGGTTCTGTTGCGAGGATGACGAAAAATATGCGGCCCGGCGGAGTGACAAAATTATCGCCTCCGTAAATGTCCCCCCAATGCCGGTCACACCAAAGCCGACGAACGGCAGAGGTCAGAGGCGGCGATCAGCTATCGCGCAGATTGTCGGGAAATTTCTGGAACGGGCAAAGCAGGCGCGGATAGCCCCCGTTGATCAGCTCCTGCGCAGCGCCATAAAGCCGGGCAATGCGCCTTCGTTCGGACGTGTTTTTCCAGTCGATAGAACGCAGCTTGCCGAGTTCGGCGTTGAACAGGACGCTGGCGATTTCCTGACGCGATGCGCCCGCCTCAACGCCATCCCATACGCGCAGCATCAGACTTAACCTGTGTATCTGGTAACGGGAAAAGCGTAACCAGCGCGGCAACGGGCCGGACGGCTTTCCGGCCAGCCAGCAGTAAAACCGCCTGACGCATTGCTCCCGCTCATCGTAATACTCGTCAGGCGGTATCCACATGACGGCATTGATGACCCGCTGCCCCTGCGGAAGCCAGACATGATGATCGCCATATTTGTCCCTGACGACGGCATGAAATCCGTCCACTGCCATATGCCCTGCAAAGGCAGGAGCGAACGGATCGAACAACGGGCAACCGTTGAAACCTGCCGGTGCTGGTTCAATGATGACGGTTGCCGGAAACATCCGCGGATGCCAGAGCGGTCGTGCCACCGGGGCCGGGTGAGATGGGTCAACCGGGAAAGGTCACACCCCAGCGTTGGCACAAGTGCTGTGCGGCTTCAGCCTGTTTCTTTTTGTCGGGAGCGGCGCTGGACAGCGCCTGCTTGTAGTCATTCCGGTATCGCTTGTTGCGGCGGAGAAATTCGAAGGTCACACCACCGCGCTCAAGATGGCCCAGCTCGTCATCGAACCGGGGCGAAGTCCAGTCCTGCAATGCTTCCATGCCACTCCCCTTGGGAAACTCAACCTTGGGATGTTCGGAGTATTGGGGAAGTTTCCGGAGCCGGAATACAGATAATTGGAATACAAACGGTCTCCAATGAAACCGGCCGGAGCGACTATTGCATGCGTGTTCCGAGAAGGTGACGATAGCCGATCTCGGTCATCCAGCGAGCGCGGGCAAGGTGCGTTTCGTGAATGCGTCTGGCACGTTCGGGGTCGGCTTCAACATCGATACCGAAGATGATGTGCACGGCGTCGCGCCAGTCAGCACCTTCCTCGTCGGCATCCAGAAGACGAAGATAAGTTGCAAGATGGGCTTCATCATAGGCGTTCACCCTATCGGTCAAGGGTGGTCCATCGTCCCTCAAAGGCTTGTTCATGGGGCCTCTTCGCCGAAAGCCACGCAAAAAACGGGCCAGTATTTTATCGGTTCGCAGAGTGACCGTTTCATGACGGTAATATCCGCAATTGCGGAATAACCTTATCGCTGAAACGTCTTAGCAAAAAGTATAGGTCTGCCCTTCCGCCTCTCTCAGGGATCGGTGCGGAAGAATTCGATCGGATCGACGTCGAGTGCTGCGGCGAGCTTTTCGAGCGTATCGACGGAAACAGCGTATTCCTCACGCTCAAGCATGCCGACATAGTTGCGGTTGAGCTGGGCGCGATGGGCAAGTTCTTCCTGCGACATGGATCGATCATGTCTCAACCGACGCAGGTTCCTGGCGACTCTTTCCCGTAAGCTCATGGGAAAGCTGTCACCGACAGACTATTGCACTTCCACCCAATATACTAGTGATTCCGGAAAAGGGAAAGTGGCCGGTTGAAAAACCTGTGTGTGGTCTTGCGAGCCGGTCGCAGACCGGCGAGCGGCGTCGGCGCCGTCCACGGGCGGACGCCGCCTATCCGGTTTGACGGTGGCTGAAACCGGGCTTTGCGGAAAGGATCGGCGCAATCTGCGGCAAGACCGCGCCGCCATTTCTGACGGCGCGGCCTTGGCTGTCAGGATGCCCGTTCAAGCAAGGTCTTGGCCTTTCCCTCCAGTTCAAGGCGGGTGTCCTGATTGGTCTTGGTGCGGGCGTGCGCGGTCATTCCCTGCACAAAGTCAAAGATGCTCTCCGGGGGCCGGCCTTCCTCCTGCAAGACGGTTTCGATGATCTTGCCGGTTTCGGCCTTGCTGAAGCCGCGACGGCGAAGGAAGCTTTCCCGGTCCTCGTCGTTGTGGGCGACGATCCTTTCCCGCGCCGCCTTGATCCCGGCAATGAAGGGCGCGGGGCTGGAATTGGCGAAGCTGCGAAGCGCGGGCGCAGCTTCATGGGCGAAACGCTGCGCCGCAAACTTGCTGTGGCGGATGGTTATTTCCTCGAAATTTTCGACACCCCACAAATTGCGGTTCATGCAAACCGCCCGAAGGTAGAAAGAGGCGATGCCGAGCGTCTTGCTGCCGACTTCGCTATTCCAGCAATAGAAGCCGCGAAAATACAAATCCGGCTCTCCGTTCGGCAGGCGTCCGGCTTCAATGGGGTGGGTGTCGTCCACCAGAAACAGGAACACGTCGCGGTCGCTGGCGTAGAGCGTGGTGTTGTCCTTGGTGACGTCCACGAAAGGATTGTGGGTCATTGTCGCCCAATCCAAGGTTCCCGGCACCTTCCACATGGTATCGCCGACGCCATTGCCCGCGATCTTCATCACGGCGGCGACAAGTTCATGATCCCATATGCGGCCATAATCCGGGCCTGTCACAGCGCGCAATTCAAAGCGGCCATCTTCCGTTTCCAGCGTCTTGACCAATTCGGCGCGATGCGAAAGCAAGCCATGCTGTAGGTTGATGCCTGCCAGCGGCGCGGGAAGCTGGCGCATATACGTTGCGGGCGCTCCGACAAGGCTGCAAAGCTGACCGAAACTCCAATGCGTCGGCGCAATCAGTTCGTCCTGTCCGGGGACGATCAGCGAAAGCCTTTCCGCATTGTCGCGGCTGGCGTCCACACGCACGGCGCGGCTTTCGACGGTGCGGGCCGTGGCGCGATCCGCCCGCGTCTTCACGGCGTCGTAAAGTTCGGTGAGCGAAAGAAACCGCTCGTCGTCCGGCCGCGAAAACCATTCCGACGAAACGCGGCTGTTGAGACTTCCCCGCGACACGTCCACGCGGAAACCCTTATTGACCTGCTGGCTGTTGCGGCTGCTGGTGATGATGTTCATGGTCCTTGCTCCTCTTTTTCCCTTAATTGCCGAAGGCATGTCCCTCGACATGCCTTCCGGGGGCGCGAGAGCGCGCGGGGATGGAAGGGGACAAGTGCCGGCGAGCATGGCCGGGTTGCGTGCAAGCGGGACGGGTTGGAAAATGAAGACCATGCAAACAGTGAGCCGTCCTGAGAAGCGGGCGACCCTGCCATGCGCAGGCGGCGCTTGAGGGGAGAAAGGGGTAAGACCCCTTGGTTCCTCTCATGATCGGCAAGGCTTCAGCCGCAGCCGATCAGGACAAAGGGCGCGCAGCGCTCCATATGAATTGATGGCGGCGGCGGGCATGAACATGCCGAAGCCCCGCTTTCGCGGGGCCGGGCCGGTGGCCTGTTAGTTGGTGGCGCGGCGGCGCGACCAGATCAGGGCCATATCCTCGTTGTCCGTCGCGACCAGGCTCGCATAGATCGGAGCGGGGAACGAGGGATCGTCCAGCTTCACCGAGAGGTAGGAATTGCCCTGCACGGATTGCTTCTTCCATGCCGCTCCGAATTCGGTGGCTCCGGAGAACACGCGGAAGTCCGGCCCGTTTTCGGTTTCGTCCTCGGCCGGGATGAACTTCACCGACTTGACATTGAGGTTGAGGGTCTTGACCGAGCCAGCGAAGCCGTTGTCGGTGCGGGAGAAAGTGCCGATAGTAGCCATGACGTGATTTCCTTCTGCTGATCGGGCCGCGCCCATCGCGGTCTCGATGATGGTCGATGGACCGGGGACGATCGGCCTGCACCCGAAGGGCTGGAACGAAGTGGAGGGCGGCCGGCGGCAGCTTTTTTGTTTCGCGATGCAAAGCCAAGCCGGGGTCCCCATGCGGCTCGCCGCATGGGGTGGCTGGGCGGCGGAAACAAGTTGTCACCGGACGTTGCAGGATTGAGATCGAGGCGGCGCTTGCGTCGCCGGTCTTCGGTCAGACCAAATCAATCGAGATCGCGGTGGGTGTGGTCCGGTCGGCGGAAAAAGGAAATCATGGCGTGGCTGCTATCGGTCAGCACTTTCTTCTGCGCCGACAACGGTTTCGCTGGCTCCCTCGCAGGCAAGCCCCTCGATCTCGACGTCAAGTCGGTGAAGTCTCCTCGCGGTCATCATGAGGCGAAACCGAAAACGGGCCGGACTTCCGCCCATGCTGTTTGCTGGAGACGCCGGGTTCGGGGCGGCATGGAAGGAGTCTGCCTGTCCAGCGCGGGGCAATCCCTGCCTCTCGGTGAAGCTGGATGATTCCTTGTTTTGCGCTTCGTTCGCCCCAATGCGGGCATGGCCGGGGCGGATAGCGAGGATATGGTCCTGATCTGGTCGTGTTGCTGTGTCATCGACTGAACAGGCCATTGGTCCGGCCTTGCGGAAGCGGGACTTCTCCGGGCGAATGCCCGCCGCCGCCATCCCTTGCGTTAGGGATGGAAGCCCGAAGGGTGAAGACCGCTCTCGCGGGCTTCAGCGAAGCCGCCGGCCCGGCCCGAAGGGCAACGCCCACATCTCGAACCACCCTGGCCTGATCCTTCATTTCGATCTTCTCAAACCAGACAGGTTTCCAATCCTGCTTCCGGTCCAATTTTATATCCGAGCGGATTTCCAACAGACCGAAACGCAGGCACCTGCCAATTCCGAACAATTGTCGCACACGCCACAAAAGCACTTGCAAACGGCCAGTCTTCTTTTTCGAATCATTCTAATATTTATGAATTCGAGGCTCAAGTTAAGTCCGATACCGACGAAGCAAACGAAAGGAAGATTCCCATGTCGAACGGCGCATCCTGCAAGGCTTGCTCTTTCTATGAAGATCACATTGCCAACACGGAGAAGGTTGCCGAGAGCGCCGGTCTCTGTCGCTTCAATCCCCCGGTTTCGCAGCCGGAAGCCAATGCGCGTGGTCTGTGGCCGGTGGTGACGGCGAACGACTGGTGCGGCCATTTTTCCGGCGACCGCAAGGCGGCCTGATCGGGCACAACATCGATATAAAAAGGGCGGCATCTGTGCCGCTCTTTTCTTTTGCGCTTTTGTTTCCACCGGCTCTTGTTATACGTCATTGAAACGGGACTTCATGGCAAGCCATGCTTCACGATGGCTTCCGATCAGGGCTTGTAAAAATCGCTTCATGATGATCTTGCCAAGAGCGACCCGAACAGATTGAGCCTGGAATACAAACATGAGCGAACAGACATTTACCGAAACATCGCACGGACCTATCGCGGTCAGCGACGTTGACGGGAGCGGAACGCCGCTTTTGATGCTGCATTGCAATTCAGGCTGCAAGGAGATGTTCGTGCTTCAGAGTAAGGCGCTGAGAGGAAGCCAGCGGCTGATCTCACTCGATCTGCCCGGACATGGCGCCTCATTGGACGCCACCGATCCTCGACGCACATATTACTTTGGCGGCTATGCCGATGCGATTGCGGAAGTTCTCTCAAAGCTCGGAATCGATAAGGTCGCCATCCTCGGGCATTCACTCGGGGGGCATGTTGCGCTGGATCTGGCAGCGAGGCTGAGCAGCGTTTCAGGCGTCATGATCTTCGGAACGCCACCTATTCCACCGGGGCCGGAGGGCGCACAACTCGGATTCCTGCCCAATCCGGAGATGGCCTATACGGGCAACGCCGACCTTACCGAAGAACAGATCGAAGGCGTGGTTGCCATGGCACTTGGGCCGGGTGCTGAGCACGATCTGTTTTACACTTCGACCGTTCGCCGCACGGATGGGCGCGCACGTCAGTACATGGTGGAGGCCGTCCTTGCCGGAACGCAGGTCGACCAGCGGGAATTCATCATGACGTCGAATGTACCGCTGGCGATTGTCAATGGCTCGGACGATCCGGTGATAAACCTTGACTATATCGACTCGCTGAAATACCGCAACCTGTGGACGGATCACCCCTTGCGCCTTGCCAACGCAGGCCACGGTCCCCACTGGCAACAGCATCATCTTTTCACCGAAATCCTACAGAGCTTCATTCGTTCACTCGACTGAACCCAACTAAGACGCCCTTGTTATTCCGTATCCGAGTTGCCGCTCGGCAAAAGTGCGGCAATTCGGATACGGGACGTCGCCCACATGCCGAGTGTCACGGCCGAAAACCGGGTGTAGCCGCCGCTCGTGCGCTAACGGTCGTCAAATATGGACGGGTCGGCCAGCCTTGCCAGCGCCGACAGGCCGACGAACGCGCCACCGATGAGCGAGAAGATTTTCCGCCAGACTTCGGACGGCACGGCTTCGCGGGCAAAACCATGCACCAGGGCGAAGCCCGCAATAGCGGCGGGAACCGCGAATATCAAGGCAATGGCAAGGCGCAATCCCGGCGAGCGCAGCGTGACATAGAGATATGCAAAGAAGCCGTAGAAAGCTACGCCCGCAAGCAGGCCGACGATGCCCGCGCCGATATAGCCGGCTCCGGCTGCGAAGGCGAAGCGGGTCGCCATGACGGCGAAGAAGAACGGAACGGCATAGGTCGCCAGCATGTAGGCGAGCGAACACATCGCGAAAAGCATCACGACAGACAATGAAATCAGCACGATCATGTTTGGTCTCCCTTGCTGTGTCGTGGTTCCGGCGATCCAGCCGAGGTTCCCGGCCGCGCCGATAGCGGTGCGGCCCGGAACTGTCCTCGTTGCGATGGGGAAAAAGGCCGGAATCGCGAGTGCGGCTCTGGCCATGACGGTTCACTCGGCGGCTTCGTAGAAGGCCGGGCCATCGTCAGCGTCTTCCATATCCGGGGCGGTTTCCTCCGGCTGCGGCTCATCAGGGTCCGGCACGTCAGCCAAGGACGGCGCTTCCTCCGGTTCCGGCATGAAAGGTTCCGCCGCAAGGTCTTCCGGTTCAGCCGGTTCCGGTGCTTCCGCAACGGTTTCGGCTTCCTCCTGCTGCTCGGCGTCCAGCCATGCGGGCCGCTCAGTGCGCAGAAGCTGCGGGAGCCATCCGCTTCCGGCCAGAAGCTGCTCGGCGCTTTCCGCCATTTCCTGCTTCTTCATGTCCTTGATGCGTTCAGCGGCTCCGTATCCTGCCCCGACCATGACAGCCTCAAGGATATGGGCCTTGGTGACGCGGCCAAGATAGCTGCTGACGGTCGGCGCCCAATGCTGGCTCATGTCCAGCGCAAGCGCAGTCGCCAGCTTGTCGGCAGTTTCATAAGCGCGGCGCTTATGCTCCCAAGGCAGTTTCAGAGCATTGACGGTGAGCGAAGCGCAATGCGCAAACAACGCCATGACGCTTGCGGGGTCCAGACCCGCAATGAAGTCCCAAAGGTTCGCCACGTTCTGCGGCATGTCGTAAGCCCATCCCGCATGACGATCCGCCAGCATCTTCGCCGCCGCCGTGTCCTCGATGCCCGCCGCGTGGTCGCCAAGGTGCGCTTTGATCGGACGGATTTCGAGAGTATGAGCGTTCGCGCCAAGATAGAACGTCTGCGCGGCAAGCGCATGGGTGACGGCGATCAAGGCGATTTCCGGCTGCTCTCCAAGCATAAGGCGAAGGCCAAGCGTCCGGTGCGCCGTCAGGTCGCGGGTGAGAATATCGGAAACCGGCTGGCTCGTATCTCCTTCCGGTTCTTCGTCAAGTTCGTCATCGCCGTTGCCGTCGCTATCAGGGTCCGGACTGAACGGGTCTTCAACGATTTCGCCGTTCTCATTGACGCGAACGCCGTCAATCACGGTTCCGCTGTCGCCTTTCGTGTTCTTGTCTCCCTCCGGTTCCGGCTCCTTTTCCTCATCTTCGGGCCGGACAAAACCGCGTTCGATGCGGGCGGTTCCGTCATGGTTCAGCGTGACGAACACGCCGCCTCGCGCGATCTGGTCCGGCTCGTATCCTTCCCGCTTGGCGTCGATGCGTTCCATGCCCGCTTCAAGTTCTGCGAAACGCTGATCAACATCGGCGGGCAAGTCTTCTTCCGTCTTCTCCCATTCCGCTGTCAGTGCATCAAATTCGTCCTGTGCTACGGCAAAGGCTGCTTCGTCTTCTTCCGACAATTCGAGCGCATGCGGATAGAAACGGCTCATGCCGTGCGCATGGGGGAAATCAATAGAGGCTTCCGCCCATTTCCAGCCTTCCGCCTGGATGTCGGCGGCAATACCTTCCAGCTTGGAAAGAACAAGCTGGTCCAGAAGTGCGGGATCGTCGTAGTAGCCGCCGCGATCTTCGCTAAACAGGTCGCGGACGATATAACCGCCCGCTTCCGTGTAGGCTTCCGGTCCGACAAAGATGGCCTTGCGATCGTTTGCCTGTACATGGGTCCGTGTCAGATCGCGCCGGATGGCATACGGCTCTCTATTATAACCGAGATTGGCGTAAACCTGTTCCTGCCGCGCATGGTCGTCGGTGATCGTGAAGGCCTGCAACTGGTCCAGTGTCAGGATTTCATCACGGTAAAGCTGCATCAGTTTGGGGCTGACCGCGCCAAGTCGGAGCCGCTGCTTCACGACATGGGCCGAAACGCCGAAACGGGCCGCGATTTCCGCCACTCCCCACCCGCGATTGTCCGCAAGTTCGCGGAACGCCTCGAACTGGTCGGCGGGGTGCATGTTCGCCCGCGTCACGTTCTCGTCAAGGCTGATTTCCTGCGGGTCGTTGGCGGTGTCCAGAACGCAACGGATGGCTTCGGTCTTCCCGATTTCCTTACGCTTCACCCGCAACATCTGCGCCAGCCTGCGGCCTTCTCCGATAGTCACGAAATAGAAGCCGGTTGCTTCGCCCGCTTCATTCATTTCCAGTTCCACAACAAGGTTCTGGAAAAGCCTCTTGGCGGCGATGCTGGCCGCAAGCGCTTCGATATGCGCTTCGCTGTGCGGGGTCTTGCGTGCATTGCGCGGCGACTTCTTGAGCTTGTTTAGGGAATAAAGATTTCCGTGCCGCTTGCGGTTTCCGCGACGGGTTCCGGTTCCGGCGCGGGCACTTCCGCCACCACTTCCGCCGCCACGTCTCCGACGCTGCGGATTTCAGCATCCGTCGCCGCATTTTCCGCCGTCGCAACCGTGACGGCCTTCGCCTTCTTCGCAGTCCTTACCATTGTTCCAATCCTTTTTCCGTAAATGCCGGAGGCATGTCCCCGACATGCCTCCCGGGGGGGCGCGAGCCCTGGGGATGGGAGGGGACAAATGCCGGCGAGCATCGCCGGGCTGCACCGCGAGCGGGACGGAATCGGAATATGATGGCAGTGAGAGATATGGGCCGTCCTGAGAAGCGGGCGGCCCTGCCATGCGCAGGCGGCGTTTGAGGGGAGAAAGGGGCAACGCCCCTTGGCTTCCCCTAAAGGATCGGCAAGGCTTCAGCCGCGGTCGATCACGACAAAGCGCGCGAAGCGCTCCGTGCAGAGTTAGTATCTAATCGACTGAACGGAGCCGAAACCGGAGCGTCTGGCTCTCAATGGGCAACGACCGTTGTGAACCCGGTCGGAAGAGTGATCCTGAAAAATCTGTCGAAAATAATCGTCTTACGGAATTGCCGATCCATCATTGAAGTGCCAGGCGCGTTCATAGGAGATTCTTCCAACATTCCCAGCCAGGTCAAAGGCCGAACAAAATTACGCGCAATGAAGAAGCTTGCCTCGTGTCGGCGTCCTAACGGCCCCCCAAAAGGGAAAAGATCGACAGGAAGGGCCCATTCCGTGAAAACCCCAAGTGTTACCCAATCGCCTAACCGGTTCGAAATAACGCCAAGCATATGTCTCAGATCCCAGAACAACGCAGCCGCCTCAGGCGACAGATTATCCTGAAGCGGTTCGGCCAGTATCCATTCGGCTAGAACAGCCTGCAGCTCACCGTGATTACCTAAAACCGACCTTCCGCGCTTTGTGAGCAGCGCCATACCTTTATAGTGACGGATGATACGAAGATCCTGTAACGCCCAGTGCAGCATGTAAAGCGGGGGGAAATCCGGTTCATTGAGAACCTTGTTCACTGAATAGAGGATTTCTGGTTCATATCCCGGCCACTGGAATTCATGCGCGGCCCATTCAACGCATTTTCTATGGAAGGCCCCTAACGATTGGGTCAAAGGCACACCGCCGTTTTTATCGATATAGCTGAGAAGCTTCATCCCGTTAATGGCAAGAGGACTTCCCACCAACTCCTGCCGCGCAAGCGCAGGAGTCAAATACACAAAAGGTGAAAGGGTAGATTCACGGAACATGGCAGGGATAATGCCCGAATTAACCGGCGAAGTCATCTGGCTCTACAATGGCCGATAAGGGGCCGTTAGCGGACAGACGGGTTTTACTAACAACGCGAAGAAGGCTGCCACTCTGTTGCCAACCTCAACCACCACACTCGGCAAACCACTCCTGAAACAACTATACTTGACCAGATAGTTGGGGGCTGAACTTTAGGTTACATTGATACTGGGAACAAATCATGATCATTTAGCAATTCCGCCTCGAACCGTCTGGCCAGTATGACTGTATCTCAAACTCAAATTCAACCGCCCGCCAATTGGCAGGATTTTGAAAGTGCTTCGGTCGTGCTCTGGGGAGACATTCTCCAGGACGATGGAATTCATCGATTTGGTCGCAGTGGACAAGCGCAGTACGGCTTGGACCTGATGGGGTATCGCGACGGTGACCCAAATCGCTTGGTCGGCATTCAATGCAAATGCATTGATCTCGACAATGAGCTCGATGAGACCACGGTGAGAGAAGAGGTGGGAAAGGCCGCAAATAGCGGCTTTCCGCTAACCGAGTACTTCATAACGCACACAGGGAAGAACGACGGTAAGTTCGACCGTCTTGCCATAGAACTAACCGCCGACTGGACTTGCCAGTCTCCCGGCGCACTGTCATTTCGCCCTCAGCCGGAACTGACCCCATCCTGGTTATGAGAACCGTAAATAATTCCCATCATCTGATCCACAACATCCGGGCCTTCACGACGGCGGGGAGGAATTTGGTCAGGAAATACTAATTCCGGCCGTACTCCATTATATGTAACATGTTTTAAACCAGCATCGATCAACCGATCCATAAATAAGCGGTCTTCTCCTTCAGTGCGCGAGCTGAAATGTTTGGTTACCAAGCCCGCTAATACATCACAAAACTGAATGGAGAAACTATCCTTAGAATTCATTGGTGTAGTTGAAACAACGCGTAAGGGATATTCGACGTCACTGCCATCACCACTGCGCTGAGACTGAGTTGGCACGTTCGTATTGGTGATCTTTTCCCACATGTCGCGGCTTCTTAGAAAATTCGATGAATCATCGTGGACAACAGCAAAATCCTCACGATAACGCTGCCGCCAATACGAGACAATTGCTAACATTGTTGTCATCTGCAACTCGTTCGACACACGAAATTTCTCAATATCGTGGTAGCGCTCAAATAATTCCGCGCCGAGTACCATCTGCTCAAGAAAAACCTTTACTCTTTCATCCGAGTCTTCCGCAAATGTACGAAGCTGAACCTGCAATGTTGCAAGGTTATCAAGCGTTGGATTTCTGCTAAATAACTGATATTCATTCAGAATATTATTCAAAAAATCTGGCTCAGTAAACTGAGTGAACCCATAATAAATGAAATTTGCATATTTCCAGCAAAATCCATCCGCATAGAAATCATATCCCGTATCCGTGATGAATGGCTCTATAAGAAAATCAACAATCTTACACAGAACTGTGAAACGCTTATCCGCCATGTAAACAAAATAATTTCCTTTCAATCTCTCCAAATGGGCGACAAACTTCAATAAGCCAGAGCGGTTGTTTGAACTCCATATACTTGAAAACTTAAACTCATTTCCTTGATACTTTGGAAACGATTTCTGAAGGACCTCTAGAGACTTATCTTCTGCGATGTCTGCACTTGCAATTGCAAAAATTGGCTGCAATGGGTCGAGTAAATTGTATCCAGTAAACCCAGATTCATCGAAATATAATGTTCTTACAGGCATATCGATCCATCAACTGCGATATATTTAATACGTATGCTATTTTTAGGCGATTTACTCTGCAAAAATCATCACATATTTCATGCCAATATGTCGCTTTCGTTCCGTTTTGTGAATATTAATAAGCGGCTTTATGCTATACGTGAAAAATGCTTGAATTCTCATCACTCGATCCGCACCTACTTGACCCAGTCGACGACCCGACGGTCTTCAACGCATCGCTCGGTGTATACGGCAGCATATGGGTTCGACGGCTGGTCTAATATTAAGTCTTTCATACCCCGCGCAAGTCTATGGAAGCATGAGGTTTCTCCAAGAATTTGGCGAAGGCGTCGGCTGCATAAAGCCGGTCAAAGCTTGGGCACACCGCGCGATGTTGGAGGGTAAGACACATGCTGATCCTGTGCTCGCCGCAGCCAATATCGCCGTGAACAATGCGCTTGATATTTATTACTATATGCAAATAGCCTTCGCACCCCGAATTGCCGTGAAACTCCAACAAACACCATACTTCGAAAGCGTCGGTCATAGCTACCTCAAAGCTTACGGCGAAACTGTTTACGCTATCATTGGCTCCTGCGATCTTCGGGATGGGCAATTACCAAACCCTGATGATTGGGACCCTCATTTTTTGCGCCTCCAAGTTGAAAAGGTAGAAGGATTTTATCACGGTTCACTGCCACCTTGTGCAGAAATAGGACTACAAAAGATTTTCGAGGGCCAGGCACGTTTCTGCCAGATTCAATTCCTAGCTTCATCTGGCGGCCCAGAACTGCTGAGTATCTACCGCGATGAGGGATACTTCACGCCTCTCTATGCCGACGCGTTCGAACTCTTCCTTCGGCTTACGGCTAACGACTGGCCAGAGCGTCATGATGATCCAGTGGTGGGCTTATTTCTCCTGATCTGTGACTTAGCAATAAATCCCACTAGAGGCTTTCCACTCGAAATAACTTCCTTTGAGAATTTTATTTGCGATGTTGATCCCGGCGCGCGATTCACGCGGCTTTGTTTAGCGGCGGCGGAAACACCTGAATTGGCGCAAGCGATCAAAGAGTTCTCTGCCAATGAGTACGAGAATGTTGCTACGAGATTGACTGAGCGATGCGGATATGATGACCCACGTAAAGCGCTTGATGTGGTCGTTGCGCTCCTAGACGACGATGGGCCTATCCGCGACTTAATGGAAGAACATCGTACCTTTGCGTATGGCCAGATAAATATGCCAGTGCGTGTTATCATTTCACACCATCTGGCCTTTGCGAAGGACAAGAGAGAGACCTGAGTTTTTCTGCTGGCCCGGAATTTGGCTTGCTGGTGAGCGATCTAATCCAGAGATCCAATCACTCTTCATATCACACCTTTCGCTATTTCAGGATCGAGCGGACACTGAACAGATATTTCCTCGTTCTATGCCAGACAGAAGCGCCGAAAACATCAAAGCGCTAGTGAACGGCTTTTTCAGTGGAATGCTAACCTTCGACTTAGAACTACAATGGACTTTGAAGCCAGGTGCATTCAACTACGACTTTAAATGGCTAACCGGTAGAACCGAAAATACCGAACTCATCGCCATCGCTAAGCGGCAATTCCACCACAACTACGGGGTAGATCTGGAGAAATGCCAATTAATTGATGACATGATCGTCTGACTGGGTCCAAGACTGTCCTCGACTTCGCTTCCGCGGTTACCACTAATGTCGAGGGTACCGAGCTGATTAGACGGGTCGAAGTACTTGAACGCGGGGCTGGGCGAAAAGAGGCGACGACGACCGGGACAGCCGCAATGGACTACAAAAGGACTGGGTCCGCAATGGATCTGACAGGGCTGCTTTTAGCACTTGAGAACAAGCATGGAGCACGAACGTTCCGGCCTAAGATGTTGTGTACTTGCCTGCAAGCCTCGAGTTCATGCGGCCCTGCCGGGCAGGATACGTTTCTCGACGCCGCTGTGCGGATCCGGGGACAGAGCCGCATGACAGGAAGGCGTGTTCCGCCACGAGCCGTGGGTAGCCCGCTTCTCCTATAGGGGCTGGAGGCAGACGTTGCAGTCATCCTAAACGCAGCAGAGTTCGACAGGATGCGAAGTCGGAACACCCAAAACCTCTACGTTGCAATAACTAGGGGATCTCGCAAGCTGATTGCCTGCTCCGCAAGTCCGCGAATAGGATGAATTGCGCTATAGTGCTTCTTGGCACGACCACACCTCCAGAACTGCAAACCTTGATGACCGTTTTCGTGCGGAGTCTACATGGGTCTCTACGACAGGAATTGCGCGCGAAGCAAAAGACCGCAGTCGGCCCCGAACAAGGCACTCAGCTTCCGACCTTAGTTATCGCTGTTCGTAGTTTCCACTACGTCGCGCAATACCTAGCGTTACTTCGTCCAGCGGACGGGGCAAGAAAAAGGCCGATTATGGCAGCATTCAGACTGCGGTCGGCGAATAGACCTTGTTCAGTATAGGCCATCCGCCATGGGCAAGAGCATGGGTGTTAAGCCAGGTGCGCTCCAGTTTCTCTAAGTCCGCGCATTCCAGCCAATAGAACCAAGAAGCACGCCCATTAGCCGTAGCTTTAACTTTCTCTGGTGTATCTAGGTGCTGCCTGAACCTCCGTCTGAGGTTTGTGGCCAGTCCCACATAGAGAATTTCCTCCTCGAAGGTGGCAAGCACATAGCACCCGGACCTTTCAGGTACAAAGCGCATCTGGGCGAGCCGGAACAGTTCCCTCACTTGCGGGCGTGGTGAAAGATCAGCGACTTTCATACCTGGATCGTTTCCGCCATTGATGCGCTGTTGAGCGCGCGTGTCATCTCCTGCGCGACGAGTCGCAGCGCACCGGAATTGAGGCGTCCAGCGTGCCCGCCGGTGCGCCACCATTCGGGGTGTCCAGCTCCCGCGTACTCTCCTTCCAGATTGTCGAAACAGGATTGCAGCAGTGACTCCATTATGGCCACCTGATAGTTGCCCCCCATTTGAAGCTTCATGAAGAAGGGGATCGAAAACTGGCAGAAAAGCTCAACTCCAACGTATTTGTAGAGAGTTTCGGATTCACCATCATCGAGTGTAGACGCAATCGCCTTCCAGTAATTAAGGAAAATCTTCTTCTCTTTGTCAAAGTCCCTGATAGCCGTGATCGGGTTGTTCGCCGTCAGTACATACTTCACGATCGACTTGGCGAAGCTACTCTGATTAATTCGACCAGTGCCTGTATCATCATTCGCTTTCCGAATTCGGCCATGCCAAGGAGAATCCGGTTGATCGTTCAGGTAATCGACATACCTAATGGCTTTCTCAACTTCCCCTTTTTCCACCGTATTCAGGATCCATTTCGGAAGGCTCGGCATATCCTCGATGTCAAGAGCATCGCTTAGTCTGGCAATGATGCGCTGCTCAACTGACTTGTCGACGCTCTTCTGCGTTGTGTTGACGATTAGAAAATGGCACATCTGGTGCAAAGTCGGCAGATCTATAGCGATGTTAACGGGCACTTCGAAATCAAGAACCCGTGGGTCTTTCTCGGCCGCAACCTTAAGCCCTTCTAGTCGATGCTGTCCGTCTACGACATTGAAGGGGCCGACTATACCGGTGTCGATCGAGATCGTATTTGTAGACGGATTGAACAACACTGATTTGTCCGTGGCCAGAAAGACCGAAGTGGGCAGGAATGCGTCGCGCGCGTCTTGGCCCTTTATCACATAATCGGCGAGCTTCTTAGCGCGTGCCTTGTTGAGCAGCCTTTGGTAGCCCTTGTCGTCTTCGGTCGCCGGATCGAGCGTTTCGACTATGTAAAATCCAGGTTGTATGAGATCACTTACCTTCAAGGCAGTCGTGTACAGGGTCAGGTCGCCCTGCCGGACACGCGCTGCCGGAATGTTTAGCACTGCCATTTCTCAAGCTCTCTCTTCTTCTGAACCGGCGTCGCCCAACTGCATTGTAGCCATGCTCTGAGCATACTTCTCGAGAATACGAGTTATGCACGACTGTCACGAGATTCAATAATTAATATTATTTCGATGATATATAAGATTAAGCACCTTGTCAGGCCACCAGCCATTCTTAGCGCGTGTCCGAGTGGGTTCGACCGGGATCGCTGAGTTTGCCAGACAGTAGAAATACAATTTTACCCCAGTACCCATCGCTTAATTCATGGTGTTTTACTGAGTCAGCTTCAATTCAAATCGCTTATTGATTTCTGTCGAAGCGCAACGGCCATATCAAATGACCGCTTTCAGCAAATTTTCCGGCACCTCGAACGTCCGACATAGAGCGCTTAAAGGTCCGGCAGTTACCGACGTCATTGCCGTCGTTTATCGTCATAAATGACATTCTTTAAAGCGGACGCTAAGATGGCTGCGCTGTCGCATGTTTTGGGATTTTCGCGATAGCATAACTCCGAGAGGGACTTATGTTTGCGTATGCCATGCTTGGCACAAATGACTTAGCGGGTGCGGTGCGGTTCTATGAACCCCTGATGACGATACTCGGACAGCCACGATGCTGGACTGGCGAGAACGGTGTGTCGTGGGGGTCGCTGGACGATTACGCGCGTCCCGGCTTTTGCATCGGCAAGCCCTTCAACGGTGCGGCAGCATCAGCAGGAAATGGTGTCATGCTGGCTTTGCGCGCTCCGACCAAAGAACTTGTGGACCAGCTCTATACGGCGGCTATTGCAGGTGGCGGAACATGTGAAGGAAAGCCGGGCCTCCGGCCTCAATATGGTCCCGGATTCTACTACGCCTATGTTCGTGATCCGGACGGCAATAAGCTGGCGTTTGCCTGCTATGGATAAAGGAGCGCCCCGCATTTGTTGTCATTGCCCCAACGCTGGCCGAAGGGGTTTCGCAGGTTGAGGGATTTTTGCGACAGGGGAGCGACAGGAAGTAGAATTCTGATGGTGGATGACAGTAATGCAGTTGTGGTTAGGCAGATCGTTGAATTGCCAGAACACTTTGAACAACTCTTTGTTGAAGCCGCGACCGAGGGCTTCGACACCATATCCGTGCTTCAAGATCAGTGGCGCGACGGGTCCAATCGCTTCAAACGCCCCGGCGAAATACTAGTGCTAGCCACAATCCATGATGAAGTTGCCGGTATTGGCGGCATCACTCAGGATTTCGTTGATAGTGAGCGCGACGAACATCCCACCTTTTCTTTTGTGAATGATGCCGCGAGATAAGCTCCTTCATTGATAGGAGCGGACCGGGATGATTGGAGATCGCGCTGATGCCATGCTTGAAGACATGGA
>Ga0182748_1001676_pt1 | contig 21248 bp, 21 predicted proteins | sample eDN3rd37CKraftOP_FD_128877 | JGI IMG/M metagenome (GOLD analysis project Ga0182748, IMG submission 128877) | Enriched Organic Plus compost microbial communities from Emeryville, California, USA - eDNA 3rd pass 37_C Kraft OP (version 2) (version 2) ...
AGGGCGCAGATGCCGTTCTGGCGGTCATTCCGGCACAAGCCATGCGCGCCGGGCTGGCGCAATTGAGCAGCCTCATTCCGCAAAGTGCGCCTGTGGTGCTCTGCGCGAAAGGTATCGAGCGCAGTACGGGACGGCTGATGTCGGAAGTCGTAGCCGAAGTCCTGCCGGACCATCGGATTGCCGCGCTTTCCGGTCCGAGTTTTGCAACGGATGTCGCGCGCGGACTTCCAACCGCCGTAACCGTTGCCTGCGAGGATGCGGCAACCGCCGATCAACTCGCCGCACTTTTGTCAGGCCCCGCTTTCCGGTGCTATTCGACAACAGATCTAAAGGGCGTCGAAATCGGCGGTGCCTTGAAAAATGTTCTGGCCATTGCCGCCGGCGCTGCCGTCGGGCGCGGCTTTGGCGCCAGCGCACAGGCCGCACTCGTCACGCGTGGGTTTGCCGAGCTGCGCCGGATCGGTCAGGCCATGGGGGCAAGACCTGAAACCATCATGGGGCTTTCGGGCCTCGGCGACCTGATGCTGACCTGCTCGTCTTCCCAGTCGCGAAATTATTCCTATGGGTTGGCGTTGGGACGCGGAGAAGACCTCACCAATCGTCCGCTTGCCGAAGGCGTGGCCACTGCGCCGATTGCTGCCGAATTATGCAGCAAGCACGCTATTTCCGCGCCCATCATCGATGCGACGGGTGCGCTGCTTGACGGTACGATCACCATCGATGAAGCCGTGACGGCTCTGCTCAACCGACCACTCAAGACCGAAGATTAGAGGACTAGACGATGCTTTTTGCCCTTCTATGCAACGACAAGCCGGACCATCTGCAAGTGCGCCTCGATACGCGCCCTGCGCATCTCGACTATCTCAAGGGTCTTGGTGAGGGGCTGAAGTTCGCAGGCCCCTTCCTCGGCGAAGATGGCAAACCAAACGGCAGTCTCGTCGTTGTCGAAGCCGCTGACAAGGCGGCGGCAGAAAAGATCGCGGCCAACGATCCCTATGCACTGGCAGGTCTGTTCCAGGATGTGACCGTGCGTCCGTGGAATTGGGCGATCAACAATCCCGCCAACGCTTGAGGTTTATGACTGATGGCTTACTGGCTGTTCAAATCCGAGCCGTTCAAATGGTCATGGGAAATGCAGAAAGCCCGTGGCGAAAAAGGCGAGCAATGGGACGGTGTGCGCAATTATCAGGCGCGCAACAACATGCGCGCCATGAAACTGGGTGACAAAGGCTTCTTCTACCATTCCAATGAAGGGCTGGAAGTGGTCGGCATTGTCGAAGTTTGTGCTCTGGCACACCCCGACAGCACGACGGACGATCCCCGCTGGGAATGCGTGGATATCAAGGCTGTGCGCGACATGCCGAAGCCGGTAACGCTGAAGGACGTGAAAGCCAACCCTAAGCTCGAAAAGATGGCGCTCGTCACCTCGATGCGGCTTTCGGTGCAGCCGGTGACGGAAGACGAATGGATCGAGGTCTGCCGCATGGGCGGGCTCGATGCTAAAGGCATCTGATGCTCGATCCGGCCCATAAAAGCGCGTGCGATTTCATTCTGGCCAATACGAGCCTGCAAGCGCCGCCGCATGTGCCGGAAATTCTTTTGCATCTGGCCGATGAAGCGCATGACCTCTGGCATAAGACAGAGGAAGAGCTTGCCACGATCGGCCTGCCGCCGCCCTTCTGGGCATTCGCCTGGGCCGGCGGTCAGGGTGTGGCGCGCTATATTCTGGACCATCCCGAAACGGTGAAGAACAAGTCCGTGCTCGATTTCGCATCGGGTTCGGGCCTTGTCGCGATTGCCGCCATGCGGGCAGGTGCATCAAGCGTGCTGGCTTCGGACATCGATCCTTTCGCGCTTCCCGCCATCGAGATCAATGCATCGGCCAATGGCGTGTCTGTTTCCCCAACTCTGGATGACCTCATCGGGCAGGATGGTGGCTGGGACGTGGTTCTGGCTGGCGATGTCTTTTACGAAAAGCCGCTCGCCGGGCGGCTTATTCCCTGGTTTTCAGAGCTGGCTCAACGCGGTGCCCGCATCATCGTCGGTGATCCGGGCCGCGCCTATCTGCCGAAGGAACGATTGCAGCAGCTCGCCGTCTATACCGTTCCGGTGACGCGTGCGCTTGAAGATGCAGAAGTGAAGCGCACGACCGTCTGGGCATTTATTTAAGCGAAGCGCTTGGCACCCGCCACGCAGACGACAACCACCGCTGCGGTCGCAACCATCCCCATACTGACAGGTTCTCCCGCAATACCGGCGGCGAGCATGAGCCCAAAGAACGGCTGGAGAAGCTGCAACTGGCCGACAGTGGCAGCACCGCCTTGCGCCAGGCCGCGATACCAGAAGAAGAAGCCAATCAGCATGGAAAACAGAGAGACGTAGCCAAGGCTTATCCAGGCCGGTGTGCCGATGCCTGCCCATGTCTCAGGCCGCGTCATCACGCTTAGCGGCAGCATGACCGGCAGCGAAAACGCCAGCGCCCAGCAGATCACTTGCCAGCCGCCGAGCCTGCGCGAGAGTTGGGCTCCTTCCGCGTAGCCCAGGCCGCAAACGATAATTGCCGCAAGCATCAGCATATCGCCCAGAAGCGTGGACTGGCTTCCCTGTCCATAGGCGTAGGAAGCGACGATGAGACTTCCAACCACTGAAAACAGCCAGAACATCGGTCGCGGACGTTCGCCGCCGCGGAGGACAGCAAATATTGCCGTGGCGAGCGGAAGCAGCCCGATAAATACAATCGCATGAGCAGAGGTCATATGCTGGAGCGCCAGCCCGGTCAGAAGCGGAAAACCGACGACCACGCCAAGCGCTACCACAATCAACGAAATGGCGTCGTTGCGGCGAGGAAAGGGTTCGCGAAACGCCAGCAGCAGCACCAGCCCCAGCACTCCGGCAATCGTCGCGCGCGCCATTGTCAGGAATGTCGGATCGATATCGATCACCGCCAGCCGTGTTGCCGGCAGCGAGCCGGAAAAAATCAATACGCCCAAAAACCCGTTAATCCATCCAGCAGTCTTGCTCATTGTGTCTTTTCGGCTTTCTCTAAAATCGTATAAGGATTTACGAAACAATGCCGTGAAATCGTTCGAATAATCAGGGACAGTTTCCGGACAATTCTGATAAACTGTACTGGTACGAAGGGTAGTACAGATGATTTCGACGGGCCTGCTGCGCAGCCTCGAAGCTGTTGAAGCCGCCTATGCAGGCGGGGACATCGAACGTGGAGAACAAAGCGCCACAGTCGACAGGATGCCGCTCGTCGAAAAGGTGATGGGCATTATTCGCGGACGCATTACCGCAATGAGCCTCGCACCGGGCGCTCGGCTGCCCTCCATCCGGCGTCTAGCCGAAGCGATGAACGTGTCTAAATCCACCGTCGTCGAAGCTTATGACCGACTGGTGGCAGAAGGCATCATCCAGTCACGGCGCGGCGCGGGTTTCTATGTATCGGAGCGAGCGCGCCAGCCGTTTTCGCTCGCCGCCACTGCGCCGCACAAGGAGCGCCAGATTGATCCTTTCTGGGTCATGCGGCAATCGCTTGAGGCGGACGACACCACGCTCAAACCGGGATGCGGCTGGCTGCCCGATGCGTGGCTTCCGCAGGACGCGATCCGCCGCGCGATGCGTGTGGTCGCCCGCGACGAGACAAGCAACCTCGCCACCTATGGCGAACCGCTCGGCTTCCGTCCCCTGCGCCAGCATCTGGCCCACCGGCTTGGCGAACAGGGCATTGACGTTTCGAGCGGAGAGATACTGCTGGCAGATTCCGGCACGCAGGCCATCGATCTCATCTGCCGCTACCTTCTGCAGCCGGGCGATACGGTTCTGGTGGACGATCCCTGTTATTTCAACTTTCAGGCCGTGCTCCTGACCCATCGTGTAAAACTCGTCGGCGTAGGCTATACCCATACCGGCCCCGACCTCGAAGCCTTTGCCCAAGCCGCCGGCGAACATGCGCCGAAACTCTATATATCCAATACCGGCCTGCATAACCCCACCGGCGGCTCGATGACACCGGCCACCGCGCACCGGCTTCTGAAGCTGGCTGAAGCGCATGGCATCACACTGGTCGAAGATAATATCTTCGGCGACTTCCATCCTTCGCCTGCGCCGCTGCTGGCCGAGCTCGACGGATTCGATCGCGTCCTGCATATCGGCAGCTTCTCCAAGACGCTCTCTGCCGCTGCCCGTGTCGGCTATATCGCTGGACGCCGCGACTGGATCGAAGGGCTCACCGACCTCAAGCTCGCAACCAGCTTCGGCGGCAACGCATTGTCGCCGCAGATCGTGCATGCGCTCCTGACCGACGGCACCTATCGCCGCCATGTAGACAGCCTGCGCGCCAAGCTGGCCGACGCCATGACGCTGACTGCCAGCCGCCTGAGAGCCGAGGGCCTCACGCTTTGGACCGAACCGCAAGGCGGCATGTTCCTTTGGGCAAAATTGCCGGATGGTCTGGACTCTGGCCGGATCGCCCGGCATGCTCTGGAAAAGGGTGTGTTGCTGGCGCCAGGCGACGTCTTCAGCCCCTCTCGCACCGCGAGCGGCTTCCTGCGCTTCAACGTCGCGCAATCGCTGGAGCCGTATGTTTTTGCGGTGCTGCGCGAGGCAATACGAGAGCTCGGCAGTAAAACCCACGGCTGAAATCGCCTCCAGCATTAGTGCTTCCTCATCGAAAACAATTTCAAGCAAAAGAGACACAGTCATCCGGACAGCTCCGGTTATACTCCTGCGACATGTCTTTGGAGGAGACATCGCGCATTGCATTGTCGGTCCGGCGTCGAATGACAGGATGACACGACGATCCAGCGCAGGGAGAACGGAGAGAGCAGGCAGTCGATGCGTTCGCGCCTGCTGGGAGGGAGTATCATTGAATACGCACCAGTCCGGGGCGGATGCGCTTTCGCGTCCCGAAGATGAAAAATTGTCTGTTACCGCCAATCTGGCTTATGGCTTCCAGCATGTGCTGACCATGTATGGCGGCATCGTTGCGGTTCCGCTGATCATCGGCCAGGCGGCCGGTCTAAGCCCGACCGAAATCGGCCTGCTGATTACCGCATCCCTGTTCGCAGGTGGCGTTGCAACCGTCCTGCAAACCATCGGCATACCTTTTTTCGGCTGCCAGCTGCCCCTGGTTCAGGGCGTCTCCTTTTCGGGCGTCGCAACCATGGTGGCCATTGTCACGTCGAGCCAGACGGGTGAGGCAGGCCTTCAGGTCGTGCTGGGAGCCGTCATCGCGGCTGCCGTGATCGGCCTTATCATCACGCCGATATTCTCGCGCATCACACGTTTCTTCCCGCCGCTCGTCACCGGCATCGTCATCACCACGATCGGCCTGACGCTGATGCCCGTTGCGGCGCGGTGGGCCATGGGCGGAGACAGCAACAGCCCTGAATTCGGCAGCATGGCCAATATCGGCCTTGCAGGCCTTACATTGGTCATCGTCCTCATCCTCAGCAAGATGGGCAATGCCACGGTTTCGCGACTTTCGATCCTGCTTGCCATGGTGATCGGAACCGTTATCGCCTGGGCGCTGGGCATGACGGACTTTTCCCGGGTGGGCGAAGGTTCGATGGTGGCGCTGCCTGAAATCTTCCATTTCGGCATGCCGGTGTTCAGCCTTGCGGCAACGCTCTCGATGTTCATCGTGATCATGGTCACGCTCGTTGAAACTTCCGCCGATATTCTGGCTGTCGGTGAAATCATCGGTACGAAAGTGGATTCGCGCCGCCTCGCCAATGGCCTGCGCGCGGACATGCTTTCAAGCATCCTGTCGCCGGTTGTGGGCTCCTTCACGCAGAGCGCTTTCGCGCAGAATGTCGGCCTCGTTGCGGTGACGGGCGTGAAAAGCCGTTACGTGGTGGCAACCGGCGGGCTGATCCTCATAACGCTCGGCCTCCTGCCGGTGATGGGCCGGGTGATTGCCTGTGTTCCACCGGCGGTTCTGGGTGGAGCAGGTATCGTGCTGTTCGGCACGGTGGCTGCAAGCGGCATCCGCACGCTTGCGAAGGTGGATTACGAGAACAATATCAATCTCATCATCGTGGCAACCTCCATCGGCTTCGGCATGATCCCGATTGCCGCGCCGCAGTTCTATCACCATTTTCCGACCTGGTTCGAAACCATCTTCCATTCCGGTATCAGCTCGGCAGCGTTGATGGCCATTGCGCTCAACCTGATGTTCAACGAGATCAAGCTTGGCAACAGCAACCAGATGTCGGTCTTTGCGGAAGGTACGGAGCGCATCATCCGCCATCACAACATCGCAGAGCTGCATGACGGGGATTATTTCCTGAACGGCAAGCTCTACGACGCCAATGGCAATGAGGTCAAAGTCGCCGTTGCACACTGAAATGGTTATCTCAGGACACGGATTACGGTCCGGTCCGTCAGATGAGGCAGGAGGCGCGCCATATCGGCGCGCCTCAATGCTATGCAGCCTTCGGTGGGTGTATAGCCGGGCCGCGCCAGATGGAAGAAGATCGCACTGCCGCATCCGCGGCGGCGTGGCGCGATGTTCCAATCCATGACGATGCAGACATCGTAGAGATCGTCGCGCCGCCACATATCCTCATGGCTTGCGGCATAGGGCAGCCTTACCGGTCGGTTGTAATTGGCATCGGACGGCGCATCGCACCACCCGTCGAGACGGCGGACGCGACCGAGCGGCAGCCGCGATGACGGCAGCAAACCCTTGTCGCCGCGGCGGTATCCATAGAGCAGCCGCATGGCTGCCAGAGGCGTCGCGCCGTCACCTTCGCGCTTGAAAGCGCTGATACCCCCCTTGCCAAGAGCGCATTCCAGCACCAAATTGCCGGCAACAAGCAAGCCGCGAGTCTTATGGCCCGGCTTGGCACGTACATCAATGACGCCAATTCCCCGGCTAATTCCGTATCTGGCCAAGCTCTGCCTCCGTGACATGCATGTTTCAAACCGTTGTCGGCGGGAGCAAAAACCTCTTTCGCGTTTCGCCGCTTCAACTTGCCTTCATTAAATGTCATAAAACACCAAGAGCCATTTAAATCAAAGAGTAACGAGGACAGGCATGACAGGCCGTACGATACTGATTGTGGACGATGACGAAGATCTCCGTTCCATCCTCGTCGAGCAGCTCGAGCTGTGCGAAGAATTCCAGATACTGCAGGAAGACAATGCCACGAAGGGCATCCAGACTGCGCGAAACGGCATTGTAGACCTCCTGATCATGGATGTCGGCCTGCCGGATATGGATGGTCGGGAAGCTGTAAAACTGCTGCGCAAGGGCGGTTTCAAGGCGCCGATCATCATGCTCACCGGTCACGATACGGAATCGGACACGATTCTCGGCCTCGAATCAGGCGCCAACGATTACGTCACCAAGCCCTTCAAATTCGCGGTGCTTCTGGCGCGCGTGCGCGCGCAGCTGCGCCAGCACGAGCAGAGCGAGGATGCGACCTTCATCGTCGGTCCCTATACGTTCAAGCCGGGCCAGAAACTGCTCATCGACGAGAAGGGCAGCAAGATTCGCCTCACCGAAAAGGAAGCGGCGATTATCAAGTACCTCTATCGCGCCGGCGACAAGGTCATCGGCCGCGATGTCCTGCTGGAAGAAGTGTGGGGCTACAATTCGGGCGTCACCACGCATACGCTGGAAACCCATGTCTATCGTCTGCGTCAGAAAATAGAAAAAGATCCGTCCAATGCGGCGCTTCTGGTCACAGAAAGCGGGGGATATAAGCTTGTCCCATGATGGACAGCGCCCGACGCAGGTGTATTGACGATCCATGGCGCTTGATGACGATATTCGCATTCTCGGCACGGTAGGCCTGTTCGAGTCTTTCACGGCCGAACAGCTGCGGTTGCTCGCCTTCGGTGCGGAACGGCTCGTTCTCAGGGCCGGGCGCGAACTATTCCGTGAAGGACAAAGCGCCGACTGCGCCTATATCGTCGTGTCAGGCAATATTACCCTGTTTCACGAACAGGACGAGGGGCGGATTGCCATCCGCCCCGTCGGTCCCGGTGCCATGATCGGTGAAATGGCGTTGATCGCGCAGACCTCGCGTCTTACCGGCGCAGTCGCCGAGGTGGAAACCGAGGTCATCCGCATCAGCCGCGCAATCTTCCGGCGCATCCTGGAAGAATATCCAGAAGCGGCAGCAGCCCTTCACTCCCATATCAGCCGCAATCTGCTGGAACTGATCGGCGAAATCGAAAAGGTCGCGCCACGCCTGAACGGCGATTAAAGCTCGATCACCCTTTCCATACCGATAGCGTCAAGAAAAGTCTGGTCGTGGCTTACGACGACCAGCGCCCCCTCATAGGCGTTGAGAGCGATTTCCAGCGCCTCGATGGAATCGAGGTCGAGATGATTTGTCGGTTCATCGAGAATCAGGAGTTCCGGAAACTCCGTACCGCCCAGAACGCAGGCAAGTGCTGCGCGCAGCAATTCACCCCCGCTGAGGCTGCCAGCAAGACGTGAAGCACCTTCGCCCCGAAACGAAAAACGCGCCAGCGCAGCGCGGGCTTCGTTGTCGTTCGATCCCGGATTAAGACGGCGATAATTTTCATAAAGGGTTTGACCGCGATCCATCAGGCTCATTTTCTGGTCGAACATCGCGACCCGCGCCGGGCGCATGACGGTTCCAGCCACCGGCTGAATATCTCCCGTCATCAGCCGCAACAGGCTGGTCTTGCCTGCGCCGTTTGGCCCTGCGACGACCACTCGCTCAGCTCCCACGATCTTCAACGACAGATTACGGATGACCGGCCGGTCAGCCTGAGGACCACCAGAGACATTCTGCATATCCAGCATCACGCGACCTGAAGGTGGAACCGCGCCTGCCACGTCGAAATGCATCGGCTTCACGCGTTCGACTTTTGCCTCGGCCTCTCGCAACTGCTCGCTGGCACGGCTGGACTGGCGTTCCGCCAGTGCAGCACCCCGGCCCTTCGATTGTTGCGCACGGTCTTCCCGCGCATCGAGCAAAAGCTTGCTCATGCCCGCGTCAGCCCGCGACTTGTGACCGCGCGCGTCGCTGCGCGCCTGTCTTTCGGCTGCGGCCTGCGCCTTGCGCTCCACCTGCTTGACCTCGCGCTTCGCCATTGCGAGATCGCGTGCCGCCGCCTCTCGCTCCTCTGCCCTCTTCCCCTGATAGAAATCCCAGTTACCGCCATAAAGCCGCAGCCCGTCGGGAGATAGTTCGGCTATCGCATCCATGGCTTGCAACAGCTCGCGGTCATGGCTGACCACCACGGCTGCACCGCGCCAGGCGGTGAGCAAGCCGACTACGGCCAAACGACCGGCGCGATCAAGATTATTGGTCGGTTCGTCCAGCAGAATCAGGTCGGGTTTATGAAAGATCAGCGCTGCGAGCGCCGCCCGCGTTTGCTGGCCTCCGCTCAAGGCTGAAAGTGGGGTGTCGGGAGCCATATCGGGCAGGCCAAGTCCCTGCAGTGCGTCCGTAAAGCGCTGCGGCAAGAGCCAGTCAGCTTCATCCAGATCGCTCTCGCTGGCCAAGCCCTGTTCGACACGTGCCAGAATGTCGAAGCCCGTTCGTGCATCGAAAAGATCGGCCAGCGTCCCGGTATCACCACCGCCGACATTCTGCCTCAACATGCCGATGCTTCCGGTTGCGGTCACACTTCCGTTTGTCGGAGGCAATATTCCACTCATGATACGCAACAGCGTCGATTTGCCGACGCCATTGCGCCCGACCAGACCGATTCGACCTGCGGTTACACTGAGATTGATGGATTCGAAGAGAGTACGGCCATCAGCCGTGACGAAGGAAACATCCTGAAGTGTCAGAAGAGAAGACATAGCAAGCCATGGAAATGTTGAAAACACTGGTCATTTGAAACAGTGCTGCACAATCCATTGCTCTTGGCTCCTTGTCTTAACTCGCCTCTATATAGAAGCTGCCATCCGATTAATCCAGATTGAATGTCGCAATGACCGGCACGTGATCGGACGGTCGGTCCCAGCCGCGCGCATCGCGGAGAATTTGCAGGCCCTGAATATGGCCCTCCAGATCAGCCGAACCCCAGACATGGTCGAGCCTGCGGCCACGATCCGATTCATCCCAGTCCTTGGCGCGATAGCTCCACCACGTATATATTTTCTGGTCTGCCGGAATCAGATGCCGCATCAAGTCGCTCCAGCCGCCCTTCACGCGCAGGTCTTCCAGCGTTTCGGTTTCGATCGGCGTATGGCTGACGATCTTCAAAAGCTGTTTGTGCGACCAGACATCGTTTTCGAGCGGAGCGATGTTGAGATCGCCAACGAGAACCGATGAATGCCCGTCCTGCCGGTCGGCAACGATAGCGCGCATTTCCTCGAGAAAAGCCAGCTTGTGCGCGAATTTTGGGTTGATTTCCGGGTCCGGCTCGTCACCGCCAGCGGGTACATAGAAATTATGGATGCGGAGCTTTTTGCCGCCTGCCTCCACCACCGCGCTCAGGTGCCGGCAATCGCCCATATCGCAGAAACCGATCTTTTCTACGCTCGCCAGCGGACGCTTGGAAACCGTTGCCACGCCGTGATAGCCCTTCTGACCGCTGATCGCGATATGTTCATAGCCGAGCGCGCGAAAACCCTTCGACGGAAACAGGTTGTCAGGGCATTTCGTTTCCTGAAGACAAAGAACATCCGGCTGGTAATCGCGCAGAAACTGTTCGACCAGCGGCATGCGCAGGCGAACGGAATTGATGTTCCAGGTAGCAACGGAAAAAGCCATGAAGATAGGACTCGCAGCAACGAAAAAGATGCCGCGAACCTAATCATTTATCCGGCAAATGCAAACGGATTGCCTGTCACAAACTGACGGCTACTGACCTTTACGCTTCATGGCGATGCGCTGATAGTCGATTTTGAACATATCGTCGGTAAAACGCACGCCGCTGCGCACGTTGAAGATCATGACAGTGGTGTCGAGCTTTTGCGCGTCGGTGATGGTCCACTGCTTAAGCTCGTAGGATTTGGGGTCGAACATCATGGTGATTTTCGAATCGCCGAAGATCGACTTGTCGCCCAGCACCAGCGTGGTCATGTCCGGCTCCTGCTTCACATTCTGAAGACGACCGCCGCCAAGATCGATGCGGTCTGCCAGAAGCAGTTTCAGCGGCGTTTTGGAAAGCGGATAGAGGTCCCAGGTGTCCAGCTTGCGATTGTTGATGACGACCGATTCACCATCCGAAATCACCCGGATCGGGGAATTGTTGTAGTTGAAGCGAATCTTGCCCGGACGTTCGATATAGAAAGTACCACCCGTCTGCTCGCCCTTGGGGCCGAACTGCACGAATTCACCGGTCATTGTGCGAACCGATGAGAAATGATCGGCAATCTGCTGTGCCGCTGCTCCACCGCCCGCGCCCTGCGCCAGCGCCGCGACCGGAGCCAGAACCAGCGACGTCATGCCAAGACCGAGCGCTCCCATTCCCAGCACGGCTGCAAGACGACCAGCTTTCGCGACAGCGGAGAAACGGGAGAACATCATCGACAAACTTTCTCTTTTCAACATTCTGTTTCACTACGCCACCAGTTGGGCGCGAGTATGGCGTCCGGCCCCATAGGGGCGGCTTAGAAATCATCGTCACCGGTCGGCACCAAAATTTCACGCTTGCCTGCATGGTTGGCAGGGCCGACAATACCCTCCTCTTCCATACGTTCGATGATCGAGGCCGCGCGGTTATAGCCGATGCCAAGACGGCGCTGGATATAGGAGGTCGAAGCCTTCTTGTCTCGCAACACCACGGCGACTGCCTGATCATAAGGATCGTCGGAATCCTCAAGGTTGCCGGTTCCAGCCGGGCCGCTGCCACCCTCGTCGTCGTCTTCATCCTCAGTGATCGCATCGAGATATTCCGGCACGCCCTGAAGCTTCAGATGCTGCACGATGCGTTCCACCTCGTCGTCGCCGACGAAAGGCCCGTGCACGCGCTGGATGCGCCCGCCGCCTGCCATGAAGAGCATGTCGCCCTGGCCGAGAAGCTGTTCGGCGCCCTGCTCGCCCAGAATGGTGCGGCTGTCGATCTTCGACGTCACCTGGAAGGAAATGCGGGTCGGGAAATTCGCCTTGATCGTGCCGGTGATGACATCGACCGAAGGACGCTGGGTGGCCATGATGACGTGGATACCAGCCGCACGCGCCATCTGCGCCAGACGCTGCACTGCGCCTTCGATATCCTTGCCCGCGACCATCATCAGGTCGGCCATTTCGTCGATGATCACGACGATATAGGGCATCGGCGCCAGATCGAGCTCTTCCGTCTCGTAGATCGCCTCACCGGTATTGCGGTCGAAACCGGTCTGCACGGTGCGCGCGATCGGCTCACCCTTCTTCTGCGCAAGACCGACACGCTGATTGAAGCCGTCAATATTGCGCACGCCCACCTTGGACATCTTGCGATAACGGTCTTCCATTTCGCGCACGGTCCATTTGAGCGCGACGACAGCCTTCTTCGGATCGGTGACGACCGGCGTCAGCAGATGGGGAATGCCGTCATAGACGGAGAGTTCCAGCATCTTCGGATCGATCATGATCAGGCGGCATTCCTGCGGCGTCATGCGATAGAGCAGCGACAGGATCATGGTGTTGATCGCCACCGACTTACCCGAACCGGTCGTACCGGCCACGAGGACGTGTGGCATCTTCGCGATATCGGCAATCACCGGTTCGCCATTGATGGTCTTGCCGAGCGCCAGCGCCAGTTTCGCCTTCGACTGTTCGAAGTCGCGGCTTGCCAGCATTTCGCGCAAGTAAACCATTTCGCGCTTCGGGTTCGGCAGTTCGATGCCGATGGCGTTGCGACCCGGAATGACGGCCACACGCGCCGCGATCGCGCTCATGGAGCGGGCGATGTCGTCGGCAAGGCCGATGACGCGCGACGACTTGATGCCCGGTGCGGGTTCCAGTTCGTAAAGCGTGACCACCGGGCCGGGCTTCACATTGATGATTTCGCCGCGCACGCCGAAATCTTCCAGCACGCCTTCAAGCAGACGGGCGTTCTGTTCCAGCGCATCCTTGGAAAGCGCCGGATCGCGCTGGACCAGCTTCGGTTCGGCAAGGAAATGCAGCGACGGCATTTCAAAAACGCCGTTGTCCTTGAGGAAGGATGGCTGTGCTTCACGCTGGGCACGCGGGCCAGGCTTCGGCGAAGGAGCGGCCTGTTCCACACGGGCCTTGCGGCTGCGGGGCGGCGGCGCATCGTGCCATTCCTGACCGGCGAGCGGCGCGCCGTCATCCATATCGTCCATATCGAAAGGCGGCTCATCATCGGCAGCGGCAGGCCCCCCGAAGCCGGGCTCACGACGCGGCGCCCCCCGTATTTCGGCGTTGCGCCGCACAACGCGCATATCGTCGAAATCGTCCTCGCGGGGGCGGCGGCGGCCAAGTCCCGTCAGGCGCCTGAAATTCGCGGTCGTGGTCAGCGCCAGATGGGTGAGAGCCCCCATAAGCTGGAAACCACCGCCGGTTGATGCTTCATCGTCCTCGTCATCCGCAACAAAATCATCTTCGGCACCGCGACGGGCCGAGACTTGCGCAGGATTGACGATCCCTGTCCCGCGTCCGACGATGCCGCTGGCAAAGAGGCAGAGCCAGAAGGCCGGTACTGCGAGGATGAGCGCAATGCCCGATGCAACAGCACCTTGCGGGAAACTTCCTAGGAAAAGGCCGGGAAATTTCAGGATCATATCGCCGAAGACGCCACCGAGGCCAATCGGCATCGGCCAGCTTTCCGGCACGGCAAAGCAGCTGGCGATGGCCGCGAACAACAATGCGGCGCCGAGCCATGCGAAACTGCGCTTGGCCACGCGCCCGATGCCACCGCGCGTCATCAGCAGCAGCGACCAGACGGCGAGCGGAAGCAGGGCCGGAACGCTCGCCAGTCCGAAAAACTGCATGGCAATGTCGGAGAACACGGCGCCCGGATACCCAAGCGCATTCGTTACCGGATTGTCGGTCGCATGGCTGAAACTCGGGTCAGCCACATTCCATGTTGCCAGCGCGCCAACAGCCATGCCGGTGAGCGCCAGAAGCCCCAGACCGAACAGGATATAGAACTGCCTGCGGAAGAGATTGGCCAGTTTCAGCCTGTCTTCCGTAATCCGCTCGTCACGCAGCGGGTATGAGGGCGAATATCCTTGCCGCATATAGCCTGTCCCGAACCGAATATCTTTGCTGGCCCGTGAGCGGAAATGCTTCGGGCACATTGAATCGGTCCAATCCTAATCGCCGGATGGTTAATTCCTCATTAACCATGCAGAGGCCGCGAACAAATCCGGTGGACGAAATGAAAAAGGCGCGGTTTCCCGCGCCTTTTTCCGCTTGAGACAATCCCGTTCTATTGAACGGATTCGCCGTGCAAAGCGATGTCGAGGCCCTCGATCTCGGCCTGCTTGCTGGGCCGCAGGCCCATGATGGCCTTGACCACATAGAGAATGATGGCGGTGGCAATCGCAGTGTAGACGATGGTGATGGCCGCGCCGAAGAACTGCTTGGAGATGGCCGCCCCTTCGCCCGCCGGGTTGATCGCTGCATCGGCAAAGAGTCCGGTCAAAACAGCACCGACGAAGCCGCCGACCCCATGGACGCCGAACGCATCGAGCGAATCGTCATAGCCGAGCGCGTGCTTGATCTTGACGGCCGCTACATAGCAGACCACACCGGCGACAATGCCGATGATAAGCGCGCCCGTCGGGTTGACGAAGCCGGCAGCTGGCGTGACGGCGACAAGGCCTGCAACAGCGCCCGAAATGATGCCAAGCACGCTTGGCTTGCCTGCAACCGCCCATTCGACGAACATCCAGGCCAAAGCCGCACCGGCGGTCGCAACCTGCGTGTTGAGCATGGCAACGCCAGCGAGCGCATTGGCGCCGACAGCAGAGCCGGCATTGAAGCCGAACCAGCCAACCCACAGCAGAGCGGCACCGATGACCGACAGAACGAGATTATGCGGCGCCATATTTGTATGGCCGTAACCATCGCGCTTGCCAATGATGAGCGCTGCAACCAGACCAGCTACACCGGCATTGATATGGACAACCGTCCCTCCCGCAAAATCAAGCACGCCATCCGATGCCATGAAGCCGCCGCCCCAGACCCAGTGCGCGACCGGGATATAGACGATGAACAGCCACAGCGTCAGGAAGACCAGCATGGAGGAAAACTTCATCCGCTCGGCAAAGGATCCGGCGATGAGCGCAGGCGTGATGACGGCAAAGGTCATCTGGAAGGTGATGAACACATATTCGGGAATGGTTCCCGTCAGCGATTGCATCGTGACGCCGGAGAAGAAGGCCTTGGAAAGACCGCCAATGTAGGAATTGAGCGAGCCGCCATCGGTGAAGGCCAGCGAATAGCCTGCGATCATCCACAGAATGGACATGAGACAGGTGATGGCAAAGCTCTGCATCACCGTGGACAGCACGTTCTTCTTGCGCACCATGCCGCCATAGAACAGCGCGAGACCCGGTATGGTCATCATCAATACAAGCGCGGTTGAGGTCAGCATCCACGCCGTATCGCCCGTATCGAGGGTTGGTGTTGGAGCGGCGTCCTGCGCCATTGCCGTCCCGGCCATGGCGACGAGCGCAGGCAAGGTAGCCAGAAGGGCCGTTTGCTTGTTTCTTCCTGTTATGAGCATCGAATATCTCCGTCGAAGGGCGGTTTCAAACGCGGCTGCGCTGGAAAGACCGGTTCAAACAGAGAGAAACAAAATTCATGCCAGTTGGCCGAAGCAGGCGAATTAACTGCAAATTTTATGCGATTCGCCACGCCGATTGCGGAAACGCCGGGCTATGGAAAAGTTGGAACGAATGTAGCTTCAAACCGAGCGATGCCTTATATTTAATCACACACCCACTCCTCGATTAAAAAATAATCACTTCTTTTCGTCATGAACGCGGATCAATCCCTCCTGCGCCACCGATGCGATCAGCACGCCGTCGCGGGTATAAAGCGCTCCACGGTTGAAGCCGCGCGCGCCGGACGCGCTCGGCGTGTCCTGCGTATAAAGAAGCCAATCGTCCAGCCGGCATGGGCGATGGAACCACATGGCGTGATCCAGACTCGCCACCTGCATGTCGCGGTCGAAAATGAAACGGCCATGCGGGTGAAGCGAGGTATCGAGGAGCGTCATGTCGGAGAGATAAGCGAGAATGGCTGCCTGCAATGCGCGGTCATCTGGAACAAGCCCCCTCGCACGCACCCATACATGCTGCACCGGCTCCAGCTTCTCGCGCGAGAAATAATGCGTGAGAGAGACCGGCTTGATTTCGATCGGACGCTCCCGCTCCCAATATTTGCGAACGCTGGGCGGAGCCATATCGAGGTATTTTTCCTTGATGTCATGATCGCCGATGAGCTGCTCCGGTTGCGGCAGTCCTTCCGGCATCGGCATCTGATGATCGAGCCCGTCTTCGTCGATCTGGAACGAAGCGGAGAGCGAGAAAATCGCCTTGCCGTGCTGCATGGCCAGAACACGCCGCGTGCTGAAGCTGGAACCATCGCGGATGCGGTCCACCTCATAGACGATTGGAATGGCCGGATCGCCAGGCCGCACGAAATAGGCATGGAGCGAATGTACATGGCGTTCGGACTCGACAGTGCGTTGCGCGGCGATCAGTGCCTGTCCGATCACCTGTCCGCCGAACACCCGCTGCCAGCCGACCTGCGGACTGTTGCCGCGGAACAGGTCCACCTCAAGTGTTTCCAGATCGAGGATGGAAAGAAGCTCACGCATTGCATCAGTCTGGGTGCCGAGTCGGGTGTTAGCCGGGGCTCCAGCGGACTTTTCTTGATCGGTCATGGACAGCCTGTCTCCTGCAACCATATATATGCTTTGGGTTCTTGTTTGAGCCGGAGCATTGGAACCTGTCAAGAACTGCGCGGAAAAAGCCCTGTCGGCAGAGATCCGGACAGCGCGCTGCGGCAGTTCGTTTCGATATGCGCCGCGGCAAAATATCGGGTTCCCTGACCGGCGATATATGCCAAAACAGCGCTCGTGAGATGGATTCTCGAAAGGAAATGGTAAATGGCCGCCCCGAAGAAGCAGGAAGCAGCACGCAATAACGATGTGGTGATTGCAGGCGGCGGCTATGTCGGGCTTGTCACGGCGGTAGCGATCAAGTCGGCAGCACCACATCTTGTCCTGACCGTAATCGATGGCGCACCGGCGGGTGCCTGGAAAAATGACCCGCGCGCCTCCTCCATCGCCGCCGCTGCCTCACGCATGCTCGACCAGCTCGGCTGCTGGCAGGAAATTCTCCCCGAAGCGCAGCCCATAACGGAAATGGTCATCACCGATTCGCGCACTTCCGATCCCGTGCGCCCGGTGTTCCTGACCTTTGAAGGTGAAGTCGAGCCGGGCGAACCCTTTGCCCACATGGTGGAAAACCGCGTGCTCAACACGGCCCTGCACAACAAGGCGGAAGCACTGGGTATCACCTTCCTCGAAGCCACCAGCGTGGATAATTTCAATACATTCCCCGAAGGGGTCACAGTCACGCTTTCCAACGGAGATACGCTCGAAACGCGGCTGCTGATCGCCGCAGATGGCGCACGCTCCCGCCTGCGCGATCTGGCTGGCATCAAGACGGTCAACTGGGATTACGGCCAATCCGGGATTGTCTGCAATGTCGCCCATGAACTGCCGCATGGCGGCCGCGCCGACGAGCATTTTCTTCCAGCCGGTCCCTTTGCCATCCTTCCGTTGAAGGGCAATCGCAGCTCACTCGTCTGGACCGAGCGCACGTCGGATGCCGAACGCCTCATTCGCGAAGACGACTTCGTATTCGAAGCGGAACTGGAACAGCGCTTCGGTCATCGTCTGGGCGCCCTTCGTGTCGAAGGCCCCCGTCGCGCCTTTCCGCTCGGCCTGACGCTGGCGCGTGAATTCGTGAAACCACGCTTCGTGCTGGTGGGCGATGCGGCGCACCGTATCCATCCTATTGCCGGTCAGGGCCTCAATCTCGGTTTCCGCGATGCTGCCGCGATTGCCGAAGTGGTGGTCGAAACAGACCGGCTCGGCCTCGACATTGGCTCATTTGCCGCCCTGGAACGTTACCAGTCCTGGCGTCGCTTCGACACTGTACAGATGGGCGTGACGACGGATATCTTGACCCGGCTTTTCTCCAACGACCATCCGGCGGTCCGCTCGATCCGCGATATCGGCCTGGGTCTCGTCGACCGGGTGCCATCCCTGAAATCCTTCTTCATCAAGCAGGCAGCTGGTCTGTCGGGCGATACGCCGCGTCTGTTGAAGGGGCAGTCCATCTGAGCGCTGGACCCGCTCTGCGGATGCCCTATATCGGAAGCGGAAAACCCAACCGAGAGGAGAGCTTCCCATGGACAGAAAAGCAACGGCCGTCTGGCAAGGCACGCTGAAGGAAGGCAAGGGCACCCTCAACACGCAAAGCGGCGCGTTGAAGGATCTGCCCTATGATTTCAAGGCCCGTTTTCAGGATGAAAGCGGACGCTCGGGCACCAACCCGGAGGAACTTCTGGGCGCTGCGCACGCAGGCTGCTTCGCCATGCAGCTCTCGGCACTTTTGACCGAACACGGAACCCCGCCGGAAAAGCTGGAAGCAACTGCGGCGGTCACTGTCGGCGCCGCAGCTGGAGGTGGCTTTGAAATCAGCCGAAGCGCGCTGACGCTCAATGCCACGATCCCCGGCATCTCGGCAGAGGATTTCGAGGCCCTCGCGAACAAGGCCAAACAGTCCTGCCCGCTTTCGAAAGCTTTGGGCGCTATTGAAGTGACACTGGACGCAAAACTGGTCTGAACGACTTCACGTCAGGGAAATGATGAGCGGGTGCAAGCCCGCTTTTCTATTCGGGCAGGTGGCAGACCGCCTCGATATTGTGGCCGTCCGGATCAATGACAAAGGCGGCGTAATAGTCGGGATGATAATCAGTGCGCAGGCCGGGCTTGCCATTGTCTGTACCGCCGGCAGCGATGGCCGCTTCATAAAAGCGGTCGACCTCGGAGCGGGTCCCGGCCGAAAAAGCGACATGAAGCACGCCCTCAAGCTTCGCGCCCTTCTGCTTGCCGATCCAGAATTCGGGCTTGCCGTTACGGCCGTAGCCCACCCAATCGCCGAATTCCATTGCGCGGCTGATGCCGAGCGGCGCCAGTGCCGCATCATAAAAAGCCCGCGACTTGGGCATGCTGGAAATGTTGAAGCCGATATGATCGAGCATGATTGCCCTGTCTCCGATTATCTGTTCTCCAATGAGATATCGGCACTTCCATAAAGATCAAGCCTTGGCGAAGGCAGCCGGAGCCCCGATAATGAAAAAGGGGAAGATACAAATCTTCCCCTTTTTCAAAATTCCAGATCAGTCGCGCTACTAGAGCGTTTCATCTTTTGACGGAACCATAGGCATTTTCGAGATAGTTTTGGCATTCGGCGGGCTGGATGGTTTCGACCAGCCTGCCGATATGACGCAATGTGTCGTCGATGGTGCGCTTTTGTGCATTTCTCATCCAGTGTTTAATCTTGGAGAAGGCCTGTTCGATCGGATTAAGGTCCGGCGAATAGGGTGGCAGGAACCAGAGCCGCGCACCGGCTGATTTGATCAATTGGCGGATGGCTGCCGACTTGTGGCTGCCCAGATTATCCATGACGACGACGTCGCCTGGCTTGAGCACCGGCACCAACTGTTGCTCGACATAGGCGCAGAAGCACTGGCCGTTCATCGGTCCGTCGAAGACACAGGGTGCTGTAAGCCGATCGTTTCTCAAGGCACCCAGGAATGTCAGCGTGCGCCAGTGGCCATGCGGTGCAAATGCCCGCAGTCGCTTGCCTTTTGGACCCCAGCCCCTGATCGGCGACATGTTGGTCTTGATCCAGGTCTCGTCGATGAAGACCAGCCTTTCGGGATCAAGATGATTTTGCAGGGCCTTCCATCGCTGTCTTCTGCGAGCAACGTCGGCACGCGCCTGCTCAAGGGCGAACAGCGTTTTTTTTGAAGCGCAGCCCTTCGCTGCGAATGAATTCCCAGATCGTATTGTGCGAGACGGAAATACCGCGCTCGGACAGCTCCGCCTTCAGACCATGCAACGTCAGGTGCGGGTTCTCGGCGAGCCGTTGCACAATGATATCACGATGCGGTTCGAGTATCCGCTTGCGATGGCCGCCCATCTTGCCGGGATGAACCGATCCGGTCGCACGATGGCGCTGCGACCATTTCACGACTGAAGACGGGGCAATTGCAAACCGCGCCGCCACACAACGAACGCTTTCGCCGTCCAGGACGGTGGCAACAACACGTTCGCGAAGATCATTCGATATCGGTGCGGTCATCGGATGCTGGCCTCCATCCAGCCAGCATCAATGAATCAGAACAAAACTGATTTGGGAACCGCTGTCGATTCAGAAAAAAACGGAAACGCTCTAGACGCGGCGCTCGACCATCATCTTCTTGATTTCGGCAATCGCCTTGGCCGGATTCAGCCCCTTCGGGCAGGTCTGAGCGCAGTTCATGATCGTATGGCAGCGATAGAGCCGGAACGGGTCCTCGAGATTGTCGAGGCGCTCGCCCTTGGCTTCGTCGCGGCTATCGATCAGCCAGCGATAGGCCTGCAGCAACACGGCGGGCCCGAGATAACGGTCGCCGTTCCACCAGTAGCTCGGGCACGAGGTCGAGCAGCAGGCGCACAGGATGCATTCGTAAAGGCCATCGAGCTTCTGGCGGTCCTCATGGCTCTGCAGCCATTCCTTCTGCGGTTCCGGCGAAACCGTCTTGAGCCAGGGTTCGATGGAACGGTGCTGGGCGTAGAAATTGTTGAGGTCCGGCACGAGGTCCTTCACCACCGGCATATGCGGCAGCGGATAGACCTTGATGACGCCCTTGATGTCGTCCATGCCCTTGGTGCAGGCCAGCGTGTTCGCGCCGTCGATATTCATGGCGCAGGAACCGCAAATGCCTTCACGGCACGAACGGCGCAGCGTCAGCGTCGGGTCGATCTTGTTCTTGATATAGAGAAGACCATCCAGCACCATCGGGCCGCAATCGTCGCGATCGACATAATAGGTGTCGATGCTCGGATTGGCGTCGTCGTCTGGCGACCAGCGATAGATACGGAATTCCGTGACGCGCTTGGCGCCATCAGGACGGGGCCAGGTCTTGCCCTCCTGAATGCGGGAATTCTTGGGAAGTGCGAGTTCAACCATTGCTCTTTCCCTTGATTAGTAAACGCGCTTCTTCGGCGCAATCTTGGCGAGGCTGATGCCGCCTTCCTCTTCCGTCGTCAACGGATCGAGA
>Ga0182748_1001678_pt1 | contig 21237 bp, 22 predicted proteins | sample eDN3rd37CKraftOP_FD_128877 | JGI IMG/M metagenome (GOLD analysis project Ga0182748, IMG submission 128877) | Enriched Organic Plus compost microbial communities from Emeryville, California, USA - eDNA 3rd pass 37_C Kraft OP (version 2) (version 2) ...
ATACATGTGGCTGACGTTCTCGACCAGGATTTGTGCGGGCGCGTTCATGATACCCATGAAACGTCCCTAACGGCGCGCGCGTGTCAAGCGTTCATGCGGAAGTTCGAACGCAATTTCCGACCGGCCCATGGCTTCTGTCCTATGATGTAGGACAGTTTCCCGGCCATGTCGCCAAACCGCGCATCGTAGGCTCACACGAGCCGGGCGGCCTCGGCATGGATGCGCAGCAATGCCGGGATCGTCGCGGGATCGCGGCGCCCGAAGCCGCATTCGGTGGCGATGCCGAAATCGCTCACGAATTGCCGGGCCGCTTCGAGGCGCTTGCGCGTGCCTTCGAGTCCGTCGGTGTAGTGCACCAGTCCGAGGCAAAGCCGCGTCCCGGGGCTGAGCTTTAGCCCGCGCAGGGGAGCGAAATAGGCGGCGTCGGAACGGTCGCGCGGCACCGGCATGTGAATCTGGGTGATCGGACGCTCGAGCTGTCCCGCCAGGCGGTTGGCGTAGCCGACCATGTCGGCCATATCGGTCGGTTCCACCACATGGCGATGGCCGGCGTCGCCGTAACAGAAGTGAAACAGCAGATCGATGTCGGCCGGCACGTGCTCGGCCAGCCGGACGACGATGGCGGAGAAAGTCGCCTGCATTTCCTCTTTGGTCTTGCCGTATGGGCTCGGCTGATCGCGTTCGAGCCGGGCGAAGACCGCCGAAGCGATGTCGAACTGGATGGCCAATTGGTCGTGCGGTATCGCGGCTGCGATCTTGTCGATCTCGCGCAGCACGGCGTCGTTGTAAACGGGGTCGATGGCGCGCTGCAGGTCCTCCTGCACGAACAGCCAGATGACCGAATGCGCCGGGACGAGGTCGACCTGGAACTTCACCTGCGGCGGAATCTTGCCGGCGCGCTTGAGCGCGGCGAAGGTCTCGTAAGATCGCTTCGCGATGTCGGCGTAAAACAGATTGTCGAAGGAGACATCAGCGATCGACAGGCCCGGCTTGAGCCGGTAGCGGCGATGCTTGGCGGCGCGCCCGTGCAATTGGAAGGTTTCGGTCGAAAGCTCGAAGGCCGGATTGTCCCGGAATACGGGCTCGAGCCAGGTGATCCAGTCGAGCCGTTCGCCGGTTTCGCCGTCGGGCAGGGTCAGCAGGTGCGGCCCGAGCGCGGCGCTGACGGTCTCGAAGACGGTTGCCGCGTCGGCCATCGGCACGCTGCCGACGAGATACACGTTGCGCGCGCTCATGTCTCGCTCTCCTCGTTTCTCCCGCGGACGGCTCCCGCGCCGTTCCTTGACCGCGAATTGACGCCGCCCGTTCGATCATGTCCAATACGAACATCGTGGTTTTCCATAAACAGAAGTTATGACGATCGACCCGAGGCGGCTGCTCGAATTGCTCAGCATTGCCGAGTCCGGCTCGTTCACCAAAGCGGCCGCCGCACGGCGCGTGTCGCAGCCGGCACTGTCGAACAGCATGGCGGTGTTGGAAAAAGCGCTCGGCGTGCGCGTGCTCGAACGCGGCCGCGGCGGCGCGGTCCTCAATGATTACGGACGGCTGCTCGCTACGCATGCACAGGCGCTCGCCGCTCTGCTCGAGCGCGCCGCCGCCGACGTACGGCTGAAAGAGCAGGGACTGGCGGGGGCCTTGTCGATCGGCGCCTCGCCGCTCGCCTGTGTGGAACTGGTTCCGAATGCGGTCGCGCGGGTGATGCGCCAGAGCCCCAATATTCGGGTGGAACTCTACGAGCGCCCCGACGACCAACTGATGGATGGCCTACGTACCGGCGCCTTCGACGCGGTCGTCAGTCCCGCCGGCGCGCAAGACGATCCGGCCGACATCGCGTGCGAGACGCTCATGCAGGATGTCTCGGTCGTCATGGTCAGGCGGCGCCACCCCTTGGCGCTGCGGCGCAGCGTCACCCTCAAGGATCTGCGCACCGCACAATGGGTGTTTCCCAGCCCGCATACGGCGATGTGGCGCCATATCGAAGCACTGTTCGTGGCGGCCAATGTGCCGTGGCCGGCCAATTATGTAACCACCAATTCGGTTCTGGCCCTGCGCGCCCTCATCATGCGCAGCGACAGCGTGACCATCTCCTCACCCAATCTGATGAAGCTGGAATTGGCGGCCGGCCAGCTCGTCGCCATCCCGTTGCGCAAGCCGCGTTTCAAGCGCGAGATTGTCCTGCGCACAGGGCGGGTTCCGGCGCGGTCGCCCTTGCTGGAGCGCTTCGCCGCCGCGCTGCGGGCCGAAGCGGTCGCGCTGCGCGAACGGACTTGAACCCGTGCCGCCGCCGTCCTAATGGTCGCTCCATCAAAGTACCGCCCCCCGGCACAGCAAAAGAGGAAACGTCCGTGGCTCAATCGCTCACCGAAGCTCTGCGCGAGCTCGCGCTCGGCAATCGCATCGCCGCCAACGAGGGCGTGGTCGACACCTTCGGCCATGTCAGCATGCGCCACCCGGACAATCCCAATCGCTATTTCCTGTCGCGCTCGAGCTCGCCCGACATGGTGACGCCGGACGGCCTGATCGAATACGATCTCGATTCCGTGCCGGTGCGCGATCCCGGCGTTCCGCAGTATTCCGAACGCGTGATTCACGGCGAGATCTACAAGGCCCGGCCGGACGTAATGTCCGTGTGCCATCATCATTCGCCGTCGTTCATGCCGCTGATCGCGATCGGCGCCGACTATATCCCGATTTTTCACCTGGGCTCGGCCGGCGGCATCAAGCCGCCCTATTGGGATCAGCGTGACGAATTCGGCGATACGAATCTGCTCGTCGTGAAGCCGGAGGAGGGCGCCTCGCTCGCCCGCGCGCTCGGCCAGCATTCGATGGTGCTGATGCGCCGCCACGGCGCGACGGTGATCGGCGTCAGTGTGCGGGAATGCGTGTACCGCTCCGTGCAGACCTGCCGTAATGCCGAGTACCAGGTGCGCGCCATGGCGATCGGCGGAAACATCGCCTCGCTGTCGCCGGGAGAAACGGAACTCTGCGGCGATGTCATCGGCAAGACCACCGGGGTCACGCGCTCCTGGGATTCCTGGGCGCTGCGCGTCGCCAGGGCCGGCGGTTTTGACGCCAAGGCGTAGGTATCGCCGTCGGCGCGCGCCATAAAGAAGCGGCGCCGAAATTTACACTTTCCCCGCGGCCGGCAGTCGGTGTTGAATGCCGGCGGCGGGGAGACGCAATTTTTACGAATACGAACACTCAAACGCCTGTAACAAGGGGAGGAAGAGTATGAAATCGTTCAAATCCATCGCGGCTGCGCTGGGGATCATGGTCCCGCTCGCGCTTGCCGCCGCTCCGGCCTCGGCCGAGGACTCGCTCAAGGTGGCGATTGGCCAGATCAACAACTGGGAAAACCAGGCGCCGACGCTCGGCCAGGACGCCGGCATCTTCAAGAAGCACGGCCTGGTGCTTGAGAATGTCGGAACGCAGGGCGCGGGCGAAACCATCCAGGCGGTCATTTCGGGCTCGGCCGATATCGGCGCCGGCGTCGGCGCGGCCGGCGTCATGCGCGCCTTCTCGCGGGGGGCGCCGGTGCGCATTCTGGCACCGGCCTTCACCGGCACCGGCGACCTCTATTGGTACGTCAAGGCGGATTCGCCGATCAAGAGCCTGAAGGACGCGACCGCCTCGAATACGATCGCCTATTCGACCAACGGCTCCTCGTCGAACAACATCGTGGTCGCCTTCGTCAACGAACTGGGCGCCAAGGCCAAGCCGACCGCGACCGGCGGTCCGGCCGCGACGCTCACCGCGGTGATGTCGGGCCAGGTCGACATCGGTTGGGCGGCTCCGCCCTTCGGCCTGAAGGAACTGAAGGAAGGCAAGATCCGCATCGTCGCGCACGGCAGCGACGTGCCCTCGCTGCGCGGTCAGACCGTGCGCACGCTGATCGTCAATCTGAACTCGCTCAAGACCAAGCACGACGCGATCATGCGCTTCATGGATGCCTATCGCGAGTCGGTCGACTGGATGTATTCCGATCCCAAGGCGGTCGAGATGTATTCCAAGAAGATCAACCGTCCGGTCGAAATGCTGAAGGAATCGATGGCGAAGTTCCAACCCAAGGAAGCACTGCAGTCCGATCACTTCGCCGACCTCGATGGCGCGGTGCGCGACGCGGTCAAGCTGAAGTTCCTCGCCAGCCCGCTGACCAAGGAACAGCTTTCCGAACTGATCCAGATTCCGCCGGTGAAAAAGTAACCGGGTCCCGCCGATCGGCTTGAAAGAGAACGGACCGCCTCACCGGCGGTCCGTTTTTTTTGGGGCGCGCGGCGGGCGCGAGAGCGGCGCAGGAGCGGCGCTTCAGGCGGCGCCGTCATTTGATCGGGTGCAACGGAGCGCGATCATCGCCATTCGACCATGGCGCGGATGCTGGTCCGGTTGAGATGGACGCGCTGGTCCACGAACTCGACCGTGGCGAGCGGGAGAAAATGGCGCATCCCGTCGCCGGTGCCGCTCTTGAGACGGAGTTCGATGCCGTTTTCGATGCCGTCGACGATGCCGACGAACTCGCCGTCATTGCCGACGACCTCCATGTCCGGCTTGATCTGGTCGGGGTTCACCATGGTGTTCTCCGCTGCGGGCCGAGGTTCCATTGCCGTGTGCGTTCTACAGCAAGGAACCCGGTTCGGCGGCGGAAGGTTCCCCCGGCGCCCGCGGTGACGTGGGCGCCGAGGTGCGGCGCTGGCGGCGGCTTTGCGTCTTGCGCCGCGGGCGTTGCCGCCTAGTGCCGCGCTTTCACGGCGCTGATGGCTTCGAGCATGGCGGCGCGGCCGGACTTCAGCGTATCGCGTACGCCCTCGTCCTTGCCGATCGCGCCCATCTCGCGCTGGCGCTTGACGGTCGAGTCGACCATCAGCGGATCGAGGCCGAGCTCGCGCAAGGTCGCCGCCGATTCTTCCATTTCCGCCGCGCGCCGCTCGCCGTGGCTCGCCATGCGTTCGATGTTGTAGTCGGCGATCTTGACCCAATCGAGCGTGGGATAATTGTTCTTGAGCGAGACGGTGACTTCCTCCAGCACGCCGGCGCGCGTGGCGGCGAGGAAGCATTCGAGCGTGAGCGCCTCGAGGCCCTTGATCATCACGCTGCGGATCATCTTGATGGCGGCGGCCTGGCCGGTGTCGGCGCCGACCACTTTGAGCTGCATCTCCAATTCGCCGAGCAGCGGCGAAATCTCTTCGGCATGCGGGCCGGCGATCAGCAGCGGGGTTTTGTGGCGCAGGGGATGGATCGGCGCGATCACCGCCACGTCGACATAGCGGGCACGGCCGTCGAGCAGCTTCGCCGTCTCCTGCTTGCGCCCGGGCGAGACCGAATTGATGTCGAGATACCAGGGGTTGCCCTTGAGATGGGAGACGACCGAGCGCGCCGCCTCCAGGCTCGAGGCGGCGGTCACCGCCGAAATCACCATGTCGGTTTCCGCGACCGCATCGGCGGCCGAGGCCGCGAGCCGCACGCCCATCTTCTCGCCCTCGGCCTTCAGCCGCTCACCTCTTTCCTCCGGGAACAGGATGTCCCAGGCGGCGATCTGTTCGATGCCGGCGTCGCGCAGGCCGGAGGCGATCGCCTGGCCGGCCTCGCCGAAACCGATGAAGGAAACGCGCGGGGTATTGTGACGAGTCATCGTGGATCCTTGGGCTTTTCAGTTCGATATTGCGCGAACGGGTGTGTTCGGGCGGGCAATTTAGGTTGTTTCGGCACCCGCGTCAGCGGGGGCGCGGCTCCTATAGCATGTCCAGCGGTTCGGGGCTGCGCGGCGGTGGAAAGGCGCGGTCGAGTGTGACGAAATCGTCGTGCGTGAGCAACAGGTCGAGCGCCTTCAAATCTTCCTCCACATGCGCAAGCGTCGCCGCCTTGGGGATGACGATCACGTCGTCATGCCGCATCGCCCAGGCCAGGGCAACCTGCGCCGGCGTGGCGCCGTGGCGGCTCGCGACCTCGCGCAGGGCGGGGTGGCCGAGGAGCCGGCCCTGCTCGATCGGCGAATAGGCCATGACCGGTATCGCATGCTGGCGGCACCAGGGCATCAGGTCGAATTCGATGCCGCGCCGGGTGAGATTGTAGAGCACCTGGTTGGTCGCGACCGCCTTGCCCTCGGGCGCCTTCCATAATTCGCCCAGGTCGGCGATGTCGAAATTACTCACGCCCCAGTCCAAAATCTTCTCGGCCTCGGCCAGTTCCTGGAACGCCTCGATGGTGTCGTCGAGCGGCACCGAGCCACGCCAGTGCAGAAGATAGAGGTCGATGCGGTCGGTCTTCAGCCGCCGCAGACTGCGCTCGCAGGCGGCGATGGTGCCGCGCCGGCTGGAATGCTCGGGCAGCACCTTGCTGACGATGAACACGTCGTCGCGGCGGGCGCCCACCGCTTCGGCGACGATATGCTCGGCTTCGCCGTCGCCATACATTTCCGCCGTATCGATGAGGCGGATGCCGAGGTCGAGCCCGTGCCGCAGCGCCTCGACCTCGGCCTTCCGGTGTCGCGCGTCCTCGCCCATGCGCCAAGTGCCGAGCCCGAAGGTCGGGATGTCGGCGCCGGAGGGCAGGCGGGTGGTGGGGATCGCGGGCATGCTGTCACACCGTTTTTGAATGGCGGCCGATGAGCTGCATGAACGATTGCTGCAAGGGCGCGCTCAGCCGCGCGGCGCCCTCCTGGAACAGGTTGCGCCATTCTTTCCCATGTTTATAGGCCTCGTCCCAGGCTGCCTTCAGTTGATGCGGTCGCATTTGTACGAGAACGGTCAGCAAGGCTTCCGCCTGACGCAGGTCCTTGTCGCGCTTGGCCGCGCCCTCCGGCCGACGGTCAGCTTGTGGATGGCGTGGCGTTGCGGCGCGGGAACATTCACATAGACGCCCGCGCCATACAACGGCGCCGCCGGTTCCAAAGCGCGTCATACGCAATCCGCGGATCGCGTATAACCGACGCGGGGAGGGCTACTTGTGCCTTACCTCCGGCGTTCCGTGAGTGTGGAACGACTCGATTGTCTTCAGACCCCACGCCTGGCCCTTCTTGCGCTCCTCTTCGGTCCAGGTGATCGGTTTCCAATCGGGCGCGAGCACCAGCCGAGCGCCGGCATTCGCTACCTCGACGCGGTTGCCGCCCGGCTCGTAGACGTAGAGGAAAAAGGTCTGCTGGACGGCGTGCTTGTGCGGGCCGGTCTCGATGAATACGCCGTTCTCGAGGAACACGTCGGCGGCGAGCAGCACCTCCTCGCGCGAATTGAGCGCGTAGGTGACGTGGTGGAAGCGGCCCTTGCTGCCGGTGTGGTCGCGCGTATAGGCGAAATCGTAGGACTTGTTGGTGGCGGTGAGCCAGATGCCGGCCTCGCTGCCGTCGTTCATTACGATGCGTTCGGTGAGCCGGAAGCCGAGATAATCCTCGAAGAACTTGCGGCAGCCGGAAATGTCGGCCGCCAGGCCGTTGAAGTGATCGAGACGGCGCACATTGCAGCCGCGCGCCGGGAAACGTTGCGCCTGGTTCTTGAGCGAGGGCTTGAGCTCGGGCGGCGCTTCGTACCATTCGGTGTCGTAGTAGAGCTCGATCACGTGCCCGTCCGGATCCTTGCAGACGAAGGTCTTGCCGTGGCCGAGGTCGCCGTCGGTCCAGCCGACATCGAAGCCGGAGCCCTTGAGTGCGGCCGCGCGGCGTTCCAGCGCCTGCGGCGAGCGGGTGCGGAAGGCGGCATGCGCCATGCCGTTGCTCTTGGACGCGGTCAACTTGAGCGAATAGCGCTCGTAGTCGTCATAGGCGCGCAGGTAGATACTGTCGCCCCTCTCGCCGGAGAGCGTCATGCCCATCACGTCGATGAAGAAACGCGCGCTCTTGTCGAACATGGGGGTCAGCAATTCGAGATGACCGAGATGCGCGATGTCGCAAATGGGTTCGGCTTGCATTGACGTCCTTCGTGGGCTTGTCGTGCTGTTGGATCAATTCTGGCGGTCGGCCCGGCCGAAAACCAGAACCATATTGTTGGCCGGCATCGGCACGATGTCATCGAGCGCGAGGCCGCTGCTGTGGGCGAGCGCGCGCAGGTCGGCAATGTCGCGCACGCCCCAAGCGGGATTTTCCACGCGCAGGGAGGCGTCGAACTCGGCATTGCTCGGCGCGGTATGCATCCCGTCGCGCATGAACGGCCCATAGACGAACAGTCGGCCGTCGGCCCGCAGGAAGCGGCCGGCGCCCGCGATCAGGTTCTCGGTTACCGTCCAGGGCGAGATATGCAGCACGTTGATGCAGAGCAGGCCGGCGAGCGGACTGCCGGATCCCGCATCCGCCGTCCAGCTCCAGCCGGTATCGGTGAGGTCGATGCGCTGCGGCGCGCGCAGGTTGGGGAGCGCTTCGTGCCGCCGCCAGGCCTCGATGCTGGTCAGATGAGTCTCGTAGATATCGCTCGGCCACCAGGTGAGCTGCGGCGTCCGCCGCGCGAATGTGACGGCGTGCTGTCCGGTGCCGCTGCCGAGCTCGAGCATATTGCCGGTGCGCTCGCGCAGAAATCCGGATATCGCTTCCCAGATCGCCTCATGATTGCGCTGGAACGCGGGCGCCTGCAGCCGCCCGTCGGGCGTGGGCGGCGTTCCGGTCTTTCCGAAGTCGACGACGTAGCGGGCCATTGGTTGCAACACGAACGGATTTGACGACAACGCCATTAGGCATGGTGGAGCACGGCCGTCAAAGCCCAATTGCCCGATCCGGCTGGGAATAATTGGGCCGCTTCGTTGTCTTTACGGGGGTGATCGGGCAAGATCGGTGACCAAGTGGGCCAGGCGCGGGCTTGTTCAGGTAATTCCTGGATCGGGTCGCGGCTGAAAGGCCCCGAAGCCGTCCGTGAATGGTGCGGCATAAACAGCAAGGGAGGATGATGATGCGAAAGGCTTATTTGGCCCTGGCGGCGCTTGCTGCCGCCGCGCTGGTGGTGCCTTCGGCAGCGCAAGCCCAGAACAGCAAGCTGGTGGTTGGGATGCCGACCACGCCGCCCAACGTCGTGCATATGCCGGTGCTGATTGCGCAGGACCTCGGCCTGTTCAAGAAATACGGCGTCAATGTCGAAACCATCGCACTCGACGGCGGCGTCAAGGTGTTCCGCGCCATGCTGGCCGGCAATCTGGACGTCGCGCAGGCGCCGGCGGCGCTGACCGAAGTCGGTATTTCCAAGGGCTCGCAGGTCAAGGCGATCCTGGCGACACTGGCCAAGTTCGAAGCCTCGATGGTCGTGCGCGATAACATCAAGACGATGGCCGACCTCAAGGGCAAGCGCATCGGCATCCAGCAGCCCGGCGGGTTCGCCGATATTCTCAGCAAGACCGTGCTGCGCGCCGCCAAGATCGATCCCAAGGACGTCAACTTCGTCAGCATCGCGACCGAGGACGTGCCGGCGCTGGTCGCCGACCAGGTCGATACCGCGATCCTGCATGTCGAGCAGGAAATGCAGGCCAAGGAGAAAGTGCCCTCGCTGCACGCGATCGCGCGGCTGTGGGAACTGCAGCCCAAGCAGCTTTACACCGTCTATGCGGTGAAGGAGTCCACCATCAAGGAAAAACCGGCCGCGCTGGAAGGGTTCGTCAAGGCGGTGATCGAGGCGACCCGCATCATGTACAGCGATAAGGCCAAGGTCATGCCGATCATCGTCAAGCACACCGGTTACCCGGAAAAGATCGTATCGCAGACCTACGATCTGCTGGCGAAGAGCTGCATCTGGGACGCCAATACCGGCCTTTCGCCGGAGCGCGTCAACTTCACCGCCGCGCTGATGACGAAGGTCGGCAATATCGAGAAGGGCAAGACCCCGAGCTACGACCAGATCGTCGACAAGACCTTCGCGGAGAAGGCGATCAAGGAACTCGGCGTTTGGAATGGTCCCGTCTGCCCGACGGCGGCATTCTAGCGTTGCGTCTTTGGACGGTCTTGATCCTTCATCCTAAGGCGGCTTCGCGCGGCGAAGCCGTCGAAGGATGACGGGAACTCACCCCTCGGCCGGCGCCCTTCGAGGACCGCGCTTTGCGCGGCGTCCTCCGGGCGACGGAGACAGCGCCGGAATCATTTCAATCGGAGCCCATGCATGAGCGTCGCCCATCCCGTCCAGACCACCCCGCTCGCGGCCAAGGCTTCGACGGCCGAAGCGAGGCCCTGGTGGCAACGTCCGGCGGTTTTTCGTTACGGTTTCCTGGCCCTGATTCTGGTTGTCTGGCAAATCATCGGACCGCAAATCAGTCCGATCTTCTTCACCTATCCGAGCAAGATCGCGGTGGCCTTCTATCTGCTGACCGTCAACGGCGATCTGCCCTACTATCTGGCGCAGAGTCTCGAGGTCATGTTCTATGGCCTGCTGACGGCGGTCGTGGTCGGCATCCCGCTGGCGGTGGCGATGGCGCGGGTACGCTGGCTCGACTGGGCACTCGATCTGCCGATCAACGCTCTCTATGCGACGCCCATGGTCGCGCTGGTGCCGCTCCTGGTTCTGTGGTTCGGCATTTACCTCAAGGCCAAGATCATCGTCGTGTTCTTGTTCGCGGTCTTCCCGATCCTGATCAACACCTATCAGGGCGTGCGCGAATGCGACAAGAACATGTTGGAAGTTGCGCGCTCGTTCCGCTCCAACGAATGGCAGATGTGGCGCGACGTGCTGCTTCCATTCGCGGTGCCGTTCATCGCCGCCGGCATCAGGCTGGCGATCGGACGCGGGCTGGTCGGCATGGTGGTGGCCGAGTTCTACACCACGATTTCGGGCCTCGGCTTCATGATCACGCGCTATGCGAACAATTTCGAAATGGACAAGACCTTCGTGCCGGTCATCGTGCTGATGGTGCTCGGCGTCTCGCTCACCACCGGCCTGAAGGCGCTCGAGCGGCGCATCGCGCCGTGGAGCCACGCCAACCGCTAGCGCGGCGTGCACATCGGTCAAAAATGAAAGAAGCCGCCGTCACCGGCGGCTTCTTTTTCGTACGCACGGCCGGCGCGGACGATTATTTCAGCTGGGTCGAGATGCTGGTGAACTTGGTGTTCAGGGTCGAGCCCAGCGTATTGACGACCGCGATGATCGCGACCGAGATGCCGGCGGCGATCAGACCGTATTCGATAGCCGTCGCACCGGATTCGTTCTTGAGGAACGCAACGATCTTGGACATGTGTTACCCACTCCCATAGAAACAGTGGCGGCACCATACCGTTGCCCCGTTAAAAATGCCTTCTAACGGCATGCCTGCGATTGTTGGGATGGTTAGAAAAGCGTTACGTCCCGGCGCTTTCGGGCCGGCCAAAAAAGAAGCCGCCGTTGGCCGGCGGCTTCCACTAGGTCAGCTCAGTAGACAGCGGCTTACTTCAGCTGGGTCGAGATGCTGGTGAACTTGTCGTTCAGGCTCGAGCCCAGCGTGTTGACGACCGCGATGATCGCGACCGAGATGCCGGCGGCGATCAGACCGTATTCGATCGCGGTGGCTCCCGATTCATTCTTCAGAAACGCAACAAGCTTGGACATTGGACACACTCCCATTGAGTTCGACACGGCGAAGGTATTGGGGGCGTGTTAAGAACTTGTTCCAAAGCAAAGTGCAAAGCGGTGCAAGCTCGTTAAATTTCCGTTGATGGATTCGCAAAAAAACTGCGGCGATTTGCAGCAAGACTGACGAAAAACGCGCGCGCCGCGCTCGTCCGCATGCGATTCCGGCGCGAACAACGGGATCGCCACCGGAATCGGCCGCTTCGGCCGGCCGATCGCCGACAGGTGTCGCCGGCGCGCGGAATCCGGATCGCGGCCGGCACAGGCGCGTTCGCGGCCGGGCTTCTTAAGAGGATGTTAGGTCTGCCGACGGGATTTGTGGCCGTGGCACTGGACGCGGCCCAGGACATGCGGCGGGCGGTGCAACACCCTCGCAAGAAGGTGTTGCGCGCCGTTGGTGAAATCAGGTCTCCGCTGGCGTCGGGGTGGGGCGGAAGTCTTGCTGCCCAGTCGTCATGCGCGCCAGAATATCGGGGTTGCGCCGTTACACGTCTTCCGGGTTGTCGACGTAGCGCAAGCCCGCCTTCGCCAGCGCCTCGCGCATCTTGTACATGTCGAGGCCGAGTTCGCCGGAAGCCAAGCGCTTGCGTTTGCCGTCCTCCTCGTCGTGTCGCTTCTGCGCCTTCTGCGCCGTCTCGACCGCGAGCTTCTTCGGGATGACGACGACGCCGTCATCATCGGCCACCACCAGGTCGCCCGGCTCCACGTTCACGCCGGCGCAGACGACCGGAATATTGACCGCGCCCAGCGTCGCCTTGACCGTGCCCTTGGCCGAGATCGCGCGCGACCAGACCGGGAAACCCATCTCGTGCAGCGCCTTCACGTCGCGGCAGCCGGCGTCGATGATCAGCCCTTTGACGCCGCGGGCGTGCAGCGACGTCGCCAGCAGTTCGCCGAACATGCCGTCGGTATTGTCGGCCGTGCAGCCGAGCACGACAATGTCGCCCTTCTGGCACTGCTCGACCGCGACATGGATCATCCAGTTGTCGCCGGGTTGGGCGAGAATGGTGACGGCGGGGCCGGCGATCTGCGCGCCCGGCCAGATCGGCCGCATATAGGGTTTCATCAGGCCGGAGCGGCCGAGCGCCTCGTGCGCGGTGGACACGCCGAGCGCTTCCAGTGTGGCGACGGCATTGTTGTCGGCGCGTTGGATGTTGCGGACGACGACGGGTTTCATGGTTCGGTTTCCTCTTGTTGCTTCGTCGATCCGTCATCCTGAGGTGCGAGCGCAGCGAGCCTCGAAGGATGACGGGCACCGCCTCGGCCGTTCGTCCCTCGAGGCCCGGTCTTCGGCCGAGCACCTCGGGACGACGGAGAGAGGCTGCAGCTTCATCCCAGCTCGAATTCCACCGTCGGGAAAAGCCGCTGATAGGCCTCGCCATAGGTCATCGGCACGCCGGTGTTGCGCGAACCCTGGATGCCGCGGTTGAGCGCGACCCGTTCGTAATAGTGCCAGAGGTGTTTCTGGGCGGCGAGGATCTGGAAGGCCTTGTATTTGGTCTCCCAAACTTCGTCGATCTTGAGGATCACCTGCGGCTTGAAATTGCACTGCTCGGGCTGGTGCGGCTCGAACAGGAGCACCGGCGGCGCCGAATACTTGTACTTGGCGCCCGGCTTGTGACCCATGGCCTGCGCGACCACGCGCGTCTCCTGCGCGAAATGCGCGGCGTTCGGGTGGTCGAAATTGTAGGGGTCTTCCAAGGCATGCGTGAGCACGAAGGCCGGATTGAGTTCGCGGTAGATGTCGACCATGCGGTCGAAATGAGCCTCGGTGAGCTTGAGCGGATAGTCGCCGCAGTCGAAGAACTCGATTTCGGCGCCGAGCAGGGCGGCCGCGCGCTCGGCCTCGTCCTTGCGTCCGGCCTTCACGCTTTCGAGCGTGGCGCCCGCTTCCTTCCAGGCGAACTGGCTCTCGCCGCGCTCGCCGAAGGACAGGCATACGATCTTCATCTTGTAGCCCTTCATGGCATGCAGCGCGATGGCGCCGCCCGCGCGCCAGACGAAATCGCCCGGATGGGCGGAAATGACGAGCCCGGTCTTCTGTTCGGCCATGACGTTTGCAAACTCCGTGTTGGTAGGATGGGTTCAGCCGTACGGCATCAGAAGCCGCCGTGACGGGCGGCTTCGATGGCCTGTTTCAAGAGCGATACGAAATTGGTCAGGTGCTTGCGCATTGCGGCTTCCGCCGCGTCGGGGTCGCGCGCGCACAGCGCATCGACGATGGCGCGGTGCTCGGCGAGCGAGGATTGCGGGCGGCCGGGCAGCAGGATGACGCGATATTGCAGCCGCACCAGATGCGAGCGCAGCGTGGAGAGGATGCGGCTCGCGGTGGCGTTACCGGCGATGCGGTGAATTTCCCGGTGCAGCGCGCCATTGCAGCGCGAGAAGGCGAGATCGTCGGTCTCCTTCACCGCGCGGCGCATGTCGGCTTCGATCGCGCGCAGCGCCTTGCGGTCGGCCTCGCTCACGCGTGCGGCCGCCTGGCGTGTCACCATGGCCTCGATGGCGAGTCGCGTTTCGGCGATCTCCAGCGCTTCCGCGTCGGTGATGGCGCGCACGCGCGCGCCCCGGTTCTTCTCGCGCACCACCAGGCCTTCCTGGTCGAGCATCGCGAGCGCGGTGCGGATATGGGCGCGGTTGACGCCATAGGCGCTGGCGAGGTCGGCCTCGACCAGCCGCTCGTTCGGCATCAACTGCCCGCGCGTGATCGCCTCGCGCAGGCGCGCGGTGATGTCGGTAGCGGTGGCTCGGGCAGGGCGCGGCATCGCGGGGCCGGATCTCGTCGTCCACAATTTGGTTATCCAGATTGTTGACAATCTGGCGGCAAGGGTCAAGCTGATGCGGGCCGCGACGATGGATTTTACCGGGATTTCCCTGCATATGACCGACGCCACCACGCTCCGTATCGCCATCGGCGACTATCCGCACACGCGGCCGCTCAAGCGCGGCGAGATCGTCTCGCCCTGGCTCAAGCTCGACTTCGTCGAGGTCAAGCCGATGCACAAGGCGTTCAAGCCGATGGTGCGCGAGCATGCCTTCGATGCCAGCGAACTGGCGCTCACCACCTATTTGCAGGCCAAGGCCTACGACAAGGGCCTTGTGCTGCTTCCGGCGGCGATGCTGTCGCGCTTCCAGCACGGCACCATGCTCTATAACAGCGCGCGTGGGACGCTGCGGCCCAAGGACCTCGCCGGCAAACGTATCGGGGTGCGCTCCTACAGCCAGACCACCGGCGTCTGGATTCGCGGCATTCTGGAGAATGACTACGGCGTCGATTTCTCGAAGGTGCAGTGGGTGACCTTCGAGGACGGTCATGTCGCCGAAGCGAAGGATCCGCCGGGCGTCATCCGGGCCCGCGCCGACCAGGACATCACGCAGATGCTGATCGACGGCGAGCTCGATGCCGCCATCTACGGCGCGGCCATGCCGGACGATGCCCGGCTGAAGAGCGTGGTCGCCGATCCGGACGGTGATGCCAAGGCCTGGTACGCAAAATATGGCTTGGTGCCGGTCAACCACATGGTCGTGGTGACGGACGAGCTGAAGCGCGGCAATCCGGCGGCGGTGGCCGAGCTCTATCGACTGTTGGAAGAGAGTAAGCGCGCCGCCGGCGTGCCGGCAGGCGGCATCGATACCGCGCCTTTCGGCCGCGAAGGCAACCGGCCGTGCTTGGAGTTGCTTATTTCTTATGCGGTCCAGCAAGGGCTGATTCCGCGCCGCATGAGCGTGGATGAACTTTGGTAACCCTCGCAGCCGCGGTTTTGCCGAGGAATTAGGATAGTCGGCCCGATCATTGGCGCAGAAACAGCCAAATTTGCTCAAAAAATAATCGGTTCCATTTGACTGAAAACTAGGCATCGCCCCCGGGTGGGGCGATTTCCATTTGAAAGCAACAGCTTGTGCGCCCTGTCGCCGCTTGGCACAGGCCTTGCGAAACCTGCGTTGCGCCAAAGGTCGCCGGGCCGGGGAGCGCGTCACAATGCAGGGGCTTCGCTCATGTTTAAATCACTGAAAGTAAAGACAAATCCGCCCATGTCGCGGCGCTGGCTGCTGGCTGCCGCGGCCGGTCTGACGCTGGCTGCCGCGGGGGTGCAAGGCGCCAACGCCGCCGACACCATTAAGGTCGGCATTCTCCATTCTCTTTCCGGCACCATGGCCATCAGCGAGACCACGCTGAAGGACGTGATGCTGATGCTGATCGACGAGCAGAACAAGAAGGGTGGTCTGCTCGGCAAGAAGCTCGAGCCGGTCGTGGTCGATCCGGCCTCGAACTGGCCGCTGTTCGCCGAAAAGGCGCGCGAACTGATCTCGAAGGACAAGGTCGCGGTCGTGTTCGGTTGCTGGACCTCGGTGTCGCGCAAGTCGGTGCTGCCGGTGTTCAAGGAGCTCAATTCGATCCTGTTCTATCCGGTGCAGTACGAGGGCGAGGAATCGGAACGCAACGTCTTCTATACCGGTGCGGCTCCGAACCAGCAGGCCATTCCGGCCGTCGACTATCTGATGAGCAAGGACGGCGGCTCGGTGAAGCGCTGGGTGCTGGAAGGCACCGACTACGTCTATCCGCGCACCACCAACAAGATCCTCGAGGCCTATCTGAAGGCGAAGGGCGTCAAGGACGAAGACATCATGATCAACTACACGCCGTTCGGCTTCTCCGACTGGCAGACCGAAGTGTCGAAGATCAAGGCCTTCGGTTCGGCCGGCAAGAAGACGGCGGTGGTCTCCACCATCAATGGCGACGCCAACGTGCCGTTCTACAAGGAACTCGGCAACCAGGGCATCAAGGCGACCGATATTCCGGTCGTGGCGTTCTCGGTCGGCGAAGAAGAGCTCGCCGGTCTCGACACCAAGCCGCTGGTCGGCCATCTCGCCGCCTGGAACTACTTCGAGTCGATCAAGAACAAGGCCAATGCCTCCTTCATCAAGGAATGGCATGCCTTCACCAAGAACCCGAAGCGCACCACCAACGACCCGATGGAAGCCCACTACATCGGCTTCAACATGTGGGTGAAGGCGGTCGAGAAGGTGAAGTCGACCGACGCCGACAAGGTGATCGACGCGCTGCCCGGCATCAAGCAGGCCAACCTGACCGGCGGCGTTTCCACCATGCTGCCGAACCACCACATCACCAAGCCGGTCTTCATCGGCGAAATCCGCGCCGACGGCCAGTTCGACGTGGTCTGGAAGACCAAGGGTCTGGTGCCGGGCGACGCTTGGTCCGATTACCTGCCGGGCTCGAAGGACCTCGAAGCCGACTGGGTCAAGCTCAAGTGCGGCAACTACAACAAGGTCACCAAGAAGTGCGGCGGCCAGGGCTCCTGATCGCCTGACGTCCATCGCCGGAGGCGGCGGGCGTTCCGCCGCCTCCCTTCGACCCAAATTCCTTGCCGGGGATTGACTGGAATGCGCAGCTTCTGCAGCCGCATATTGGCGTTGCTGTTTGTGATCGGCGTTTCTGTCGCCGCAGCGACCGCCGCCCATGCCGGTCCCTACGAGGACGCGCTCGCGGGCTTCGTGACCGACGACTTCAGCGACACCGCCGATGCCATTAACGCGGTGGTCGCCTCCGGGGACGCGCGCGCGGCCAAATTGCTCGAGGCCTTGCAGGACGGAAGGCTGATGTTCTCGGCCGAGAACAAAAAGGTCTTCATCAAGGACAAGAACGACAAGCTGACCGACGCCGCCACGGGCGCGACGGTCGCCACGCCGCCCGACGATACCGACAATGTCCGGCTCAACAATCGCGTGCGCGGACTTCTCGACGCTGCAATCGGCAGCCTCACGCTGATGGCCAAGGAGCCGGCGCGCCGGCTGGAAGCGGCCCAGGCCGTGTTCAAGTCTCGCAATGCGAGTGCGCTGCCGGCCCTCGAAAAGGCGATTGCCGCCGAAACCGATTCCAAGGTGAAGCGGGCGCTCAACGAGGCGCGCGCCGCGATCCTGATCGGGCAGGCCGATGCCAAGCTCGAGGACCGCATCGACGCGGTCGCCGTCATCCGCGATCGCGGCGATCAGGATGCGCTGGCGCTGCTCAACGGCGTGCCGGGCGATGCGCCGCCGAAGCTCAAGGCCGTGGTAACGTCCGCCATCGGCTCGGTGCAGCACACGCTGGCGATCTGGGGCATGGTGCAGAACGCCTGGTATGGGCTGTCGCTCGGATCGGTGCTTCTGCTCGCCGCGATCGGGCTCGCCATCACCTTCGGCGTGATGGGCATCATCAACATGGCGCATGGCGAGATGGTCATGCTGGGCGCCTATACCACCTTCGTGGTGCAGGAACTCATTCGCGCGCACAGCCCGGCCTTGTTCGACTACTCGCTGTTCATTGCGGTGCCGCTTGCCTTTCTCGTGTCCGGCGCCGCCGGCGTCATCGTCGAGCGCAGCATCATCCGCTTTCTCTACGGCCGTCCGCTCGAAACGCTGCTCGCCACCTGGGGCCTGTCGCTGATCCTGCAGCAGGTGGTGCGCACCATCTTCGGGCCGACCAACAAGGACGTCGGCAATCCGTCCTGGATGAGCGGGGCCTTCGATCTCGGCGGCATCACCATCACCTACAACCGGCTCTGGATCGTCGTGTTCACGCTGGCCGTGTTCGTGGCGTTGCTCGCGATGCTGCGCTTCACGCGGCTGGGGCTGGAAATGCGCGCGGTCACGCAGAACCGGGCGATGGCCGCCTGCATGGGCATCCGCACCGCGCGCATCGACGCGCTCACCTTCGGGCTCGGCTCGGGGATCGCGGGTATCGCCGGTGTGGCGCTGTCGCAGATCGACAACGTTTCGCCCAATCTCGGCCAGGGTTACATCATCGACAGTTTCATGGTGGTGGTGTTCGGCGGGGTCGGCAATCTGTGGGGCACGCTCGTCGGCGCGCTCACGCTCGGCATCGCCAACAAGTTCCTCGAGCCATTCGCCGGCGCCGTGCTCGGCAAGATCGCGATCCTGGTGCTTATCATCCTGTTCATCCAGAAGCGTCCACGCGGCATGTTCGCGCTCAAGGGCCGGGCGGTGGAGGCATGAGGATGATGACGTTCCACGCACTCGGCGCGATTCCCCTCCACCCGCGAGCTCTTGCGAGCGGCGGGGAGGGGTTAGGGGTGGGGGGCGCTTTCTTGCCCTCTCGCTTGTTGCTTGGTGCTTTCCCCCCACCCCCGACCCCTCCCCGCCACGATGCTGCGCATCGCGGGGGGAGGGGAGAAGAGGCGCTGCGGCCGGAGACATATTATGTCTAACGCCTTCCCACTCACGCGCCTGCTCGACAGGGGCTCCACCATCTTCCTGGTGCTGCTCGGTGCCTTCGCAATCGCCATCCCGGTGCTCAATCTGATCGTGCCGGCGGGATCGTCGCTGCATGTCTCGACCTACCTGGTCGCGCTGTTCGGAAAATACATCTGTTACGCGATGCTGGCGCTCTCGATCGACCTGATCTGGGGCTATGCCGGCATTCTCTCGCTCGGGCACGGTGCCTTCTTCGCGCTCGGCGGCTACGCGATGGGCATGTACCTGATGCGGCAGATCGGCACGCGCGGCGTCTATGCCAATCCGATCCTGCCCGACTTCATGGTGTTCCTGAACTGGAAGGAACTGCCGTTCTTCTGGTACGGCTTCAACCACTTCGCCTATGCGGCGCTGATGATTCTCCTGGTGCCGGGGCTGCTCGCCTTCGTGTTCGGCTGGTTCGCCTTTCGGAGCCGCGTCACCGGCGTGTATCTCTCCATCATCACGCAGGCCATGACCTATGCGCTGATGCTCGGCTTCTTCCGCAACAATTTCGGCTTCGGCGGCAATAACGGGCTGACCGACTTCAAGGACATCCTCGGCTTCAACGTGCAGGCGGAAACGACGCGCAACGCGCTTCTGGCGATTTCCTGCCTGGCGCTCGCGATGTCCTTCCTGATCTGCCGCGCGATCGTGACCTCCAAGTTCGGCAAGGTGCTGGTGGCGATCCGCGACGCGGAGGCGCGCACGCGCTTCCTCGGCTACCGCGTGGAGGCCTACAAGCTGTTCGTGTTCACGCTGTCGGCCTGCATGGCGGGGGTCGCCGGCGCGCTCTACGTGCCGCAGGTCGGCATCATCAATCCGAGCGAGTTCGCGCCGGCCAATTCGATCGAGGCGGTGATCTGGGTCGCGGTCGGCGGCCGCGGCACGCTCACCGGCGCGGTGCTGGGCGCGTTTGTCGTCAACTATGCCAAGACCTATTTCACCTCCGGCGCGCTTGCGGCCTATTGGCTGTTCGCGCTCGGCGGCCTGTTCATCGCGGTGACGCTGCTGCTCCCGCGCGGCATCGTCGGCACGCTGAAATACGGTTTCGACCGCCGGGCGGCCGCGAAGTCGCTAGCCGCCGAGGCGGGCGCCGACGCCGAGCTCGCGCCGACCGATGCGGCGCCGCGGGCGGCCGAATAAGGGGAGCGGCATGGACAAGCAGACCACCTCGGCGCTCCTTTACCTCGACGGCATCACCGTGTCGTTCGACGGCTTCAAGGCGCTCAACGAGCTCTCCTTCATCATCGAGCCGGGCGAGATGCGCGCCATCATCGGCCCGAACGGGGCGGGCAAGACCACGATGATGGACGTGGTGACCGGCAAGACGCGGCCCGACAGCGGCGACGTGTTCTTCGAGGAGGGAACCTACGACCTCTCCAAGCTCGACGAAACCGAGATCGCCGCGCTCGGCATCGGCCGCAAGTTCCAGAAGCCGACCGTGTTCGAGATGCACACGGTCGAGGACAACCTGCTGCTGGCGCTCAAGAACGACCGGCGCGTGCGCGCCACCCTGCTGTGGCAATCCTCGGCCGAGCAGGAGGGGCGGATCGACGCCATCCTCGACACCATCCGCCTCAAAGGCGTGCGCTCGCGCGTCGCCGGCAGCCTGTCGCACGGGCAGAAGCAGTGGCTGGAGATCGGTATGCTGCTGGCGCAGGAGCCAAAGCTCCTTTTGGTCGACGAGCCGGTGGCCGGCATGACCGATGCCGAGACGCGGGCCACCGCCGAGCTGTTGAAGGAAATCAACGCGACCAAGACGGTCATCGTGGTCGAGCACGACATGACCTTCGTGCGCGATCTCGGGGTGAAGGTGACCTGTCTGCACGAGGGCTCGGTGCTGGCGGAGGGCACCATCGACCAGGTGTCGCAGAACGAGCGGGTGGTGGAAGTCTATCTGGGACGATGACAATGCTCGAAGTCAGCAACATAGACCTCCACTACGGCGCGGCGCAGGCCTTGCGCGGCATCTCGCTCAAGGCGGAGCCGGGCAAGGTGACCTGCGTGCTGGGCCGCAATGGGGTCGGTAAAACGAGCCTGCTGCGCGCGCTGGTCGGGCAGCATCCGGTCAGTGCCGGCACGATCGGCTTTCGCGGCGAGGACATCACGCGACTTTCGACGGTCGAGCGCGCGCGGCGCGGGGTCGCCATCGTGCCGCAGGGGCGCGAGATCTTTCCGCTGCTGACGGTCGAAGAGAATCTGGAAACCGGCTACGCGCCGCTGCCGCGCGGTCAGCGCAGCGTGCCGGACGACGTATTCTCGCTGTTTCCGGTGCTTTCCAGCATGCTCAAACGGCGCGGCGGCGATTTGTCCGGCGGCCAGCAGCAGCAACTCGCCATCGGCCGCGCGCTGGTGATGCGGCCGAAGTTGCTGTTGCTGGACGAGCCGACCGAGGGAATCCAGCCGTCGATCATCAAGGACATCGGCCGCGCCATTTCCTATCTGCGCTCGCTCAAGGAAATGGCCATCGTGCTGGTCGAGCAGTATCTCG